>Ga0315268_10002370_pt1 | contig 21277 bp, 19 predicted proteins | sample C1_top_MG_FD_204535 | JGI IMG/M metagenome (GOLD analysis project Ga0315268, IMG submission 204535) | Sediment microbial communities from Yellowstone Lake, YNP, Wyoming, USA - C1_top | ecosystem: Environmental > Aquatic > Freshwater > Lake > Sediment | place: USA: Wyoming | collected 2017-08-01 | reverse complement strand
ATACATATATTAAAAGGGAGAAAATCATGCGCTTTTCCAAAATGTTTTACTCGCTTGTGTTTACAAGCCTGCTTATCCTAAGCAGCGCAGTTCAAGCAGCGGTGACAACAGATTATACTTTTGGAGAACTCTTAACGGGATATAACGGGGCACCTGCAAATGCCGACTTTGCCACATTGCAAGCGACTGACAACAGTAACGGTATCTGGAACTTCACATTAACAATAAATAATGCTTTGTTCAGTACGTTTGGCAACGATGCGTTTATCGGTTCGATGAGTTTCGATTTTAGTCCTGATCCGATTAACAAGAATTTGAAAACTACCTTCCTTGACAGCAATGTGGGAGGTGTTACTTCAGTTGGCCTCACAAGCGGAACTGGCAATAGCGGCTTGTCAGACATCGATTTCGGAACGAAATTCGGACAGGGCGCCGGCAACAGACTTTCTCAAAATGATTTCGTGTCATGGAACGTTGCCGGTTTACAGTTCGATAGCCTCCTCGCGGATATGTATGTTCATGTGCAGGGTGGCCCTAACGGAGGTTCTGCTAAATACACACCTGCAACCACCGTTCCGGAACCGGGAACCTTTGCCATGGTGCTTGCGGGGCTCGGACTGATTGGATTTACGGTGCGCCGACGCAAGTCAAATTCATTTGCGTGAGCGAATGCAATTTAACAGTAGCAATGCACAGTAGTAGCTATTAGTAACGTGAATTATAGTTTTAAAAAAAACATTATCCAGCCAATTTGGATTTTTTCTTTGATGTTAGTGGCACGGTTAATGTATGAAGTGCGACGGCTTTGTTTTTATACAGCCGTTGACAACGGGGAGCAGGTTTTTTACCGGTGATGTTGTAAATCTAACTTAAGGAGAGACAAAATGAAAAACATTATCAAGGGAACATTTGCCATGTTGAGCATGGTAGCTATGTCGGCTGCGTTTATGCCACAAGCACAAGCGCTTGATTGGGTAATTAGCCCGGATGCAAATACCACTGCATTTGGCGTAACGGTTGTTGATGGCGTGGCGCAAATCGGAGTAGGTGATACGACTCAGCCTCAGGGTATATATGGTGCAGGATTCACCCTGACAAGTGGTACCGGCGTAAAGGTCGGGTTTGATTCGGACCTTTATACATGGGACTCATATAATGCCCCAGGCACTCCTGGCTACTCAGGAACCGGTTATTGGGATGCGTTTATTGTGACCATCAGTACCGTCGGCTATTACTGGGATACCGCACATACCGATCCGATCACCTCATCTGCAAGCACATTCGTATGGGGCGGACAAGATTATGCTGATAACACGCTTGAGTCCTATGTTACAGCGCCTGGAGGTATGGATTATGTCCAGTTACTCAATGGTGCCGCTACCTACTTTGTAAGCTTTGTATTGGATACCAAAACGCAACCTGATGCTGATAATATCCATCCTTCATATGGCAGCTTCCATGTGTCTGTCGTCCCTGAACCAGAAACTTATGCAATGATGCTGGCTGGGCTTGGTTTGATATTTTTTACGGTACGTCGCCGCAAAGGCAATGACTTTGAAGACAATCATTTTGCCTAGGCTTGAGTATGGGATGGGTGTTTCGACGAAATCCCGCCCTCGTGGCGGGATTATTTTTTTTGAAGGGCAAGTGTATAAACACTCATAAGCTATCAGCAGAATTATTAGAATTCAACCAGGATTAAATCCGGGAACTTTTATTATCTGCGTGCCGAAATTGCAGGCGTACTTTATAGCATAGTTATTGGTCCGCCTACGGTCATAATTTCTTGATCATGGCCGAAGCGGTCAGGACAGGCTACAGTTAGATTAGGGGTATTCAGACCTTCCTTAAATTAAAGGTTTACTCATTTGCCAATATAAAGTTCACCGCTCAACAATAACACCCAATTCAACAAGACGGAGGCAGCTTCAACATTTTCCGACCTGGCTATATAGGTTAGTTCGCCTTTCAACGCACATTTCAAGCTTGTAAACTTATGACTGTTAGTGACACCCCAGTTGTTGCATTTTTCAAGAGACTGCTTGACCCCTTTATGATTTGGGGCATATTAGTACTGCTTGCCTGGGTATATGACGAAACCTTCACTGGTTATTATCTGGTGCTGATGATCATCACTTTTTTTATCTCATCATACATTTTCGAACAAACCAATATATATCGTACATGGCGTAACGGTAATTTGCTGGTATATATCAGTGATACGCTAATAGGCTGGGTCATTGTCATCTGCATCCTGGCCTTCTTGGGTTATGCAACCAAGCTTTCCTACCGGTATTCCGAGGAAGTGATAGTAGCGTGGTTTATAACTACACCGATCGCACTGATCTCAAGCCACCTTGTCATGCGCTGGATCGCAACTAATATGCGTAAAAAGGGGGAGACACGCTCTGTGGTAGTTGTCGGTGCCAACGAGGTCGGAATTAAGCTTGTAGCACGCATTGCAGAGTATCCCTATTTGCTGATGGAAACGCGAGGATTCTTCGACGACCGCGATGAGTCCCGTAGAGTGGAAGAGCAAATTCCGTTACTGGGCGCTGTGTCAGAGGTGGCCAGTTATGTTCGTAAACACAATATCCAGATGATCTTCATTAGCTTGCCAATGTCAGCACAGCCACGCATCCGAAAGCTACTTGATGAATTGCATGACACAACGGCATCCATTTACTTTATGCCTGACGTCAACCTCTTCGATTTGATGCAGGCCCGCTTTGACAATGTTGGAGGCTTACCGGTGGTCGCAATATGCGAGTCGCCATACTCTGGCGTCGATAGTGTAGTCAAAAATATCAGCGATTTCGTACTAGCCGCGTTCATTTTAGTCATGTTGCTGCCCCTTATGCTATTTATCGCTTTAGCAGTAAAATTTTCATCACCAGGCCCGGCAATTTTTAAGCAGCGCCGCTATGGCCTTAACGGCGAAGAAATCATTGTCTATAAATTTCGCTCCATGACGGTCAGCGAGGATGGCGACAAAATTGAACAGGCGCGGAAAGATGACCCCCGAATCACCAGGATCGGCGCCTTTCTACGGCGCTCATCTCTTGACGAATTGCCGCAATTCATCAACGTATTGCAAGGGCGCATGAGTATTGTCGGGCCCCGCCCGCACGCAGTTGCTCACAACGAACTCTACCGCAATCTTATCAGGGGGTACATGTTGCGCCACAAGATTAAACCGGGAATCACCGGTTGGGCTCAGGTCAATGGTTTGCGAGGAGAAACGCAGGTGCTGGAGAAAATGAAAGCGCGCATTGAGTTCGACTTGTACTATCTTCGAAACTGGTCAATATGGCTGGATATGTGGATAGTCCTGCGTACGGTGTGGGTGGTTATGCGCCGTGATAATGCTTACTAAAGGGTGAGCGATTTCATTTGACTGGTGTAAGGTTTGTTATTTAAGTGGATATTGCATAAGCATGTGAAAGGTGGACAGTCTTGTTCAGTATCCCGTTGCGAATTGGGCGGCTATCATTAACGTTGAAGGAGAAAAATCGTGATTTATTTTGACACATTATCGTTTGGAAAAATTAGAAGCTCAATCTCATACAAATCGCTGATAACTGCTATTTTGATACTGGCCGTCGCGGCTGCTCTTTCTGCTTGCGGCAGCAAAGAAAAGAAAGCCGGACAGACTCTGGCCCGAGTAGATGGCGAAGAGATCACCATGCTTCAGCTGAATGAAGAGCTGCAACGTGCAAATGTGCAGCGTAACCAGCAAGAGCAAGCGAACAAGCAGCTATTGGAATCCCTGATTGATCGCCAGCTTATCATTGCCGAAGCGGTTCGCAACAAGATTGATCGCACTCCCGAAGTAATGCAAGCAATTGCGCGAAGCAAAACACAGATTATTACGCAGGCCTATTTGCAGGGAATCCTCGCAAAGGTCGCCAGGCCCACCAAGGCCGAAATTGAGGAATATTATCTGAATCACCCGGATTTTTTTGCCAAGCGCAAGCAGTTCGCTATGACCAGCATAATTATCTCTACCAGTGATTTTAGCGATGAGCTCAAGTCTGCTATCACTGCTGCCAAGTCGTTGAATACCATCTTGGCCTGGATGAATGAACGTAAGTTACCATACAAGAGCGGTCAGTTAACACGGACCTCTACTGATCTTCCGCCCGAGTTATCCACGAAATTGATTAATCTGCCCAAGGGCAATTTGTTCGTTGTGAATGAAGGTGCAAACACTATGTTAATTGCCGTTGTTTCGATTAAGGATTACCCTCTCACTGCGATAGATGCGGCGCCACAGATCGAACAGTATTTGACAAAAAAGAAGGCCAAGGAAGTTGTGGATATCGAAATAGCCCACTTGCGTTCTTTGGCAAAAATCGAGTATCTGAATGCGTCAGCTCCGGCTGCTACAGGGGATAAGGTTTCGGCCCGCGAATTATCGCCACCTGAAACCAAGTCTGCTGACGCAGCGGCTGCAGGTCGTTAAACAATATGCAGGCATCCATGACCAATTTTTCAGCCAGGCTGCCCGGTTTAAAGGCAGCGTTGCCCGAGTGGTGGCCTATCCTGCTCGGACTGATGGTCTTGTACGTACCCACTTTTTACGGGTTGTTCAATGGCTTATGGGCCACAGAGGAACAGGCGCATGGTCCAATTATTTTTACGCTTGCAATATGGCTGATCTATCGGCTGTGGCCAAGCATGATGGACAAGAGCGCAGGCAAACCCTCATCTGCCTTTGGTTGGGTGGCTCTTGTCATCGCATTGTTACTCTACATGATTGGCCGTTCACAACAAGTTCATATGTTTGAGATTGGCTCATTGATTTGGATGCTTGCTGCAATCTTGCTAATCAAACGGGGCAGCAGCGCGCTAAAGGTTGTGTGGTTCCCGCTTTTCTTCATGCTGTTCATGATCCCTTTACCGGGTACATTAGTCATCATGCTTACCATGCCAATGAAGATGGCAGTGTCTTATGTTACCGAGCAGATTTTATATTGGGCCAATTACCCCATTGCACGTAGTGGCGTGATTTTGCAGATCGGACAATTTCAACTTCTCGTTGCAGATGCCTGTGCAGGACTGCAAACGCTTTTGACACTTGAATCACTTGGTCTGTTCTACCTGAATGTGGTCCGTCATACCTCAGCTTTCAGGAATGTTACGTTGGCTATTTTAATTATCCCCATCTCATTTACGGCAAATGTAATACGCGTCATGACACTTACACTGATTACCTATTATTTTGGTGACAAGGCCGGGCAAGGATTTTTACATGGGTTTGCCGGCATGGTCTTATTTTTGAGTGCGCTGATATTAATATTAGCCATTGACACCCTGCTGCGATATATCGTAAAAGTGCGCACAGCAAAGGCCGCTTCATGAAAAAGCCTATAGTCATCAGCTTGGTCATGGGCATGTTGATGGTGTTGTCCAGTGCATTAACCATAGTGATAACACCGACCCTCAAAGACCCGGAACAGCAAAAGAAACTTGATCTGCAAGCCATCGTTCCCGTTGAATTTGGTGAATGGAAGGTGGATTTGGCTGCGAGGTCATTGATGGTCAGTGCCGATGTTACAGGTTTCATAGACAAGATCTATAATCAGGAACTTAACCGTACTTATATCAACAAACATGGCGAACGTGTAATGCTTGCGATCGCCTACGGCCGGGATCAAAGTACAGATTTGCATGTACACAGGCCCGAAATTTGTTATGCGACAGGGGGTTTTGATATAGGGAAAATGACCAAGGCATTTGTAGACACGACCATCGGGCAGATACCGGTAATGCACCTTGTTGCGAAGCAAGGTATCCGCAATGAACCGATAACTTATTGGATAAGAGTGGGTGACTCACTGACGCGCGGCTGGTTTGAGCAGAAATTGGCAGCATTTCGCTATGGAATTACCGGACAAATCCCGGATGGCCTGCTATTTCGCATTTCAACCATATCCAATGACGAAAAGGACTCCTACCGGATACAGCAAACATTTTTAACTTCACTTTTGCAGGCGGTGAAAAGTGAGGACCGGCACTGGCTGGTTGGACAAATGCATTGATGACACGTCCAATATCGCGCTTAATCAATTGCTTGCATAGAGCATGGAAGATAGTATTACATTTCAAAAAGGAAATTGAAGAAAATGGACAAGAAATTATTCTTTGCGATCCCCTTGCTTTGGGCAAGCGCCACTGTGGGGATGGCTATGGCCGCTGATAATCCGGATATTTATCATCTTCGCCAGGGAGATACGGTGAGTATTTCCGTCTGGCGTGAGGACACTTTGAAGCAAGAAGTGAGAGTTCTACCCGATGGTAGTATTACACTGCCTCTGGCTGGCCGGATTGAAGTGGGAGGGCTTAGTACGCCAGAAGTTGAGAAACGTATTGCAGCAAAACTGAAACAATACCTGTCAGATCCTGTCGTCACAGTGGTAATTTCCGCGATTGAAGGGAATCGTGCCTATGTCATTGGAAAGGTCAGCAAGCCTGGTCCACTGATTATTAGTGGCCCAACGACAGTACTACAGGCAATCAGTATCGTGGGCGGTTTTGACAAATTTGCCGATGAAGGCGGAATTAAGGTAATCCGCACAAAAACAGATGGTCAGGAAATTTTGCCTGTGCATTACAAGGACATTATTTCCGGCAAAGATATGTCGACAAATATCCAGCTAAAAGCTGGCGATACAATAGTAGTCCCATGAGCTTGTTGTCTGGCGGCATTTTATTATTTTCACTGCGCCCGTCGGTTACGGGGGAATGGAAAAATTGCATGAATTACCGTCAACTTGCGTTGCTAGTCATTGCCTTGGCTAACCTACTACTCTATATGGAGTTGGCCAAGGCTGAGTCTTGGCAGCAAGGATATTCAGTCCGTATCTCGACTGAACATGATACAAATCCTTACTTGACTCCGGCATATCAAGGGGACGGACTATGGCGAGCAATGGTGGACCCCTCTTATAGCCTTACAGGCACATTCGGTATCGATGAATTGCGAACAGGGGCTGCTCTTCATTCCGAGCGTTCTTCAAACAAAACCCTGAGCCAGAATCGTGATGATCCCAGCGTATTTCTCAACTGGAGACGTCAGGGTGAAACAAGCGAATGGGGTATTGCTGCCAGATATGATGAAGCAGCGACACGTTCGACCGAGCTGGATAGTATCGGCGTGGTAACTACAGATGGAACCCGAACTTCCCGCACCGTATCGCCCAACTGGAAGAAGTCGCTATCCGAACGCAGCACGCTTGATGCAAGTGCCGCATATTCGAAGATCACCTATAAGGGTGGGGCTTTCATCGATTACGTCACGCAGACTGGCGGAATAATATACAGCTATGACTGGAGCGAATCCAGTACACCCTTCTTAAAGTGGTCATACAATGATTACACACCAACTGACAACGGCCCTGCTAGCCACCTCTACAGCACTATGTTAGGCCTGAACTGGAAAGCATCTGATCAACTGGAGGGTACCATCCAGGCTGGTCGATCCAGGAGTGACAGCGCCGGCAGTAGTGACAGCTCGCAGGGCGGAGTAGTATTACGATATACGGAACAACGGGCCAGGTTTGCGTTCAATGCGGCTCGTCAAGCAGCGGCCAGCGGCCTGGGTGGTTTCGTTATTACCGACCAGGCGAACGCGAACTGGACCTATGAAATGAGCGAGCACAACACGGCCGGCGTTGATTTGGGGTGGCAAAGGAGTCATTTAATTACGGACACTTTATATCGTACCGCCAGTGTCTGGTTGCAACATGATCTCAGTTTCTACTGGGCTACACGCTTATACTATCAGCACAGGAACACCGACGGCGGAGGAATCAATAACGCTTTTTCGAATATACTCGGACTTTCCTTTACCTACACCCATCCTGATTTCTGAACCGGGAATATTGCACATCTATGGCTACTGAATACGAACTGACCCTGCAGGACTACCTGTCCATCATGCGTCGCCGCGCGCCCTACCTGCTTGGGACCTTTACTGCTGTATTGCTGACTTCAATTATAGTTGCAATCACGCTTACACCAACTTACCGTGCGACAGGCACCATCATGGTGGAATCGCAACAAGTTCCTGAAAATATCGTACCCACTGCGGACAAAAGCCCGCTTGATGAACGCATTAATATCATCAAACAGCGGGTGATGACCCGCGAAAGCATGTTGCTCATTGCCAACAAATACAATCTATTCAAAGGAAGCTCACGTTTCCTGACCAGTTCAGAATTGATTGAAAGAATGCGGGATCGCGTCGGTGTTGAGTTGCTCAACAGCGATGGTATGCAGGGTAATCGACAGGGTCAAGCAACGATTGCCTTCACGCTCTCTTTCGAAGACAAGTCCGCAGAGATTTCCTACCAGGTCACCAAGGATCTTGTCACCCTTTTTCTTGATTGGAACGTAAAATTACGCACCGAAGGAGCCGCCGAGACCAAGGATTTTCTTGCACAGGAAGCGAACAAGCTGAAGAAAGAGGTTGAACGCCAGGAAGGCTTGATTGCTGCGTACAAGGGAAGACACAGCAATACTTTGCCTGAGCAGCTGACTCTGCGCATGACCATGTTGTCTCGAGCAGAAAATGATCTGCGTGAAGTAGAACGGGATTACAGAAGTACCAAGGAAGAGCTTCGCACACTAAAGGTGGAGCTTTCTGCTGCGAAATTCGGAATGAATGATACCCCGTCCCAGTCGCTGCCAGAGCTCAAGGCAGAACTTGCCAGGCTTTCATCCATCTATAACGAATCTCACCCTGACATAAAAGCACTCAAGCGCAAGATCGGGGCATTGGAAAAAGCAGGCGAAGAGACCGACCCTGGAAGCGCGCCTGATAGAGCAACCACTTTGGCCGTATACAGGACACAGGCCAAAATAGATTCGGCCAATGCAAGACTGGAATCGCTTGCTCAGCAGCAAAAAATGTTGCAGGAACAAATCGCCCAAAATGAAAACGCGATGATATTGACTCCCAAAGTGGCGCAGGAGTTGGATATACTCATTCGTGATCGGGACAGCGCACAGAAGAAATACGAAGAAATCCTTGGCAAGAAAATGAACGCTCAAATTTCTGAAAGTCTGGAAAGCGAAAACAAATCAGAACGCTTCACTCTGTTGGAACCACCGATATTACCGGAGAAACCTTTCAAACCCAATCGGGTAAAGATTTTACTGGTCGGTTTTTTCCTTGCCATGGCTTCTTCGGGCGGCCTTGTTATGTTCCTGGAATCGATCAACAAGCGGATATATGGAACTGAAGCGCTAACCCATGTGCTGGGTTCTCGACCACTGGCTGTCATCCCTTATCTTCCTGTCAAAGAGGAAGGCATACGCAGAAAACGCATGCTCAGGCAGGCAATCATCGCAGCAATAGTGTTATTGATCGCAGCTATTGTGGCGGTACACTTTTTATACATGCCTCTGGATAGTTTGTTTATTAAAATTCTGACCAAATTCAGGTAGGGGGAAAAATGGAACGCATCAAACAGGCCATTGAAAAGTCCAAAAGGCAGCATTCAGTCACTGACAACGAGCTTGTGCATCCAAATCCGGACAATCAGGGCACAATGCATAAACAGCAATCTTCTCGAGCACCTCATGAGTTGGAAGAAGTCAGCTACATGCATACGCGTGTAGTCAAACTTAGTCCTGATCTTTTGGAAAAAAATCGCATTGTTGCATATAACAAAAATGACCCGAAGAGCATGAGCTTCGATCTTCTACGAACCCTGGTTCTACAAAAAATGGAGCAGAATAACTGGCGCACTATCGCCATAACCTCACCCACCCCGGAAGCCGGCAAAACCATAGTCGCCATCAATCTGGCGATGAGCATCGCCCAGCAAACCAACAGGACCGCCATGCTGGTGGACTTTGACTTGCGTCGCCCAAAGATAGGCACTTATCTGGGCATCCCCATGGAGAAGTCTCTGAATGACTTGCTGGATGGTACAGTTGAACTTGCCGATGTGCTCGTCAATCCGGATATGCCAAGGCTGGTGGTTCTACCTACCCGGAATCCGGTACGGAACTCATCAGAAACACTTTCTTCCAAAGAAATCAAAGACTTGATCAAGGACTTACGCGAGCGATACGAGGCCCGCATTGTCATCTTTGATGCCCCCCCCTTGCTTGTTACCGATGATGCCATCTCCTTGTTACCCCAGATCGATTGCGTCCTGATGGTGGTGGCCAACGGAATGTCCAGCAAGCGTGAAATCGAGGACAGCATTCACCTTCTGCCGGCAGGAAACCTCGTTGGAACGGTACTCAATAAGGCAGAAATTGAGCCGATGGCCTATTACTATTATTGAGTGGTTAAATAGCAGTGATGCCCATAAAACATCAATCCGGTATTCCATTCATTTCAGGAACCACGAGGTTCCGAGCGAGGTCTCCAGATGGATGACGTATTTGCCATCACTATAGATAAGAGGAACTTCCAATTGCTTTTTGGTTAAGAACTCTCCTATCGGTATGCTCGTTCATCATCTGAGCATAAGCCACTCCTAATCCTGCAACAGACCAGTACACAATAGGTATGATCGTGATACTGCTCACTGTAGAAATGGTTACCAGAATGGCCAATGTCGTGACTAGCAAGGCTCTGCCGAGCAGGTATTCTTCACTATTTCTGTCTGAAGTTGAGCGCATGGCACGGTAAATACCCGATAGCGTCAGGGCAAAGAAAGCAACAAACAGCCCAAGCCCTATGAATCCTGTATCCAAAGCAATACCGACGTAAGTGTTAACTACATCGATAATGTGCTCGCCCTGCATCATGGCTTGCATCTCAGGCGTTCTCATATAATCGACTGAGCCAAACCAAGGGGAGCGCTGGATCACAATCATCGAATTAGTAATCAACTGTTCGCGGTAATCGACGCTTCCTTTGTCCGTCGTTCCAATAAAAGGCAGCAAATTGATCAGCTTCTCGCCTCCTGGCAGCATCGAAACCAAAGATAAGCTAAGCACTACCACGAGAGCCGTGCTCATCAGGTGACGAACGGGATTGCGGCCAGTGGCGATGAAAACAACTAACGACGCAGCGGCGCCTACCCAAGGGCCGCGCGACACAGGTGCAATCAAACCGACAGCCAACAACATCATACCGAGACGGCGAACAAGCTTTTGCTGGATAGAGCGTTGTAGAAACAAATACAAACCTATCCCTACGGTCATCAGGTATCCCAGAGCAATGGGATGACCTGCTGTTACGATCGCTCTAAGCGCATCACCTCGCCCCATGTAACCCGTCATTCCCCTTTCCAGTCCCAGCGCAGCAGTCGCAGGTGCATAAAGAAGCCAATGCTTAAGGGACTCGAAAATTGCAAGTGGAGCAAGCACCATAATCGCCAGTACGAAGCTCAAAATGGCGTCGCGAAAGTCCTGCAATTTCTTCAACGAGCGACTGATAATAAAGTAAGGAAGAAAAACATCAATGAACAAATAAAAGACTTGGCGCATGATGCTCGTTGGAGTCGCATCACCGTAATTATTACCACGCATTGAGAGGATAACAGTTAGCAAGATATAGGCAGCAAATGCCTTGTCAGGCCAAGTACGTCCAAATGATAAGACATCCCCGTGTCTCCGCAAAGAAAAAAATGCGGGAAGCAAAATCAACAGTACTAGCACTCTGGAAGGTGAAAGATCAAACAAAAAGTTTATCACACCCATCCCGGGTATCTGAACAAATGCCATTGGCAGAACGAACAAGACGAAAAAAAACAGTGCAGGTATATTTGTCTCGCGTCGTTTCGCGAAACCTAGTAATGGTATGGCAATTAGCATGTAAAGCCAAAAATTGTTGGCCAGAAAGCCGGCAAGCGTCAAAGCGAACCAAAGATTTCGTCTTCTTTTAAAATCCACGTCTTCTGATATGGTGCTGGCGAATCGATGTGCGAAAACAAAAAAAATCGTTGCAAGGAACAGAATAATGATTAAAGCTCGAAGATATTCTGGCATATCAGGTTTATTGAAGTATTGTGTTACGCGACGAGAGGCATCGTTGTATTCACTGCAAAAGAATTACGAATAATTTTTGAGTGTGACCGCTTAACATACATCCTCCGCAGAAGTGACTTGGTGCATAAAAGCCAATATCCTCAATACTGCCTTCTATCAATGCGCTTTTGACACTCAGCAACAGACTTCGGCAACCCGAGCTTGGTCTGATATTATTTATTATTGTTATTTATTGTAGCATTGGCTGATTATCATTGTTCATGATAAGTTTTGCAATTGATCAGACTGATTCGAGCAGTGTAATCCCTGCTCTTTGATATACGCCGCTCTTGGGGAAATCTTATTTTGGATATTTCGGTTATTATTATTAGTTACAATACGATAGAAATGACAAAAAAAGCTCTCAGACATCTTTTCGCGTCAATTCATAATTATGATATCGAAGTTATAATTATAGATAATGATTCTAAAGATCATTCTGCAGATATTCTTCGCCACGAATATCCGAATATCAGACTGATTGAGAACAAGAAAAATGTAGGTTTCGGGCGCGCGAATAACCAGGCGCTACCATACATTAATAGCCGATATGTACTATTATTAAATACCGACGCCTTTGTAGAGCCAGATACCATCTCCAAAACAGTGCGATACATGGACGCCAATCCACAGTGTGGTATTCTCGGCGTCAAATTTTTGGGGGAAGATGGCACGCTTCAGCCTTCATGTCGGTACTTTCCTACACCTTGGAATATTTTCCTTAACCGCACAGGTCTGAAACGTATTTTTAAGCATACAAAAATGGTGGATGATTTGTCTTGGGATCACGCATCTGTTAGAGATTGTGACTGGGTACCGGGTTGTTATTTCCTAATCCGAAAAGACTTGATAGACCAAATTGGTTTCTTTGACCCTAGATTCTTTTTGTATTACGAAGAAATTGACCTCTGTTTCGCTGCAAAACGAGCTGGCTGGCACGTCACGTATTTTCCATACACTTCGGTCGTGCATCTTGGAGGTGAAAGTGCAAAATCTGAAGGAGAAATTACATCGAGCGGGCGACAACTTGAATCACTAAAAATTGAAAGTGAATTACTATACTTCCGTAAGAATTATGGTTTGATCGCCACCATACTTAATGTGTTTCTAATTACAGTTGCTGATAGCATTCAGATGCTAAAAGACATCCTTAGACTAAGGTGCACACGAACGCGCTGCGTGTACCCGACTCATACGCTAATGGTATGGAAGTTGCTATTGGATACACGCGCGGGCGAACAACCCATACACTAAACTTGGAATTGCAGCCCTTCGAAGGATCCGTCTACTTGACGGAGGAACCCTCAGTAAAAACTGATAAATTTAGGCGAGTTAATAAATGTTCGATACTTTATATGAGTATTTCCGTAGAGGGCTGGGGCAAAGCCAAATTATACAAAAATACCAAAAGATCAAATCATCTAGAGAAATCCCCAAATACTCTGGCATCAAAAAAATTCAAAAGGATCGGCAGCAGAAATCAATTATTTTTCTATGCCCCTCAAACAACATACCTCTAGGGGGCGTCAAGGTTATTTACAACCAGGCTGCCATTATTAACAAAATGAACGGGCAATTGATAGCAAGCGTTCTTCATCCGTTTAATCCGGAATTCAGTTGTACCTGGTTTGATCATGACGTGACAGTGAAAAAGAATCTGGAACTCGATCCAACGCACCACTTTGTCATAATTCCCGAGTTCATGGCTGTACCCCACGCGAAACCGATACATGACATAGGGGTGCAATATGGAATTTACGTTCAGGGCGGTTACATAATTGGCCAAATACATAGCGATAATAGCGAAGAGCGTGACGCTGCATACCATAATGCGGCTTTGATTCTTGCCATTTCTGATGATACGGTAGATTGTATTAGAATGGCTTATCCGGAATGTGCAGACAAAGTGCATAGGGTCCATTACTCAGTAAATCCTGATAAGTTTAACGCTAATTCAAATAAGGAAAATGTTATTTGCTATATGCCACGAAGAATGAAAAACCATTCCCAACTCGTTACTTTCTTTCTGAACAAATGGATTCCTCCGCATTGGAGGATAGAAAGCATTCATGGATTGGACGAGGATGGTGTAGCCGCCATTCTCGGTAAATCCAGGATCTTTCTTTCTTTTAGTGAACTTGAAGGTTGTCCTTTGCCGCCAATCGAAGCTGCATTATCCGGTTGTCAGGTTATCGGTTATACCGGAGAAGGAGCAAAAGAATATTGGGATACGGAAATATTTACCGAGATTTATTCTGGCGATATCAAAGCCTTTGTAAAAGCCATCTTAAGTAAAATTGATGAATTTGATAACTCCCAAACTGTCATACACACAACCGCAATAAGGAAACTTTCTGAAAAATACTCTGCTCAGGTTGAATTTGCGGACATGCAGCTTGTAACCAAAAAAATTGCAGAAATTCTTAATTTCGCCGATTAAGCAACTGTAAATAAATTAACGTCTCATATTGAGCTATCGATCCCGGATAATCCATTAGCTTTGTCATTCCCGCGCAGGTGGGAATCCAGCGAGACAAATGCTCCGCATAGCGGACAATACATTGACCTTGTCCCGCTACGCGGGCATTATTCAACCAACTGGATTCCCGCCTGCGCGGGAATGACGCTGTTTTCGATCTAATGGATAACCCGGGTTGATTACATGCTTATAAGCTTAGAGTGCATCAACTTGATACCTTTATTTACAGATCCTAAACACAATAACTCACGATATTTAATTTATGGAAAATAAACCCAATTTAAGTATTGTAATAATTGGTCGGAATGAAGGCGTTCGTTTGATTCGCTGCCTTAAATCCTTAACCACCCAATCAAATCAACTGGTCTATGTAGACTCTGCTTCAACAGATGATTCCGTAAATATGGCTCGCGAGATAGGCGCTGAAGTTGTGTCATTAGATATTGCTATACCGTTTACCGCTGCTCGAGCCAGAAATGCAGGTTTTGAACGAATGCGGAAGTTATATCCGCATACAATCTATGTACAATTTGTCGATGGGGATTGCGAAGTTACGACTGGCTGGCTGGAAAGCGCGATTAATTTTCTGGATCTTCATCAAGAAGTAGCTGTGGTATGTGGCAGGCGTCGCGAGCGCTATCCGGAACGATCCGTATATAACATGTTGTGCGACATTGAATGGGATACCCCGGTGGGTGAGACGAAAGCCTGCGGCGGTGATGCGCTGATGCGAATAAGTGCGTTTGAGAATGTGGGCGGTTTTCGACCGAACCTGATTGCTGGAGAAGAACCTGAACTCTGTGTGCGCTTGCGGGCATCTGGGTGGAAGATATGGCGCCTGCGTGAAGAGATGACTCTACATGATGCAGCAATGACACGCTTCAGGCAGTGGTGGAAACGTAGCATGCGCGGAGGATATGCCTATGCTGAGGGTGCGCATCTGCACGGTGCGCCGCCAGAACGACATCGCGTGAAAGAATCACGATCAGCCTTGATATGGGGTCTTGGGATTCCTGTGGTTACGGTCAGCGTGACTGCCTGTCTTGGAAAATGGGGCTTAGTGATTTTGCTGATTTATTTTGCACAAATCATCCGTCTAGCGTTGCGCGGCTCAAGATCGACACAAGAAAACTGGTGGCGTGCGCTGTTTCTGGTACTGGGTAAATTTCCAGAAACCTGGGGGCAACTGAATTTTTTTTATAATAGGCTAGCAAGAAAGACAGCACGTCTGATTGAATATAAATGAATATCGAGATACCGCCAATTAGAGTTTCCGCCGAAGTGCCAGATTGGTCACGCGAGCATAAGAGTTTTTTTTCGTGGCAACCATCTCGGTCGCTGTTGGCCAGCATTCGGTCTTACCAGCGCCATTCCGCGTCGCGAAATCCATTATCTGTTTTTAGAAGAAAAATGGCAGCATTGCGTCATAAATTTTGGAGTGTGGTGACGGGTGCAGATATCCCGCTTACTTGCCAGATAGAGGGAGGCTTGTTGCTGCCACATCCAAATGGCATTGTTATACATCCAAGCGCACGGATCGGGCCAAACTGTCTGATTTTTCAACAAGTGACTATCGGCAGCCGCAAGGGAGAAATACTGCCCGTAATTGGGGGGCATGTCGACATTGGCGCGGGTGCAAAAATTCTGGGTAACGTGCGTATTGGTAACCATGCTTGCATTGGGGCGAATGCCGTAGTGATCAAGGATGTTCCGCCAGGTAAAACAGCCGTTGGCATTTCGGCTACGATTGCCGGAAGTTAGTCGACGTCGGTTTTGTAAATCTCTACCTCAAAAACAATTAATATCAATATGGGTGCATAATGAACACAGCTATGCGCATGTGTAAATGCTCGTAAACCGTATGTTGTTAACTAAGGGCTTTTATATGCTATGTTGTACTTTGTGGTCAAGCACGCTCTAAAATATCAGGCATATCCATGCAAGGTCTAACAGTAATTTTTGTTCCCAGGATATCGAAATAGCATGTACGAAGCGTTCTATGGTTTGAAGGAAAAACCCTTCTCGATTCAGCCAGATCCGGATTTTCTCTACTTCGGTCGCCTGCATTCCTACGCTTACTCGATGATGGAGTTCGGAATCAAAAACAAGGCTGGATTTATCGTAGTCAGCGGTGAGATCGGTTGCGGCAAGACAACACTGATCCAGTTTCTGCTCAATAATTTATCCCCCAATCTCACTGTCGGTCTGGTCTACAACACTCATCGTGAGATAACCAATTTGTTGGAATGGATCTTGCTCGCCTTAGGACTACCCTATGAAGGGTTGTCCAAAGTAGCGCTTTTCGAAACGTTCCAACGTTTTCTGATTGAACAGTATAAAGCTGGTAAGAATGTGTTGTTGATCGTTGACGAGGCGCAGAATCTCAGCCCGGACGCATTGGAAGCTTTGCGCATGCTGTCAAATATAAATGCTGGCAAGCATCAGCTGCTTCAAATCATGCTGGTAGGACAACCGCAACTGAAGGATATGCTTACGCGTCCTGATCTTCAACAGTTTGCCCAGCGCGTTGAGGTTGATTTCCATATCAAACCATTTGCAGCATCCGAGGTGCGGAGCTATATCCAGCATCGTCTGGAATTTGCCGGCCGGGAAACACCTCTTTTCACTCCCGAAGCCTGTGCCAGAATCGCAGAAGCCAGCCAGGGTATTCCCAGGCGCATCAATATACTGTGTAACACTGCGCTGGTTTATGGGTTCGCTGCCGAATCTGAGCATATCGATCTGGATTTGATTGAAGAGGTACTGAGTGACAAGGCCGAATTTGGGGCGTTGTCGAACCCCGAATGAGTTACTGAGAAGGACAAAAGAAGCTTATCACCGATGATTGCATGAACGGAATTCCATGAACTTCGAAGTGTGAGAATCAGTGTGCCTTTTTTTGAGCATTTCTAAAATATCGCAAACGAACAAGTTAAAAAATACCGAATCACGGAAGAACCAGTCGAGATGACTTACTCGTCCACCCAATCGGGGGAGATTCGCTTACACATAATATCCAATTGAATTTAAAGGTGAAATTGTGAGTCAATGTCGAATCGCATATTTAATCAATCAGTACCCTGCGGTCAGCCATACTTTCATCCGGCGGGAAATCCTTGCACTCGAGCGTCAAGGCTTCGATATTCTACGCATCGCGATGCGCGGGTGGGATGCCGAATTGGCGGATGAGGAAGACCAGCTAGAGCGGGCGCACACCCTTTATGTGTTGCAAAAAGGAGCCTTGCCACTCGTGTGGGCTGTGCTGCGGACGCTACTGACGACACCCATGCGATTTCTGTCTGCACTTACACTCACTTTTCGCATGGGGCGGTGGGGCGCGAAACGCCCGTTACTTTATCACATAGTCTATCTCGCCGAGGCATGTCATATACTGCCTTGGGTGACGTCATTTGGCGCAATTCACGTTCATGCCCATTTTGGCAGCAATGCTGCGGAAATTGCATTGCTGGTGCATGCTTTGGGGGGGCCGCCCTTCAGTTTCACCTTCCATGGTGAAGAGGAATCTCTTTTGCGCGGTATAAGAGAGAAAGTCGCTCATGGTGCCTTTGTTGTGGCGATCAGTTCTTACGCACGCAGCCAGATTTATCGTTTTGTCGACCATGGACTCTGGCCCAAAGTCAAAGTAGTACATTGCGGGCTGGAGGCAGCCTTTTACGACGTGGCGCCCATGCCCCCATCGGCGGTTCCGCGGCTCATCTGTATCGGTCGCCTATGCAAGGAGAAGGCACAATTGCTACTGATCGAGGCGGCGCATCGATTGGCTCAAAAGGGTGTCGAATTCGAACTGGTGATTGCAGGCGATGGCGATATGCGTGCGGCAGTGGAAGAAATGATCGTGCGATATCAATTAGTAAGACAAGTTCGAATTACCGGCTGGATTAGCAGCAATCAGGTACGCGAGGAAATTCTGGCGGCGAGCGGATTGGTGCTAACGAGTTTTGCCGAGGGCTTGCCGGTGGTGATCATGGAAGCCATGGCATTACGCAGGCCAGTATTGGCTAGTTGCATTACCGGGATTCCTGAACTCGTGCGGCCAGGGGAAACAGGGTGGTTGTTCTCGGCAGGCTCAGTAGACGAGATTGTGGCTGCAATTGAAGATTTTCTGGCTAAACCAGCCGATGAATTACGAAAAATGGGAGATGCTGCACACTTACGCGTCTTGGAACGTCACTCTATTGACACCGAGTCTGCAAAGCTTGCGACACTTTTCCGTCAATCCTGCCAATGAAGATGCTGTTGTACATCTTACAAATAGGGTTCCGCCATGAACATTGCTAAAACCTATGTGCTAATTTCTCCTTGCCGCAACGAAGCGAACTTCCTGCAGCAGACTTTGGATACCGTTATCGACCAGTCAATCCGACCAACCAACTGGATCATTATTGACGACGGCTCAACCGACGAGACTCCTCAGATTCTGGCAGAATATGCAAGCCGGCATGACTGGATCAAGATTGTCACCCGTAGCGATCGTGGAAAGCGTGCAGTGGGTCCAGGTGTCATCGAGGCATTCTATTCTGGCTACGAAACGATCAATCCTGACGATTACGACTATCTCTGCAAGCTGGATCTCGATCTGCGCCTGCCGCCACGTTATTTCGAAATTCTAATGGCACGTATGGAAGCGAATCAGCGCATCGCTACATGCAGCGGCAAGGCTTACATAGAAGCAAATGGTCGTCTGGTTAACGAGAGACATGGCGACGATACTTCGCTTGGCATGACGAAGTTTTACCGTGTTTCATGCTTCAAGGCAATTGGAGGATTCGTTCGTGAAGTCATGTGGGATGGTATCGATTGCCATTGTTGCCGGATGAAAGGCTGGATCGCATGCAGCTGGGATGAGCCGGAATTACGTTTTGTCCATCTCCGCCCGATGGGATCCAGCCAGCAAAGTATCTATACCGGGCGTATGCGTCACGGCTACGGCCAGTATTTCATGGGGACCGGCTTGCTGTTCATGACCGCGAGTGCAGTTTTCAGGATAAATGATAAGCCTTATGTGTTGGGTAGCCTAGCGATCTTGTGGGGGTGGATAAGAAGTGCCTTGCAACGCAAACCGCGTTACGGGGATGCGGAGTTCAGAAAGTTTCTGCGTCGCTATCAGCGGCGTGCACTTCTTGTCGGAAAGAAGCGAGCTATTGAGGAGATTCAGAGGGGAAGTGGAATTGGATAGTCGATTCTTGCGGAACGTACATTGCCTGCTTGGACTTCCATTTGACATGGTGGACATGTCAGATGTCATCCAGCATATCAGGAGTGCAGCAGTACGACGCACTCCTTGCGTTATTTCAACAGTAAACCTGAATTACCTTATTAGTAGCCGAAGGGACAGTCAGTTTCGACACTCGGTTATCAACAGCGATCTCAGTTTTGCCGACGGCATGACGTTAGTATGGATAGCGCGCATCCTTGGTATTCCGATTCCGGAGCGCGTTGCTGGTTCGGATATGTTTGTTCAACTAAGAGCCGCTCCTGCGCCCGCACTATCGGTCTATTTTTTTGGCGGCAAGGAAGGAGTCGCCGAAACGGCCTGCCGAATGCTCAATACGGAACCATCTGGCCTCGCATGTGCTGGCTTTGAGTCCCCAGGTTTCGGATCTGTTAAAGAAATGAGTCATGACGAAAGTATTGAGAAAATCAATGCAAGTGACGCAGATTTCCTAATTGTGTCACTCGGGGCCCAAAAGGCGCAAGCGTGGATACAACACAACCGTGCGCGAATTTCAGTACCAGTGATCAGCAACCTTGGGGCCACTATTAACTTTTTAGTTGGGAGTGTCAAACGCGCGCCGATTTGGATACGGCGATCCGGTCTCGAATGGTTGTGGCGGATCAAGGAGGAACCAGGGCTGTGGCACCGCTACGCCTCGGATGGATTGGTATTTCTGAAACTGCTGATGACGCGTGTAATTCCATATGCATGGCTTATATATCGATACAAACCGGCAGTTCAAGAACTGGACGCTGCAGTTATCGAATTATTCGATGATGGCTGTGAATATACCATCCACTTGAGCGGTGCATGGGAACAGGATAATTTGATGCCTCTTCGAGAATGTTTTTCTAATTCCGCGATTGCCGCGAGAGATGTCCGCATCGACTTGGAAAAAGTCACCTATATCGACAGTGCTTTTATCGGCCTTCTATTATTGTTATATAACGATAAGATGCTTACAAAAAAAGGATTATATATCATAAAGTTAAATAAAAACATTCGCCAGATTTTCCATTACTCATGTGCTGAATTTCTGCTCGATATTCCATAAAAAATCACTCGCTGCGAGCACATTATTCCATGCCTGTCCTGATGCTTCCAAAAGAAAGAACAAGAATACCAAAATGCGTTCCCAGATGATGCTACTTTCGCGCGATATCTGGAACACCTGCTCTGTCCCTTCGGGTTTCGTTTGCCACAAGTGCGGAAATGATGACGCTCTATCTCGGTTCGCCGAATGTGCCTCTGTTGTTCTGCGATGCAGAGCATGCAAATATAGGGGGTGAACAAATATAACTGGCAATTTGCAAAACATGCAAAACGCAACTCAATATTTCCGATTCAAATAAAAAACGCTGAATCCGTCTCTAATTCAGAAAGAAGATTCAGCGTTAACTTATAGTTGCTTCAAACTTTTCAAAATCCACCAATATCGAGGAAACAATCAGTACTTCAGTAACCTTTTATTTGGAGGCAATGCATTCAATAGTTAGCCTGTTTTGGAAGAAGAATCCGACAACACAGGAAAGGAACCGATAAAACGTTACCTCAAAGCGTGATGG
>Ga0315268_10002368_pt1 | contig 21309 bp, 16 predicted proteins | sample C1_top_MG_FD_204535 | JGI IMG/M metagenome (GOLD analysis project Ga0315268, IMG submission 204535) | Sediment microbial communities from Yellowstone Lake, YNP, Wyoming, USA - C1_top | ecosystem: Environmental > Aquatic > Freshwater > Lake > Sediment | place: USA: Wyoming | collected 2017-08-01 | reverse complement strand
CAGCGGTTTCTGCAAGGAGACAGAATCCTTTGACCCCGCGAAGTTTTCCCAAGGCGATTAGAAGGCCAGCAATGCCGAATATTTGACCACCGAGAATTTCTGCACCCATGCTCTTGACATCTTTTAAGGCTTCTCTGTTGGAGGCGGCGCAGTAAAGTTTTGGGGTGGTGATTTTTTCTTCACGTCTTAGTCCGCCGATTGTGATTATGTATTTGCAACCTAAGTCTTCGGCTACGTCCAGAACGCGCCCGCAGAGTTCATATTGTCCCATCGTGGTCAGAGCTTGTGTGTTGCCATAAAGCAGGATTAGGTCTCTTTCGCCATTTTGCCCTTTGTAATAGTATAATTCGTTTCTGGGCGCGTTGGTTCTGCCCTGGTCAGTCGTTATAGCAAAATCCTGGAAGGCTGAAGAGTGGATTTCTCCGAATTTTCTGGCTTTCAGTTCTTGTATGAGATGAAGCGTAGCTATGTTGGCGACGAAGCCAATGCCGGGTAATCCTTCTATTAACACGGGATCGGTTAATTGCGGTTTTTCGTGAATGTGCACGGTGCAGACCATGCTTTCAGGTTCTCCTTTTTTTCTTTGGTGACTGTAATAGTTAAGAGATTGCGGGGTAATATTAAAACGTTAAAGCGTTGTTTGAAAAGTTGAAGCTTATGGCTTTCGAAGTGCGTGAGAAGGATCTGCTTGGTCGCGTTGGCAAGTTGGAGACTAAGAGTGGCTTTGTAGAAACACCTGTGTTGTTGCCTGTTATAAATCCACGAATACAGCCCATCAAACCATCCGAAATGAAAGAATTATTCGGCTGCCAAGCTCTAATTACCAACGCTTACATTGTCCAAAGGAATTTACGGCAAAGTGCTGTTGAGAGAGAGATTCATAGACTGCTGGATTATGATGGCGTTGTTATGACTGACTCAGGAGCTTACCAGATTCTTGTATACGGCGACGTACAAGTTGACCCCAATGAGATCGTGAGTTTTCAAGAACAGATAAACACTGATATCGCGACGATTTTAGACGTTCCGACGGGTTGGAGAGTTTCGAAGGAATACGCAGATGAAACCGTGAAAGAAACCTTGCGCAGAGCGAGGAGATTGTGGAAAATAAAAACGCGTGAGGACGTTCTATGGGTTGGTCCTGTTCAGGGTGGGCAGTATCTTGAGCTCGTTGCAAAGTCAGCTCGGAAAATGGGCGCCTTGCCCTTTCACATCCATGCTTTGGGTAGCCCAACGGCAGTGATGGAGCAGTATTTTTTCGATGTCTTGGTGGACATGGTGATGGCGGCAAAGAGAAATTTGCCTGTTGAGCGTCCTCTGCATCTTTTCGGCGCGGGGCATCCAATTATGTTTTCGCTTGCTGTTGCCATGGGCTGTGACTTGTTTGACTCTGCGGCGTATGCGCTTTTCGCTCGCGAAGATAGATACATGACAGAGAATGGAACAGCCAAACTAAGCGAGCTGAAGTATCTTCCATGTTCTTGTCCTGTTTGTGTGAAGAATAGCCCTGAGAGTTTGTTACAGAAACCAAAGAAGGAAAGACAACAGTTTTTGACCGAGCACAATCTCTATGTGAGCTTTGCAGAGTTGAGGCGAATTAAACAAGCGATTTTGGAGGGGCGTTTGTGGGAGCATTTGGAAATGAGAGCTCATACGCATCCGAGTTTGCTCCGTGCACTTAAGCGTTTGAAGAAGTATGAAGATTATTTTGAGGAAAACAGTCCTGTTACCAAGACCAGTGGTTTGTTCTTTTTTGATTCTGTTGGGCTTGTGCGCCCCGAGGCTGTGCGTCACAGAAAAAGGATGGAAGAATATTATTCGCCTCCTGCAGATGCTCAGATTTTGGTATTGTTGCCGCAAACTGATGGGAAGCCTTTTCATAAATCGCGTGAGTGGCGTGGCGCTCTTTCCAAGATGTATCAAGCGCTTGGTGAGAGGTTCAGTGCAGTTCATGTGTGTTTTTATGCTGCGCCTTTCGGTGTTGTTCCCGTTGAGTTGGATGAGGTTTATCCGTTGTCGCAGCATGAGGTTGTGGTTCCTTTGAACGATGAAGCGATTGTCTATGTTGCTGAACAAGTTGCGACGTACATTGCAAGCACTAATTATAAACAAGTAGTGCTTTTGGAAGACCATGAAATTTGGGGAAAAGAGATTGAACGTGCTTGTGGGCAGGTTTGCAGAAAGAAGGGTGTTATATTTATCAGTTTAGTGCGTGATCGCATGGCGGATAAGGTTTTGGCAGAAAGGATTTTGTCAGTGCTGAAGCTGGATGAATAAACATGAAGCGAGAGTTCGCTATTAGAGAAGCGAAGGCTTCTGACAAGGATTTGGTGTTGAGATTCTCTCGAAACACTTTTGAGTGGGGCGATTACATCGAGAATGTTTGGGATTACTGGTTAACCGATCCAAGCGGCAGGTTGTTTGTGGCTACTTTTGAAGACAAGCCCGTGGGAATGAGCCATGTTGCCATAGTTAAACGTGGCGAAGCCTGGGTTGAGGGTGCGAGGGTTGCGCCCGAATTTAGGCGAATAGGCGTGGCATCCTTGCTTAATGACGCTTCTTTGGAGTGGGCGTTAGGGCGTGGTGCTAAGGTTGTTAGGGCTGTTACGGATTCAACGAATTATGTGGCGCAGAAGGCTTTGTCAAAGTTGGGGTTCAGGTTTGTTTCTGAATGGGTTCTGATGGAGTTTGACGGCTGCCAATTAGAAGCCAGCGAAAAAACGCGTTTGGCTGAGAAATTCGATTTGGACGCAGTTTGGAGCTATTTGCGGGCTTCTGAATATTTTAAGAATTCTGGAGGCTTGTTTACTGTGGTGTTTCGTTGGAAGTCGCTGGGCAAGGGTGATCTGCGTAGATTTGTTAACAGGCGCATGGCCGTTGTCTGTGAACGTGATAAAGCCTTGTGTGGTTTGATCTTGTTTGATGACACCGTGAAGTATGCGTGGCAAGAGAATAGCGTTCAGACGTGTTATGTGGATGGAGATTTTGAGGCAGTTTTGAGTATGGGGAGGTTCTTGAAAGGCATTCTTTACGAAGCTGGCGTGGCAAAAATCTATGGGGTCATGCAAAATAATGCACCGCTTGCTTCTGCTTTTGCGGAGTTGGGGTTTAGGAAGCGCAGGATCACTGAATTGGTTTATGAGAGAAGGCTTTCTCGTGTGTGAGTGTTTGCTCTGCACGGGTCTAGACCCGGTTCACTATATGATCCAAACATGATCCAAACATGTCCAGCATTTTTTGGGCTGAACTGTGCAAGTGGAATTTTGCAAAAGAATGATAAAATTTTTTTGGTCGCATTGAGAGAATGGAGTGCTTTTTGAAGATAAAAAAGGTGGCTTTTCTTGGGAGTTGCGTGAGTTTCTGTGGTGCTTAGCTTAAGTTGCTGGAAAAGCTCCGAGATGGCTTAGGGTAGTGCTGTATGCGAAGTACAGCCAAGCAACGCCTAATGCGAAAGCTAATATTCCAAAGACCCATCTCGCGTATTTGCTCTTGATATGTGCAGCAACAGGTGAGTAGAGTAATACGACTGCTGGTGCCAAGTAGAGTAGGGTACTCTTCATCGGGTCGTTTGTTAACATACTAGTAGTGCTATTAATGGTGCTGTAAATTGCAATGGCGTCAACAAGCAGATAGAGGCCAACTATGAAGCCGAAATAAGTGGCTGCTTGGAATCCCTTTCCGAAGTAAAACGCTATTGCGGCTGTTAAGAGCACAAGACCTGCGAGTGAAGCAGCGCCTCCAAAGAGGACATTGTAGACGCCAGAGAAGTGCCACCCGAAGCTTATGCTTATGCCCGTAAGGAAGATATAGAAGGCTGTTATCCCTAAAGCTATCCCTAGCCCTTTTCCGACGTTTCGGTTTTCTTCTTCGAACGAGTCAGTAGACGGGTTGTACTTAAGTCGAAACGCAGCAATGCCTACTAATATTCCGCTTGCAGCTATGCTCCACGCCATGCTGTCCAAATAGTCAAACGGCGGTACCAAATTGCATTTTCTCTCCATATCATATTTATCTTTTTTATCACACGATTTCTATATATAAGACTTTCCGCAAATTCCATGATACTTAACGCTATATAGAAACACTATTGCCGTCCAGAGTTCTTTGGGCCAAAATTGAGGCTAAGGACAGTACCCACTCGCGGGCCAAATTTCGTTCTTTTATCTTTCTCGTTTCAGCGGAAATTCTCTGAATGATTTTCTGACACATAAAGCCGATGAAATATTCAGATTAGCGTAGAGAAGAAACAACGTGATTCAGCATATATGAAACGATCATCAGTATGCCGAAGTACAGCTGAATCTTTATGGTTGTCACGTTTGCAGTAACCAGCTGTCGTGATGTCTCGTAGTGTGTTCTTGCCACTTTGATGGCTCGTACGGCTAACGGCAAGGTGAACAGGACCATGAGTGAAAAGAGGGGCATCAGTCCTAAAGCAACCATAACCAGCGACCAAGCGTAGGCTGCCAATATAATTGCTAAGTACATGTCTGCTGCCAATTTCCTTCCGACCCGCACTACAAGCGTTTTCTTGCCGATGCTCCTGTCTGCATTATAATCTGGAAACTCGTTTATCCACAAGATTGCCATCACAAGCAACCCAATGGGCACAGACACGATAATGGGCTCAAACACAAGTTGCTGCGTCTGAACGTAATAGCTTCCCAGAACCAAGAGAGGGCCAAAGCTTAATCCTACCACGAACTCGCCGACTCCATAAGGCGCCAATCGCGTCACATATATATATCCAAAAATGGCACCAATTACTCCTAATATCAGAACCCACCAACCTACCGCTAAGGAGAGACCCACACCGATCACTAAAGATATCCCGTAAAAAAGAAGAGCAGCAAAGTAAGCACTTCGCGGTTTCACTAAGCCTTCCAGCAATACGCGACTGCCCCCGCTAAGGGGGGAAATCGCTTCGGTGTTTATTGCGTCGCCGCCATTTAGAAAGTCAAAGTAATCGTTTATCACGTTCGTGCCCATGTGAAGGAAGCATGCACCTACGAATGCTAACGCGAAATATGCAAGGGTGAAAACGCCAAAGGAAGCCCACGCTGTCACTGCCCCAAGGACAAACGGGATTATAGTCGCAGTTAAGAAGGGAATTCTCAGTAATCTTATCCAAGTCTTGACCGGACTGGGGTTTATTTGAGTGTGTGGATTGTTCAATGTAGTTAACCTTCAGTTTTGTTTACGTAGTCGAAAAACTGGACCAGAAAATCTTTAAACACCGAATCTCTGACATCCTTAAGACTCAAGCGTGCCAACCTGGCGTATTCCGCCACCTTGCTGCGACAGTAGCTAAAGGCGCCGATTTGTTCCATTTTAGCTCGCAGTTTTTCGGCTTTCGTCTTTGTGACTTTTTTGTTCCCAAAACTCTCCTCAAGCAACTCCTTCGACATCTTGTCACCATGCTGGTACAGAAAAAGCAAGGGTAGTGTTACGTTTCCGTTTTTGAGGTCTTGCGAAATCTGATCTTTGTGTGACAGGTCTTCCAAATCATCATTAACCTGATAAGCCACTCCAAAATACTCTCCAAACTTTGCCAACGCTTCAATCTCTGAAGCATGACCTCCAGCGGCGAGTGCTCCACAATAAGCCGCGCCTTTGAACAGAGAAGCCGACTTCTCTCTTATCTTAGCGAAGTATTCTTGTTCGGTCGCTTTCGACAAAGAAAGCGTCGCATCAACATATTCACCATCACAGAGTTCCAAGCCGACATCTGCTAGGATTCTTACCGCTTGAGAACCATAGTCTGCCGCTAGATTGATTGCCAAGGCTATCAGGGCATCTCCCGCGAGAATCGCACTGTTTGTTGACCACTGCGCATAAAGTGTCTTGATTCCACGCCGCGAAACGTCCTGATCAATAATGTCGTCATGTACAAGCGTGGCTGTGTGCAACAACTCAAACGACAAGCCCAATTGGATTACTTTTTTGGGATCGCCTCCAACACTCTGCGCGCTCAGAATGAGCAAAATTGGCCTCAACCTTTTTCCTTTAGTCAACAATGCATATTCCAACAAAGGGCGAAGCTTAAGGTCAGGCATTGCTGCAAGCAGATTTCCTAAGCTAGACTCGATTAACTGCTTAGTCTCAAGAAGATACGCCTGCAAATCGTCATAAGTATAACTTATGACGGCGCTGCGCTCTTGCAAGTCGTTTTCCTCCGTGCCTGTGATACACACTGAGGAGTTGGAGCTAAATATATCTTTTGTGATGTTTATAGTAGTAAATATAGAAATAATGAATAATATAAAAAACACATAAATAACAGGACAGCGTACTGTCATCATGAGTGGACACGTATTGAGTGAGGATACCAGCATCTATCGAACTTTAGCAAGTCCGTCCAGAATGCAAATACTCAGGTTGCTCTACCGAAAACCCCTGAGTGTAGAGCAATTGGCAGATAAACTGAGCCTTCAGCCCATAACCATTCGCCATCACCTGCAGGATTTACTAGAGTCAGGAATCATCGAATACTACGAAGAACGTTCAGGCGGCGCCGGAAGACCAAGAGCATACTACAGAGTGATCAAAACCACCACGACAACGAGTTTTCCCAAACGACAATACCAATTCCTCTCTGAATACCTGATAAACAGCGTATTGAAAGTTTTCGGAAAAACCAAGGGCGAGGCTTTTCTGAAGAACATCGGAATGAAGATGGGGGAAACGGCAATTAGAAAACTCGAAGCAGAGCATGACATAAAAAACTGGTCGTTGAAGGCTTATGAGGATTACTTCATTCGTGGGTATCTTGAAAAAGAAGGCGCCGAGCCAGAGGTCGTGGAAACTTCGGGTAACAAGATAGTCTACAGAGTCCATAACTGTCTCTTCTCTGAATTATCCACAAAAATGCCCAACATAATATGCGACGTCCTTCACGAAAGCTTCCACGAAGGCATTTCTAAAGCCATGAATAAAGATCTAAAGATGAGCCGAATCACGTGCATGGGACATGGCGATCCATACTGCGAACATGTGTGCGCGTGGTCTTCCAAGGGAAAAGAAAATTAAGCGTTTTCTCTACTTTCTTCGATCGACAAACGACTCTTTTTGGACTAGAATTTTTGGTCTGTTATTCTTTCTATTTTTTGCGTGTGCGTGCACGCGCCTCTCTAGTCTAGGTAGTTTTTCAGAGTGAGCGCGTTCAGCACGCTGTCTAGACTATTCGATTAGGCCCCAAATATGCCCAGTTTAGTGTTTAACTGGTACACAAAAATCATTCGATCTCTCTAAAGCTCGGTCAAGGGCTATCACCGCAATTCCAGCGCCACTTTCAGCTATCCTCGTTATGCCCAAGACAATGGCACCTAGGTGTGGAATGTCAGGAAGTTGTCTCATCAATTTCTCCTCTTCCAAGTCCAAAGTTCTTCTCATCTCTAAGATTCCGTTCGCGACTCTTATGTCCCCAGTTGAGATGCAGTCCATGGCTTTCAGAAATATAGATTGAGCCAAGCCGCCCAACAGTGACAAGCGATTCAGCATGCCCGTGTCTATTTCCTTCCGATATTCCTTGAGCGCTAGCACTCGCTGGGCAATGTTTTGGGCACAATCGGCGATGGTTTCTAGATATTTTGAAATCATTCTGTTATCGGGAATTTGAAGCGGTTCTCTCAAGCCTATTTTTTCGGCATTGTCTCTTGACAATTGTGCCGAGAGCAGAAGCCTTGTGATGAGCCAGTACATCATGTTGACTTCGTCTTCGCGACGGATGGCATCGTTCGCCAAATCTGACTCAAAGTCCACCAGCGCTTGCATTGTCTCGCCGTACATAGTGGAAACTATGACCGACAATTGTCGCATCAACGTGTCGATTTGGAGTTTCGACGGGTCAGTGGAGCATTGAAGAATTATCTGGTTGGGTGATTCCTCCACTATGCCCATGCCTATCAATTTCTTGGCTATGCCTCGAACTTCTTCAACATGCTCGCTTCGAATGCGTTCCGAAGAAGATGACACTTGGAGCAATTCGCGGCCTAGAATGTAATTTCCGATGATGACGCGTTCCAACATTCCAGGCTCATCGCAAAGGTCAGAGTTTATCGTAAGTTCTCGACCCATGGCTAGTCTGGTTTCTGCCAAAGCGCTGGGCATCAGTTTCAGTGAGCCGTCATGCTCTTCGGTTAGTAACAAAAAATCGCCTCTCTTGAGCCCCACCGTCTTAACCCAGTTGCTCGGCAACGACACGTTCAGGGTTGAATAGCCCACTTGCTGCACTTTTCGCCTTTCGACACTAAACTCTTCCATGTTCTAAACACCAAATTGACGGATTGTCTATCGATATGGTATACTATTTATCATATTTATAAAACTATTTCTATATAGCCCAGCTTACAAAGAAATTCTTATATATACGATAACTATTAGAATTATCCTACCTCCTATTAACGAACAACTCGTGGAAGGAGAAAAGGAAGAATGAACCCAGAACCAAAAATCGGAGTTTATATTTGTCGTTGTGGTTGTGACAAGGAAGGAAACATAAGCGCGACCGTAGATGTGGAAAAACTCAAGGAAGCGGCGGCTGCAATGCCCGGCGTCAAAGCTGCTGAAGTCTACGAATTCGTGTGCAGCAACCCTGGACAACAAATGATTAGAGACGGAATAAAGCAGCACAAACTCAATCGAATCGTCGTCGCCGCCTGCTCTCCTCGAATGCATCTTGAAACTTTTAGACGTAACGTGAAACAGGAAGGACTGAATCCCTATCTTCTGGAAATCGCCAATATACGCGAACAGTGCAGTTGGATACACGAAGACAGAAAACTGGCAACCATAAAAGCCATCGACCTTGTCGGCAGAGCAGTGGAGCGAGCACGCAACCTCAAACCGTTGGAAGAGAAAACGGTCAAAGTCAACAGAGACGCTCTAGTAATCGGCGGAGGCATCGCAGGTATAAACGCGTCCATAGAATTGGCAGACAAAGGCTTTCAGGTTTATTTGGTGGAAAAAGGTCCAAGCGTCGGAGGACACATGGCACAGCTCGGCAAGACTTTTCCAACCCTTGACTGTTCATCCTGTATTATTACTCCGAAAATGGTATATGTTGCGCAGCATCCGCTGATTAAGATTCTATCGCTTTCTGAAGTAACCAAAGTCGAAGGCATGCCTGGCAACTACAAAATCACCATTACAAAACGCCCCAGATCCGTAGATGCATCCAAATGTACGGCCTGTGGTGAATGCAGCAGAAAATGCCCAGTCACGGTCAAGAGTGAGTTTGAGGTCGGCATGGGTCAACGCAAGGCAATTTATCAGCCTTTTAGGCAAGCCGTTCCTAGCGCGTATTACATTGACAGAGAGCACTGTCTCTACTTTACCAAGGGAATCTGCAAGGTGTGCCAGAAATTCTGCAAAGCCAGCGCTGTGGATTTTACGCAGCAAGAGGAAACGATTGAACTGAACGTGGGCGCAATCGTTGTTAGCACCGGCTATGAATTATTGGACCCTCACTATGTCAAGCAATACAGTTACGGTTTGCACCCCGACATCGTCACTCACCTGCAGTTCGAACGCCTTTTGGTTCAAGGCCTACACAGACCATCCACAGGCGAACAGCCTAAGAAAATCGCTTTCATACTTTGTGTGGGCAGCAGAATGACCCAAAACGGAGTCGGCAACGGGAACGGCAATGGAAACGGGGAAGAAGGTGACGCCTGCGAATACTGCTGCAACATCGGCTGCATGAACGCCATTAAAGAAGCATACGTGTTCCAGAAAGAAGTGCCAGACGCCGACCCTTGGGTGTTCTACACAGACATACGAGCACACGGCAAAGGCTATGAAGAATTCTACGCAAGACTTCGAAATCATGGCGTGCGTTTTGTGCGGGGTCGCACAGCCGAAGTCATGCCCCATAACGGGAGTTTACGCGTCAGAGCGGCTGATACACTGCTTGGACTGCCTATTGAAGAAGACTTTGACATGGTGGTGCTCTCAGCAGGGCTAACGCCGAGCCAAGGAACCGATAACTTGGCTCGTATGGTGGGCATCCACACAGGGTCTGATGGGTTCTTTTTAGAGAGACATCACAAACTCAGGCCTGTCGATACTCAAAGAGAAGGTGTTTATGCCTGTGGATGCGCCTTAGGACCTAAAGACATCAGAGAAACTATCACCGAATCCATGGCAGCAGCCTCGCATGTCGCTTCATTCCTAGGCAAAGGCGAAGTGGCTGTATCCTCAGAAGTGGCAATCATAGACGACAAAAAATGCGACAACTGCGAGAAATGCATCACGATTTGTCCAGCCAGAGCCATCGTGAAAACTTCTGAAACTCATGTAGAAATCAACCCAATGTCCTGCATAGGCTGCGGCATATGCGTTCCAGTCTGTCCAAAGAATGCCATTGATTTGAATCACAATACAGAAGCACAATTGATGGGGCAGATTCGAGGAAACCCACCGAAAGAAGACTTGTCGCCCAAGATCGTGGCGTTCATTGAGAAGAACACGGCTTATGCGGCTGCTGATTTGGCTGGGCAGACGAGATCCCAATATGGAGCAAATGTGCGAATCGTGAGCGTGCCAAGCGTCGGCCGAGTGGGTTTGAAGCATATGTTGCAGGTTTTTGCTTCTGGTGCTGACGGCGTGGCGCTTATCGAAGGCGAGGACAGTTCTTTCACTGGAGACAAGGTGAGGGAGCATCTAACTCGTTTGAAAAAGGAACTTCAACCATATGGTATCGAGTCATTGCGACTTGTTTCAACTACGACGACGATTCCTCAGTATCCGAAAATGGTGGAAACGTTCGAAGTATTCAATAGTAGGCTTTTCAAGATGGGCCCGCTATCTCCAAAGGTTCGTTCTGAGATAGAGAAGAAACTGAAGGAAGTGCAATAGAAATGAAGGCAAATAACAAACACGCTGCCGCAAATGATAGGCATGTCATCACGGCACAAATGCTGGACAAGACGTTCTTAGCCGAAGTTATGAAGATGAAAGGCGGACAAGACGTCCAAGACTGCATCCAATGTGGCGTATGCGCTGGCTCTTGCTTTGCCTCGTGGGCTATGGATTTCACTCCGATGCAGATTGTTAGAATGTTACATCTGGGCATGAAAGAAACGGTTCTGTCTAGTTCGACTATTTGGGTTTGCGCTTCATGTTACACTTGTGCGACCCGTTGCCCAAGAGGTCTTGACATCCCGATGATCATGTCAGGACTGAAAAACATCGCCATCAAAGAAAATATCCCGGCAAAGATTCAGATTAAGCCCAAGTTTCACAAGTCCTTTGCCGACATAGTGCAGAAATATGGCAGAATACATGAACCAGAGCTATTTCTCAAAATCTCAAACAAAACTGCCCCAAAAACCATGATGCAAGACGCCGTCTTCGGCTTGACTCTGCTCAGAAAAGGCAAGCTCAAACTGAAAGCGCCAAAGGTGGAACAAAAAGCTCAGTGGTCCTCCCTCTTCAAAAACGCATCAAAGGAGGGAGCTCAATGAAATACGCCTATTTCCCTGGCTGTTCGATTCACACTACGGCACGAGAATATGGAGTTTCGAGCCAAGCCGTAAGCAAAGTTTTAGGCATTGAACTGGTTGAAATACCCGATTGGAACTGCTGTGGCGCAATGGACGCAGTTTACGCCTACAACCCTCTGCTATCCATTTCTCTGTCTGCAAGAAACCTAGCGTTGGCGGAGAAGATGAAAATGGACATTGTAACCTTGTGTAGTGCATGCTTCTTCACGTTGTCGCGGGCAAACAAGTTGCTTCACGAGGATTCAGAGTTAAAAGGTAAGGTTGACAAGCTACTCACCGAGTCTGGGCTTCAATACAGTGGCGAGGTGAAGGTAAGGCATTATTTGGATGTCCTTCTAAACGACGTGGGCTTGGAAAACATCTCCAAGAACGTGAAAGTCAAACTTGACGGGTTGAAAGTAGCGCCTTATTATGGTTGTATGCTGATTCGACCGCCTAACGTTGTGAATTTTGATGACCCGGAACATCCGACTTCATTGGACAAAATAGTTGAAGCTATTGGGGGCAAGAACGTGGATTATATGTACAAGACGCGATGCTGTGGGGCTTCTCTCGGATTGACTGAGGCGGACGTTATGATGGGCATGACGAAAGATTTGTTGCTTGAAGCCAAAAACTCTAATGCAGACTGCATAGTGGTGCCCTGTCCACTGTGTCATCTTAATATGGATGCTAAGCAGAAGAGCATCGAATCGACTTTCGACGTAAAAATCGGTATACCTATAGTCTTCTTCACTCAACTTATGGGTGTGGCGTTTGGGATATCGCCGAAAGAACTCGCCTTGGACAAAAACTGCGTTTCGACCGATAAGTTGTTTAAGCAGCTTCATGCCTAGAGCTTTTTTATTGATTCTCTTTCGCTACTTATGCCTAGCGGTTGGCTCGGATAGTGTATTTTTATGACATTTGTGATTATGTGTTGGGGCGACGGCTCGTCTCGATCGTGAAAGGCCGTTTATTCTTAAGAATAGTGAAAGGGAAAAAATGTTTTGGGCGCTTAGGCGATTTCCATGGGTTCGCAGGCGTGGTATTCTAAGCCTTTTTGTTGGCAGATGTCCATGATTTTGCTCATGATTTTTAGGTCGATGTCTTTGATTTGTTTTTCATCTGGGCCTATGATTTCGACGATTACGTTTTTGTTTGATGTTCCGCAGCATCCGTAGACGCTTTTGTATATTCTGAGGTCGTAATCTTTGGGTATGTTTAGGTGTTCTGTTTGGGTTTTGAGTTCGTCGATGAATGTGTCGATGTTGCTTACTTTTATGAAGTGGCATTCTCTGAAGCCTATTTTAGACATGTTTTATACGCTTCCGTTATGCATATTGTGGAAAGCGGCGTATTTTAAATTTTTGCTATATTTATAAGATTAAAGCCAAGTATCGAAAGGCTTATAGCGTTTGTGGAGTATTTTGTGAGGGTGTGATGCTGTATGGTTATAGCGTACATCTTGGCTAAGATTGAGGCGGGCAAGGAGGATAAGATTCTTGAGGGTATACGTGCGTTGCCTGAGGTGAAGCGTGCGGCGTTTACGTTTGGTGTTTATGACGTGGTTGTGGTCGTTGAGTTTGCGCGTGTTGAGGGGTTGGATGAGTTTCTGTTTGCGAAGTTGCGGAAGATTCCGGGTATTGTTGAAACTATCAGTATGATTGTGTCGAAAGAGATTGTGTAGCGTTCCCTCCGTGAGTGTGCACACGCTTCTCTAGTATAGGTAGTTTTTTCTCTGCTTGTGTATCTGCTCTGCGCCCCTCTAGACCCGGTTCACTATATGATACTACTAGGCTCCAAATATGCCCTGCACTCTTTGGCACTTTTTGGGCTATGGATGTACGTCGCCGTAGTTTGACAAGTGTTAATTGTGTTATCAGGGTTATTTGATTATGATTGTTGATGAGGAGGAGTTGGATTGGCGAGGTTCATTGATAGATGCAGTTTCGAGGAGTTTCGGAGATATCTAAAACGGATTAGACTGTACGAAAAGAAAGAAGACCTTAACGAGTTAAGGGAGAAGATTGCTGCTAAACGTTTTAACCTCATTGTCTGGAGAGAGGACGATAAGATTATCGGTCACACAATTTGGCACGAGTCAAACGCAGACGAGCACAGGAAGGGAGACCCCAGAGATAAAGAGGACAGAGAGATTTTGGAGAGGCTCTGTGGAGGGAAGAAGGATTTTGTTGAGCTTCACGAAGTCTGGCTTGACGAAAAGCAGAGAGGAAAAGGCTACGGCAAACAATTCTTTCCATTCTTTGAAGACTACATTAAACGCAAAGGCTACGATGCAATAATATACTATGCATACCATCCTGCCGCGGTGGCTATATGCCGACGACGAGGATACAAAGAAGAGTACGGGCTAAAACTAAGAGGACTAAAAGGCGAGATAGAAACATGCTATACCTTCTACCTTCGGCTCGAAGTTTAATACAGTAGAAAATGCGGAAAAGTTATAGCTGATTCATATAGCCTTGGCTACGACGGTCATGCTTGTAGCACCCTTGAAGATTGCTCTGTGCGTGAAAGGTTGCAAATCCTCAATGCGTTCATATGCTTTAGTAACTTTCCATCCTGCTCTCTTCAAAAGCGAGGATAGTTCACTTACACTATAGATTCTTGTCTGAAGATTGAACGAACCATTATATTTCAAGACATTTCCTTCTTTAGTGTAGTATTTGAAAATAGCCGTAAACATGTTGGAAATGTAGTCCATACTGGCTTCACTAACCATCATGGCATTCTCAGACTCGTAAATCCTCGTTTTGTCGAAGTTAAGCATTAACTGCCCCAAGTGGTCGCTTTCGCCTATGATTAGAAGACCGCCCTTCTTGGTTATTCTTCTAACTTTGGTGAATATCATCTCATCTGCCTTATCACCCCAGAATCCATGAGAGTTTCGAAAGTTGAGGACACAATCAAAAGGGCTTTCTAATCCTACAACTTCGTCAACGTTTCTCATATCACCAATGAAGAATTTGACCTTAGACTCAACACCCTGTCCAAGTGCCCTTTTCTCGGCATCTTTGAGATAGAGGCGTGAAATGTCCAGACCTACCATCGTGAACCCCTTCTTCGCCAGCCACGTCGATAGTCTTCCTGTTCCACAGCAAAGGTCAAGAACTTTACCTGCTGTAATCCCGTGTTCTGCAAGTATTCTGCATATGCCTCTGATTGAAGACTCCGCTTCAGACCATTCTGCCCTTTCAGACTCTGCCTTAAACCAGAATTTCTGCCATACCTCACTTCCATATGCTTCATTCATCTTTTGATTTGCTTCCATCATTCTTCTCCCATTTTCCTTTTGCTCGTTCTTGAATCCGTTGAATCCTATTCGTTAGAGTGGACATATAAGACTTCATTAACCGTTTGCCAGAAGATTTTTCTATCAATCCTTTTACGCTAGTTAATCAGCTGCTTAAACTTCTCTTCAGAAACCCCATGAAAAGAAGCCCAATTTGAGCTTCTTTAAAGTGGATTTTCGGAGTATTTCTCCGATTATATATAGATTTAAATCTAATGTAATAGGAAACTGTGGTTTATGGGTATAGTTTATGCTTGCATAGCACCGCATGGTTCTGAGGCTATTCCGAAACTTGCTGGAGATAAGTTAGAAGCCTTCAGTGAGACAAAAATGGGTATGGAAGAATTAGCTAGACAAATGAAGAAGCATAATCCACACACCATCGTTATAGCTACACCTCATGGCTTGAGACTCGACCAAACAATCGGCATAGTAACCTCGCAATATTCCGCGGGAAACCTGAAAGACAAAGGCAAAACAATAAGCGCCCGCTACAAGTGCAACCGACAACTTGCACAAAAAATCTACCAAGCCGCCAAAAAAGCAGGACTGCCCGTAGTAGCAGCGAATTACGGCACGAGCGAAGGACCAGCGTCTTGCATGCCCATGGACTGGGGCGTGCTGATACCCCTATGGTTTTTTAACGCACAAGAAAAGAAGAAACCAAGAATAATCATCGTAACGCCGTCGAGAGAAATCCCCCTCGCACAGCTAGTCGAATTCGGCAAAACCATAGCGAAAGTCGCTGAAGCGTCTAAAAGAAAAATCGCGTTCGTTGCCAGCGCGGACCAAGGACACGCCCATGACAAGACTGGACCATACGGCTTTCACAAAGCGTCGAAAGAATACGACGAATTGGTAGTTAAAGCTGTGAAAGAGAACGACCTGAAGCGAATTCTTACGCTAGACGCACAGTTTGTGGAAGACGCAAAGCCCGACAGTCTATGGCAAATAGCCATTCTCCAAGGCGTTTTAGAAAAAGTGCCCATGAAAGCAAGGTTCGTCTCTTATCAGGCGCCGACGTATTTTGGCTTGTTGTGTGCTGATTTTGAGAAGTAGCGCTCATTTTAATCGGATTTCGACTCTGAGTTAGCCCTAATTCTTAATTTACGCTACATTGTTCGGAATTCTGAACATGGCCAGACGTCGTGTTTATGATGTGAAATGAGCAAGACAGTGCATCTTTCGTATCCTCCAGAAAACTTAGAAGACACATGGCGCTTCCACAGACTAAAAAAAGTCACAGAAACCCTAACCAAAAACTGTCACGGACTACTGCTCGACATCGGCTGCAACGACTGCCAAATAACAAGATTCCTCCCCAAAAAACAGTTCCAATACATCGGCGCCGACCTCAGTCGCCAGGCACTTCGGAAAGGGAAGGGTTGCCAAAGAATTCTTGCAGACGCGTGCAATCTACCTTTAAGGGACGAATTTGTGGACGTTATTTCCTGCTTCGAAATCATCGAACACACCCAAGAACCACACGCGCTGATTCGAGAAATAGCCCGAACGCTAAAACCAGAAGGCAAATTGCTAATTTCCACGCCCAACCAGAAGAGCATGTTCATAAAAATCCAAAACGCTGCCCATCTGCCACGCTTTCACGATTGGCGCTACGTGGAAACCCACTATCAAACCTTCATGCCACAAAAACTGGATTCACTTCTAAAAAAACACGGTTTCAGAATAATTAAGAAAATTAGGTCCATCGCTTTTCCACCCTTCAAAATCACGAAAAAACCACGGGTATACAGAGTTTTTCGATTAGCCTCCAAACTTGTTCCCGAAGACTCGCAGGAGCTGCTGATTCGCCTAGCTGTTAAAGTGAGATAAATATGCAGAGGGCTGAGGAACTGATGACCGCCGAGTCTTTGAGGGTTTGTTTTGTGTCGATGCAGTATCCGCCTCACACTCTCGGCGGCGCAGGAGTGTACGCGCACTGTTTATGCAACGAACTGGCAAAAAGGGGACACGAAATACACGTCATCACATACACAACGAATGAAACACGCTCAAAAAACACGACAAACAGCGCACACGTCCACAGAATCGCCATAACAGATAAACCCATGCTCAAAACCGTCTCCTACTGGTTTAAACTAAGAAAACACTATAAAAAACTGCAAAGAGAAAACGGCTTCGACCTGCTCCACGCCAACGTAACCAGCGACTTAAGTCTCTCAAAGAACCTTGTTAAAATCCCCAGAATAGTAACGATTCACCATCTTGCAAAAACCATCTTCAGTATTTCTAGTCACTTATCGGGCTTTAGAGAAGAAACAGGCGTAGCCGCAAGGCTTGAAAAGAAACTCCTAGACTTCGACAAAATCGTAATGCAAAGAGCCGACAAAATCATCGCAGTGAGTCAGTTTACCAAAGCCTCCGTAACCTCAACCTATCACATTCCCAGCTCAAAAATCCATGTAATACATAACGGCATCTACCCACAGGAGTATATCTGTACCGAAACAGAAATCACAGAAACCAAAAAAACATACAACATCGAAAACGAGCCAGCAATTCTCTACGTCGGAAGACTAGAGCAACGAAAGGGTCTTGATTTTCTGCTTCAAGCTTTCGATTTATTGTCCAAACGCACAAAGTGCAAACTAATCATAGTAGGCGATGGAGACCAAGCGCCATATAGGAAACTGGCGGCAACACTCAGAATCAAAGATAAAACAATCTTCACAGGACACCTAGACGAAACCAAACTGAAACATCTCTATACTGCGTGCACCGTTTTCGTTTTACCCTCACTGCTAGAAGGTTTCGGATTAACCCTACTTGAAGCCATGGCTTCGGCAAAACCCGTGGTTGCGACCAACGTAGGCGGAATACCCGAAATAATAAAAAACGACATCCACGGAAAACTCGTCGAACCGAAATACCCAGAACAACTCTGCGAAGCACTCAGTTTTTACATCGAAAACCCAGAAACCGCCAAGAAAACAGGAGAACAAAACAGAAAATACGTCACCGAAACCTTCAGCTGGACGAAAACGGCGAAAGAAACCGAACTTCTGTACAAATCGCTCATACAACAAAACGGTGTTTTGAATGAGAATAACTGAAAAAATAAAAAGCATTCTGAAACGGAAAAAGTCAAAAGACCAGAGTTTCAAGCCCAAACACGCTATGACTTTCAAAACATCTCGCTTGGAACGATTGAAGATGAAAATCAGACGAATAAGGTTTACAAGAGAACCCCTTGCAGTCTATAAGCGGTATGTTTGGCCAATTGTCAGTTTTGGTGTCATTTTGTTAATTGGTTTTCTCGTGTTTCACAACTTCATTCTCTCGAACGATTGGCCTGCAGGCGGAGACATTCTGGGATGGATTTCAAGAGAATACCTCTATGGAAACGATTTAGCGTGGCTTCACGTCTGGCGACCATACTCGTTCGGCTTCGTCGAAATAGTCAATCTGCTGGACTTGTTCCTTTTCGTCACACATTTTGTCTTTCAAAACGGAGAGGTCACAATCAAAGTTTTCATGTTCGCCTCTTTCGTTCTCGCGGGCATTTCAGTCTACGCTTTCGCGTTTCGCTACACTCGCAAGCACATAGCCTCGCTTTCTGCCTCGCTGGTTTATCTGTTGAATCAGTGGTTTGCGTCACAGCTTTTTGAAGCACATATCGAAATTGTTTTCAGCTACGCGATGGCGCCGTTAGTATTTCTTCTACTCGACCGAGCGCTTGAAACCGCAAAATTAAAGGATATTTTAGCCTCAGCGCTGTTGCTCACAGTTGCCGTTACCGCTTTCCATGCCGAGGCCATTGTCATCTATGGAACCTTCTTCGTACTGTTCACCATCTTTTACATCATAGTGCCAACAAAGAATGACCCGTTTATCACACGTCTCAAGCGTCTCTTGAAAGTCTACGCACCCTTAGCAGCAATCGTTTTTTTCCTCTCCAGCGTCTTCGTGTTGCCTTTTCTTATGAACGTGCGACCCCACTACTTTTCGTCCAGTTACACTTACAGTTTAGACGAAGCCTACACTTTCGGCTACAAAAGTCTAACAGACGCGTTCACACTAAAATCCACAGAAACCTGGGGATACGTAAAAGTAATCGACCACACCTCGCTCGGTTTCCCAGGATTTTCACCCCTAATACTCGTTGCCATTTTCGCTTTAGCCTACATCTCCGTTCTCCTGGTTCGAAGAGACCGCTACACGCTTTTCTTTGCTTTTTCGGCACTGTTTGCCGTTTTCATGAGTATGGGACCGAACCCGCCTTTCGGTGACTTATTCATCTGGGCGTGGCACAACATTCCTCACTTTGCCGTTTTTCGCGCGGTCAGTAGATGGATAATGATTGCTGTTCTGGCTAACTGTTTCTTCGTTGCTCTGTTTGTGAGTATGGTTGTTGATTATGTTGAAAAGAAATCCAAGTCGCCTGCCGGCAAGACTGTTTTCAGTGTCGAGGCGAGAAACAACAAGACCCAGCAATCTAAAGTCTACTTGGTTTCAGTAGATTTCATCAACAGACTATCTCGCGGTTTCCACAAAGTCTTGCTAAACCTCGGCGTTTTATTGCTAATTTTCGTCTTTATCAGTCCCGCGTTGGAAGGATTCTATCTAATCTCCAGCGGGCTGCAGGTATACACGCCTCCACGGAATTATCTGGTGCCATACGTTTGGGTGGGCAGCCAGCCCGGCGACTTTAGAGTGGTCACGGTTGGTCAGCATCCAGTGGATTTTGCCGACAGTGCAATGACCACGGATTACGGTTGGTCGCACGAGATTGGTGCAGATAGTTCTTTTCTCACGGGAAGACCAACGCTTCAAGACGGCGGCTGGGAAACTTTGCCTCATTCCTTTGTTGATTATCTTCGTTACCGTGTTGTGCCAAACAACATGACGTCCGATATGATGAAAACCTTAGCAGCATTCAACTATAGATATGTAGTTTTGCCCTCGTATGCGAGCGATGGTTTGCGTAGTTTTTTCTTAAACCAACGAAACACTCACACTGTGTTTAACGCGAGCGCAATCGTGCTTGAAAACGACGCATACAATCCACGACTGTTCGGCACAACTCAGTATGCAACTGTTTTGGGCGACTTGGACAGCTATACGTCCTTGAACAAGATTAACAGTTTCAATTTGAATCAGACCGCACTTTTCTTCGTGCATCAAATGCCCGCGCCGTTTTATTCGAACCCTTGGTTTGCTAACGCTCCGACGTTTGTTGTCTTGGACCAGAATTTTACGGACTTGTTGATGACATCTCTACGCGAAGATCCCGGAGTTATCAAGGCGGCTGAATACGGGACTAATAGTTTCAAATCGCAAGCGCAGTGGATACAGTCATCTGAGTGGGCAAGGTACGGGAATTATTTGTTGGGCGAAAAGACGCTGCAGACTTCTGGAAGGAATAGCAGAAACATACCTTTCAAAGTGCAGTCCGACGGTGTTTTCGTGTTTTCTATCAGACTAGTTTTCGCTCCCTACAGAGGAACACTAAACATCGCCATAGACGGAGTCAACATAAAAGAACTAAAACCAGCAACATCCGGTTCTTCAAGTCTATTTTGGGCAAATCTTGGAATATTGAACCTGAAAGGCGGCAATCACGTGATAACCCTGTCTAACGACGGAACTGGCCCAAACGACGTAGACGCGCTCGCAATCATAAATCGCGACGATTTTGAACAGCAAAAAACTCGAGTAACGGAAGCTCTCGAAAACCTCAACAGCAGACTAATCTATCTGCTTGAGGCAGAAAACGCGTTTTCGTACAACTCCACAAGCGGATGGATCTACAAAGTCTTTCCGTACGACGGTTTCGGTCTACACCTAAGCGAAATAGGCGGAAACGTAGCCTTGACTGGAACCGTCACGGCAAGTTCGATGTTTAGTGATTATTTCGTACCCATTTACGCCGTAGATGATACGACCACGACCAGATGGGCGTCTGCCACTGGCGAATCGCAGTGGTTGAGGATTGAATGGCCCAAGCCGCAAGAGTTGAGCGGAGTGCAGATTATCTTTGAAGAAGCCAAAGCCAAGGACTATGATATTCAAACTTGGGATGGCACAGGATGGATTAGTCAAGGCATTGTTAAGAACAATACTCAAACAGACATCTTCTACAGGTTTCCTCAATCCGCAAACACAACCATGCTGCAGATAAAGATGAACGCCACAGCCGAATACAACATGGTCAGCGTCTGGGAACTTAAAGTATTTACAAAACGCTCTTCCACCTCTGCCAAAATCAGTCTTCCCCGTTCCGATTTTTACAAGCTAGCCTTCCGTTTAGCATCTGGACCAAGCGATGGCGCTGTCAGCTTGGAACTGGGCAATTACACGTCCACGATTAAATGTGAAAGCCAAAACTCAGGATTTAACTGGTACGAAATTGGACCTGCCTTCCTCGAGAAAGGCGAGCAAACTATTCAAGTTCAAGGTGTCGGGCAAATCGATTTTGACACCATGGCCGTCTACTCCGTAATACAAAACGAAGCTCTCACCATAAACGACCTGTTCAAAAACAAC
>Ga0315268_10002367_pt1 | contig 21316 bp, 20 predicted proteins | sample C1_top_MG_FD_204535 | JGI IMG/M metagenome (GOLD analysis project Ga0315268, IMG submission 204535) | Sediment microbial communities from Yellowstone Lake, YNP, Wyoming, USA - C1_top | ecosystem: Environmental > Aquatic > Freshwater > Lake > Sediment | place: USA: Wyoming | collected 2017-08-01 | reverse complement strand
GAGCAGGCGCTGGGCGCCGGGGTGACGGTCGCCAGATAGGTGCCGTTGGTAGCGCTGCCGCGCTCGAGTGCCAGCGGGTAGCAGGCACCCTCGACGCTGACGCGCGCGGTCAGCGGCCCGGCGGCGTTGTACCAGTTGGCGCGGAACGCCAGATTGCTGCCGGTGCGCGGGTAGTGCACACCCGAGACGATGCCGGTGGGCACTGCGCCGCGGCCGAAGTCCTGGGTGTACGTCGACGAGTAGAAGCCGACGCCGAGCAGCGACGACCCGCCCAGGATGTTGGCGCGATGGCCGTTGCTCATGCGCCAGCCGCACGCCGGATTGCTGTCGGCCTCGTACAGCCACAGGTAGAAGGTATTGACCGGGTCGGTGTAGCCGCGCGCGATGTTCTCGGCGCTGGGACCGGTGCCAAAGTAACTGATGCGAGTCGCCCACGAGGTGCCGACCGAGCCGCAGTTCAACGTGCCGGCCACGCAGGCGCAGGTCGGCGCGCCGTTTGCGCACCCGGTGAACGGGTCGTACAGGTCGCTGATGTTAGAAAGCAATGTGCACGGCGAATCGTGCTGCAGCCCACAACCGCCCAGCACCAGGTTGGCCGAGTGAAAGCGCGCCGCCCGGTTGAGATTGTAGTCCCAGTTGAGCGGCGACACCGGCGCGTAACAGGCGCGCTCGGCGCACGCCGCGCAGCTGGCCAGGTCGGCCTGCGGATCGCAGCGTGCGCGGTTGGTCCAGACCTGGACCACGCGCTCGTTCCAGTTGGGAAAGCCGCTGCTCGGCTCGCCCAGCTCGGCCTCGGCTTGCCCGGCGGTGACCGCGGGATCGATCTCGTTGCAGGCCGTTGCGAACAACCCGATGACGACCCAGAATGTGAGGCGTTTCATCGGAGCAGTATAGCACGTGAGCCTGCCCGCCAGGGGCATGGCCAGCGACCAAAACCGCGACCTGTGCGATAGTGGGGGAATGCCGAAGCCAATCACCGGTCAACCGACCGACCGCAGCTCGCGGGTGTACCGCGGCGGCGAGACGCGCACGCAGCCTGGTCCGTCCGGCACCGCGGACACAACGCCGACTCCGCCACCCGTCGACAGCAGCTACGCCGGTACGGTCGGCCGCAAGCCGACGACGACCGGCGCCGATGGGCTACGCGACCCCGGTCTGCGCAAGCTGGCCGAGGCTGCGGACCGCGCACCGTTCATCTTGATCGACAGCAACCAACCAACGGGTTTCAAGCTGGTCGACCAGCGCGAGATCGACCCCGGCAGTATTGCGGCCAAGGGCACGGATCAGCGGGGCAAACCGATCTGGGTGGTCGACCAGAAGGTGCGCTTCGAGCACGCGCCGGCCAATGCCGTGGACAATTTTTTCAACAGCTTTTTCACCGGCGGCGCCTCGGGTTCGAAAAACGACGGCCCGGCCATGCGACTGCTGATGACCGACCGTGGCGACGGCTGGCAAGCGGCTGGTGACGACGCCAACAAGGCGCGCAGCATGCGCGACAACCCGCTGGCCGATCCCTCGCTGCAGCGCTTCGTGGTGCGCATCAGCGACGTGCGAGTGGCGCCGGGCTCGGGCACGCTGATGCCGGCCGGTGGCATGGACGGCGTGGTCGACCTCGGCTCGCTCAAGCGCAGCCAGGACAGCTGCGAGTTCACGCTGCACTTTCTCAACCCGGACCGGCAGCAGGGGCCATTTCCGGGCACCACCGACGGCGCGGTGCGCTTTCGCTGCACCCGTCAGCCCGATGGCAGCGCCACGGTCGAGGGCTACTACGTGACGCGCGCGGCGACCGACCTGCTCGGGCCGATGAGCAACTTCGTGCCGCCGGTCAGCATGAGCAAGGCATTGCTGTCCAAGGGCCGCGACCTGGTCAAGGGCACGCCGATGGCGCTGTTCGGCGCCGTGCTGAGCGGCATGGTCAGCATGGCCGAGAGCGCGGGCGACGCGATGGCGCGCGCGGTCGGTGGCGGCGAGGCCGCGCGGCTGGCGGTCTCCAAGCTGCACGCCGGTTTCTATCGCAGCGTGCTGTTCCCCAACGTGATCGCGCACTGACGCCGCGATGCGATTTCCCGGTCAGCGCAAGACCAAGCACTACTTTCCGGTCGCCGAGCGCGGCCGAGTCTCGTTCGACGAGCGGACCGATGCGGCGCCGATCTACGTCGTCGGCATCGACCAGCTGCTGGTCGACGTCGAGGCCCATGTCGACGAGCTGTTTCTCAAGGCGACCGGCATCGCCAAGGGGCAATCGGAATTGCTCGACGATGCCACGGTCGATCGCGTTTATCGCCAGCTCAAGGCCGACGGCCGCATCGTCGGCGAGTTTGCCGGCGGCGCGGTCGGCAACACGCTGCACAACTTTTCGGTGCTGGCCGACGACCACTCGCACCTGCTGGGCAGCATCACCAGCCAGATCACGGTCGGCGACTACGCGTTTCACTACGTGCGCAACACCAGCTCGCGCGTCAACCTGAGCCACCTGTATCCGACCGGCGGGCCGATGGGCCGCGCCATCTGCTTTGTGACCCCCGACGGCGAACGCAGCTTCGGCATCAGCCGCGGCATCATGAACGAGTTTCCGGCGAGCGCAGTGCCGGAACAGCTGATCAAGGGCGCCTGCGCGCTGGTGCTGACCAGCTACCTGCTGCGCGACGAAAAGGCCCCGATCTTCGGCGCGGCCATGCGTGCGATCGAGCTGGCCAATGAGAACGCAGTGCCGATCGTGCTCTCGCTCGGCACCCGGTCGCTGGTGGAGGAGAAGCGCGACTTCTTCATCGACGTCATCCGCCAGGCGCAGGTCAGCATCGTCGCCGGCAACCTGGACGAGGTGGCAGCGTTGACCCGGCAGTCCGATCCGCTGCTGGCGGGCCAGGCCGCGCTCGAGCTGTGCGACCTGTGCCTGCTCACCCGCGACCAGCATGGTCTGTATCTGTGCGGCCACGTCGACGAAGCGTTCCGGCGCGAGACGCGCGACCAGATCCACTCGAAATCGATCGCCGAGTACAACCGCTACGAATACAGCCGCGCCATGACCCGGCGCGACTGCCAGAAGCCGCACAAGATCTTCTCGCACATCAACCCGTACCACGGCGGGCCGAGCGTCATCAGCAACACCAACGGCGCCGGCGACTCGGCGCTGGCCGCAGTGCTGCACGACGTGGCGGCCAACCTTCACCACCGGCAGGTGTCGCCGACGTCGCCCAAGCACAAGGCGCGCTTCTTGACCTACTCGTCGATCCACCAGATCTGCAAGTACGCCAACCGCGTCAGCTACGAGGTGCTGCGCCGCAATTCGCCGCGGTTGTGGCAGAGCCTGCCCGAGCGCGAGGACAGCCTGGAGCAGAGTTACTGGGAAGCCTAGGCAGCAGCGCGTCTATTGCACAGGTGAATCAGCGAGGCCGAGCGCCTGGCGCAGCGACGCGTTGTACTGCTCGAAGAAGAGCTGGCGCGCGAAGAACGCAACGATGTGCGCGACCGGGATGCCGATGACCGATCCCACGGTGCCGACCAGCAACAGACCGACCGTGCCAAAACCGGCGAGTCCGAGCACCGTGCCGGCAGTGCCGTCGACCCCCTGGGCGAGGGCATAGGTCAGCGCGCTCAATGCCACCGCGCCGAAGAAGGTGCCAAAGGCCGTCACCACCAGCCAGCTCTCAGCGTCGACCGCGGCCTCGTAGGTGACATAGGTGTCGCCGGCCGGGGTCGCCTCGACCAGCGGCGCCACTTCCTCCGGGTTGCGGATGCGCACGCCGCTGCCGAGCACGATCGGCGGGCTCCAGACGCTGGAGAGGCCGAACGGACCGCAGCAGGTCGCCACCGGATTGCAGTTGAAGGCCACGTCCTGACAGAAGCCGCAGGCCGGCCAGCAGCAGTTCCAGCTGTCGGCGCACCAGCGCAGCGCCGTGGTCTCGGGCGCCTCGACCTTGCGGTACATCTGGAAGTAGCGCTCGCGCTCGTCGCGCGGCGTGTTCGACGTCGGTCGCGGTGGCACTGCCACCGCGGTGTGGGCGCAGCCAGCCAGCAGCGCAGCCAGCAGCAGCGACGGCACCAGACGCCCGGCTCCCTGCATCAGCGATGTCGACATGCCGGCAGTATATTTCGACTCACCAGCCGCTGTCCCAGATCCTGAAGTAGACGCCGAGCACGATGGTGTACGAGGTATGCAGCGCGCCGTCCGCGTAGTCGAGGGCAACCCCGCCCTCGAGTTCGAGATGAAACTTGTCGGCCAGCAGGTAGCCGAGCGCCACCGTGGGCTCGATCAGCGGCGTCCAGCGGTCGAGGTCGCGCACCCGGCGCTGGTCGTCGCCGCTGCGCTCGAGGGTCTGTTCCAGCACCAGGTGGACGCCGCCGGCGCGCGCTCCGACCAGCGCGTAGGCGTCGAGGAACAGCGGCAGCTGCGCCTCGACCGCGCCGAAGATCAGCGAGCGTTTGACTTTGCTCAGATCGGCTTCCTCGAACTCGCCCTGGACCAGCCCGGTCTGCAGCCGCAAGTGATCCCACAGCCGCAGCATGAGCCGGCCCGAGATGCCGAGGCCGATGCCGTCGTGGCTGCGATCGCCCAGCCGCAGCTCCATCGGCCAGAGCGTCGGCCCCATGCCGCCGGTGACCCGAATCGTCGACGCTGACGCGCGGCCGGCCAGCAACACAACCGTAGCTAAAAGCAGCGCAGTCCAGCTCACTCGCTTCATGCGGGCTCCCCCATCCACATACCGAGTCGCCGCAGGTTGTCAGCGCCGCCACAGCGCGCGGCTCAGCAGCGCCAGCACCGCGGTCAGCTCGAGCCGGCCCAGGATCATGCAGATCGTCAGCGCCACCTTGCCCGCGGCCGGCACAAACGCGTAGTTCTCGATGGCCCCGACCTTGCCGAGGCCAGGGCCGACGTTGCCGAGCGTGGCGGCGACCGCGGTCGCCGCTGTGATCAGGTCAAGACCGAGCGCGGCCATGAACAGCGTACTGACGACGAAGATCGCAATGTAGAGAAACACGAAGGCGAGGATGCTGAGCACGATGTCGTCGCCGATGATAACATGGCCCAGCCGCAGCCGGACCACGCCCTGCGGGTGAAAGCTGCGCACCACCTCGAGCCAGCCGGCCTTGACCGCGACCACGACGCGCGACACCTTGATGGCGCCCGCGGTGCTGCCGGCGCAGCCGCCGATGAACATCAGCGTCACCAGAACCAGCTTGCTCAACGCCGGCCAGGCATCGAAGTTGTCCGAGGCAAAACCAGTGGTGGTGATGATCGAGACGGTCTGGAACACGGCCGCGCGGATCGTGTCGTGCACCGAATCGAAGGTGCCCCAGATGTCGACGGTGATCAGCAGCGACGCCAACGCCACGATCCCGAGATAGGCGCGCATCTCGACGTCGCGCCAGAGGGTGATCAGGCGTCCGTGCAGTGCCGCGTAGTAGAGTGCGAAGTTGCCGCCCGCGATCAAGCAGAACAGCGCGATCACCCACTCGGCCGCCGGATTCTTGAAAGCGGCCACCGACAGGTTCTTGGTCGAGAAGCCGCCGGTCGCCATCGAAGCAAACGTGTGGTTGACCGATTCGAACCAGTCCAGGCCACACAGCATCAGCGCCGCGATCTGCAGCAGGGTCAACCCCAGGTAGATGCGCCACAGCGCCGACGAGGTCTCGCGGATCTTGGGCCGCAGCCCCTCGGTGATCGGCCCCGGCACCTCGGCCTCGAACAGCCGGCGCGCGCCCACCCCGAGCTGGCTGAAGATGGCCACGAACAGCACGACGATACCCATGCCGCCCAGCCAGTGGGTGGTCGAGCGCCAGAGCAGGATGCTGCGGCTCAGCGACTCGACATCGCGGTAGACCGAGGCGCCGGTGGTGGTAAAGCCGGATGCGGTCTCGAAGGTCGAGTCGAACAGGGTCGGTAGCGAACCGTCAAAGACGTAGGGCAGCCCGCCGAGCAGCGAGATCAAGAACCAGGCCAGCGCGACCACTGCCATAGCCTCGCGCCGGTAGACCGTGGCCGGCCGCGGCCGGCCGAGCAGCCAGAGCGCGATCGCCACCGCGACGCAGATCGCCAGGCTGCCGCCGAGCGCCCAGGCGCTGCGCTGCTCGCCCCAGACCAGCGCCAGCGCCAGCAACGGTGCGATGGACACGCCGAGAATGGCGACGATCAGGCTCAACAGATATGCGATCGTCTTCGGGTGCACGCTGACCTCAGCCGATCAGCCAGTGGCGTTCGCCGAACAGCTTAGCCACCTGGTCGCGCACCCGCGGCAGCGCGAACACCACCACCAGGTCACCGGCGGCGATGGCGTCGCCGCCTGCCGGCACGAACGCATCGTCGCCCCGCAGCACGGCGCCGATGATCGCACCGCGCGGAAAGTCGAGATGCTTGAGCGGCGTGCCGACGATGCGGCTGCGCTCGTGTGCCCGGAACTCGAGCACCTCGCCCTTGCCGCCCTCCAGCAGCGAGAGGCTGATCAGCTCGCTCGGCCGCACGTAGCGCAGGATCTGGTTGGCCACCAACAGCCAGGGGCAGATCGTGGCGTCGATGCCGAGCCGCCGGTAGATGGACGCGTACTCCGTCTTTTGCACCAGCGCCAGCGTGCGCCGCGCGCCGAGCTGCTTGGCCAGCAGCGTGGACAGCAGATTGAGATCGTCCTCGGGGGTCAGCGCGGCGAAGAAATCGGCGTGCTCGATGCCCTCCTCCTTGAGCAACTCACCGTCGGTGGCGTCGCCGTGCACGACGTTGACCCCGACCTCGGCCGCCAGCGCCTGGCAGACCGCCGCCTTGCGGTCGATGACGGTGATGCGCGCGTTCTCGTCGCGCAGTCCCCGGATCACGGCCCGCGCCAGCAGGTCGCCGCCGAACAAGATGATGTGCCGCTTGGTGCGCGGCCGGCGCTTGCCGAAGATTGCCTCGATCTGCTCGATCACATCAACCCGGCCGATGACGAAGGCGTCGTCGTTGGTGTGTAGCACGTCGTCACCGGTCGGCACGATCAGCTCGTCGTCATGCAGCACCGCGGCGACCAGCGCACCGCGCGGCAGTGTGAGGTCGCGCAGCTTGTGCTGGGTCGGCGCGGTACCGGCGCCGACCGTCAGCTGGATCAGCTCGACCCGGTTCTGGGCGAAGCGCTCGATCGCCACTGCTCCGCGTGAGCGCACCACCTGCACCAGCTCGGCCGCGGTCAGCACGTCGGGACAGACCACCAGATCGATGCCGAGCACGTCGGTGCTGAAACCGACCGTGGCGTCGACGTGATCAGCGTCGCTGGTGCGAGCGACCGCGCTCTTGACGCCAAGTTGCTTGGCGATGACCGCGGTCAACAGGTTGACCTCGCTGTTGTTGCTGACCGCGATCACCAGGTCGGCCTTGGTCACCCCGGCCTCGCGCAGCACCTTCATCGACGCGCTCGAACCGGTGTAAGTCAGCACATCGATGCTCTCTGCGATCTTGGCGGTGCGATCCGGATTGCGGTCGATCACGGTGACATCGTGGCCCTCGTGCACCAGATGGCGCGCCACGCTGCTGCCGACCTCGCCGGCCCCGGCAACGATGATGTTCATGGCGCGATTGTCGAGGCGGGGAACAGCGCGGTCAAGCCACACACGTCTGCGTTGCCGCGGCGGCGACCGCCGGACGTGCTAGAGTGGTGCGGTCGTTCGGCGCCGGGGAGACGGAGGTCGGGTGTTGGAACTGGGCGTGCTCGGGCTGGCGCTGCTGGCGTTGCTCGCGCTCAATGCCTTTTTCGTGCTCGCGGAGTTCGCGATCGTCAAGGTGCGGGCGTCCCGCGTCACCGAACTCGCGGCGGCCGGCGATCCACGGGCGCGCATCCTGATCGACATCCAGGCCAAACTCGACGAGTACCTCGGTGTCTGCCAGGTCGGCATCACCTTCGCCAGCATCGCGCTCGGCATGGTCGGCAAGCGCGCCCTCGACGCCATCGCCGGCGACAGCGACCACGCCGCGTTGCGCTACGGCATTGCACTGGCCACCTCATACGTGCTGGTCTCGGGCTCGCACATCGTGCTCGGCGAGCAGGTGCCCAAGTTCGTGGCGATCCGGCTGGCCGACCGCGCCGCGCTGCTGGTGGCCACCCCGCTGCGTTACTCCCGCCATTTGTTCTTTCCCGCGCTCTGGCTGCTCAACCTGGCGACCAACGGCATTTTGCGGCTGTTCGGTGTGGCGCGGCCAACCAGCGAGGACAAGCACAGCGAGGAGGAACTGCGCATCATCCTCGACCAGTCGCAGGAACGCGGCATGATGTCGTTCAGGCGGCTGATCTTTCTTGAAAACGTCTTCGACTTTGGCGACCTGGTGGTGCGCGACGCGATGCGTCCGCGCGCGCTGGTGCGCTGCCTCGAGGCGCGCATCAACTGGGAGACCAACCTCAAGCTGATCCGGGCCTCGCGCTTCACTCGCTACCCGCTGCTGGACGGAGAGCGAGACCAGCCGTGCGGTTTCGTCCACCTCAAGGATCTGGTGATGCGCGCCGAGTGGGGGTCACCCGACCTGCGCGCGCTGATGCGGCCGATCCTGACCACCAGCGAGACCACGCCGCTCGAGGCGCTGCTCGCCGAGATGCAGCGCAAGCGCGTGCACGCCGCGCTGGTGACCGACCGCAACGGGCAGTGGACCGGCTTCGTCACGCTCGAGGACGTGATCGAGGAGCTGGTCGGCACCATCCGCGACGAGTTCGAGGACGAGGAGCCGGTGCGCCTGGCCGACGCGTTGACCCTCGACCGCATCCACCTCGACGTGGCCGGCGATTCGCCGATGGCGGCCGTGCGCGCCGCGCTCGCGCTGATGCCGGCCTCGGCGTTGCCGCTGCCGGCAGCGCAGATCGCACAGGTGCTGACCGGCCGCGAGAAGCTGGTCGGCATCTACCTCGGCGATGGCATCGCCATGCCGCACGCGCGCCTGAGCGGGCTGAACAAACCGTTCGTGATGGTGCTGCGGTCGCGGATCGGCGTGCCGTGCCAGGGCACCACCGAGCGCGCACATCTGATGCTGGTGCTACTGACGCCGGCCGGCCAGCCGCGTGTGCACCAGCGGTTGCAGTCGATCATCGCCACCCTGCTCAACGAGAGCGAGTACGTGAAGGAGCGGCTGCTCACCGCCGAGACCCCGGTCGAGGTGCTCGAGGTGCTGCGCACCGGCGAGCAAGCTGTGCTCGACTGATATTAGAAGCGCCAGCCGAGTCCCAGCAGCGCGCCGCGGTTACCATTGGTGATGTTGACGTCGCCAAACGCGCTTTCGCCACCGGGCACCAGGGCCGACGACGTGAACGCGCTGTAGCTGGTCTCGTAAAAGAGCTGCAGATCGGCGAACAGCCCCCACGTCAGCTCCGAGCGGGCGCCGCCTTCGACCCGCCAGCCCCACAACCGGGCGACGCCATTCGCCGGCGCCAGTTGCTGCGAGAGCAGACCGATCGGCACCAGCTCGCCGCCGAGCCGCAGCTCGACCCACGGCCGCAGCGCGGTCAGCACGACGTCGCCACCCACGCCGAGCAGGTGTGCGCTGTGCGCCGGAAAGATCAGTGGCGCCAGCCGCGACGACGGAGCGCTGCCGGTCAACCGATAGCCGACGCGGCCGTCGACGGCGAGGCCGCAGGCGAAGTCATGGCGCAGCAGCAGCCGAGCGGACAGCGCGTAGCTGGTGAGGTCGGCGCGCGGCAGCGGTGTGGCGCTGCTGGCGCCAAAGCTGGTCACCCCCAGCGCGCCGCTCGCCTCGACGCCGACCGCGGGCAGCGGCCAGTAGCTGGCGCCGAGCGCCGCGCCATAGATCGGGTCGAGTGGCGACCAGAGCACGTGGCTGCTCAACGCCGATGATTGCAGGTCATAGGACCAGCCAGTCAGTGCCGGTCCGAGCGCTACCTCGAAGCGCTGGCGCTCGGCAGCACCACCTTCGATGACGACGTCAACTGCCGGCAGGTCGGTGCCAGCGCCCGCCGGGTCGGCCGCGGCGACCACCGCTGGTGGTGTGGCGTCAACTGCTGCCGCTCTCTTTGCCGGCTTGGCAGCGGGGACGACATGGGTGCGCGATCGGTGGTGCTTCTTCTTGCGGGGACGGTGCTGACGATGCTGGCCGACAGAGCCAGGGTCGCTCGCGACCGAGCCCGCCGCAGCTGACCCTGCCGACCACGCCAGGTCAGGGGTCAGCAACGATGCCAGCAGCAGCGGCAGCAGCAAACCGATCAGGGAACGCAGCACGCTGATCATCGCCATCCCTTGCGGGCTCAACGCGCTGCCCGCGCCTCCAAGATGAAAGTTTCGTGCCAGTAACACTGGCCTCTGCTTTTCGTATGGAATGGCCACCTGACTCGGGAAACCTACAGAACGCGCCCACGCGCTCCCGTTTGCTGTCGGTCGCGACCGACATGTCGACGGGGCACGGTTGCCCCGGCCAGCGTATCGAGTAGAGTCGGGTGTCGGCCGAAGGAGAAGCGGGTGACGGGTCGTTTTCTGCGTTGGGTACTCTGGCTGGCCTTGGTCTGCGCTTTCGGTATGGCTGGCCATTCGCCCGCCGCGGCCGAGGCCGACCACGGCATCGTCATCAAGCTCGGCACCGTGGCGCCGGCCAACAGCATCGTACACAAGACACTGCTCGAGCTGGCCGACCTGTTTCGGAGCGAGACCGCCGGCCAGGTGCGGCTGCAGATCTACCCGGGCACCGTTGGCGACGAGGCCAGCATCGTTCGCAAGCTGCGCATCGGCCAGCTGCAGGCGGCGACGCTGACCAGCAAGGGGCTGGCGCTGATCACCACCGAACAGATGGCCGTGCAGCTGCCCATGCTGTTCGACGACACCGACGAGATGGACGCCGTGGTCGGCGAGATGCAGCCCGCCTTCGACCAGGCGCTGCTGGACGACGGCTACGTCAGCCTGTTCTGGTGCGACGGTGGCTGGATCCAGTTCTTCACCAAGCGACCGGCAGTCGCGGTCGAAGACCTCAAGGGCATGCGGATGTGGATGTGGTCGGGCGACCCGCACGCCGCCAAGGCCTTCTCGCTGCTCGGCTTCGAGCCGGTGATCCTGTCCGACGTCGACATCATCCCGTCGCTGCAGACCGGCCTGGTCGAGGCGTTTCCGACCACGCCGGTCACCGCGGTCGCACTTGGCAGCTATCCGCTGACCCCCCATCTGATCGACGTGCGCTGGGGCTCGATGCTGGCTGGCACCATCGTCAGTGCCGCGGTCTGGCAAAAGATCGATCCGGCCGCGCGCGAGCGCATCCAGCGCCGTACCCGGCAGCTCGGCCGAGAGCTGAGCAGCCGCGCGCGCGCGGATTCAGCGGCCTCGATCGCGATCATGCAGACACGCGGTCTGACCGTGCACGCGCCGACACCGGCGCAGCTGGTCCAATGGCGGGCGCGTGCGACCGAAGCGCTGGCCGTGGTGCGCGGCACCAGTGTCGATGCGGCGCTGGCCGACCGTGCGATCGCGCTGCGCGACGCCTATCGCTCCCGGCGGCGGGCCGCGACCGCGCCGGCTGCGCGCTGAAAGGATTGGCATGGCAGACGGCAGCGGCCTGGTGCGCGGCGACGACGGCCGCGAACGCTGTTTCTGGGGCAGCAGCGACCCGATCTATCGCAACTACCACGACCGCGAGTGGGGCTTCCCGGTGGCCGACGATCGCCGGCTGTTCGAGAAGGTCTGCCTCGAGGGTTTTCAGTCCGGGCTCAGCTGGCTGACCATCTTGAAGAAGCGCGAGGCGTTTCGTAGCGCGTTCGCCGGTTTCGACTTCGAGCGCGTCGCCCGCTTCGGCGCGCGCGACGTGAAGCGGTTGCTCGGCGACGCCGGCATCGTACGCCACCGCGGCAAGATCGAGTCCACCATCAACAACGCACGCCGCGCCTGCGACCTGGTCGACGAGCGCGGGTCGCTGGCCGCCTACTTCTGGTCGTTCGAACCACCGGCCAGCGAGCGGCCGCGCCGGTTGACGCGCGCCGCGCTGTTCAAGATGACGACCACCCAGACTGCGATCGCGCTGGCAAAAGATCTCAAGAAACGCGGCTGGAACTTTGTCGGGCCGACCACGGTCTACGCCTTCATGCAAGCGATGGGGTTGGTCGACGACCACATCGAGGGCTGCTGCGTGCGGGCCGAGGTCGAGCAGGCGCATCGCCGCTTCAAGCGGCCGCGCTGATCAGGAGGCGGTGCGCGCCCGCAGCATGGGATGCGTGGGCTGCTGCATCAGCGCGGGCAGCCAGCCGAGCTCGCCCGGCCGCACCACGGTCTTGCCGGCAGCCGCCACGATGTCGTCGCCAAAGCTGGCGGGGACGGCCGGCGCCGGAACGACGATGGTGCCGCCGAGCGTGAAAGCGCCGATACCTACCTTGCCGAAGTTGTTGACGACGGGTTTGAGGTCGTCGGCGCGGCGCGGGATGACGACGAGGCGGGTCTGGCCGTCGGCCGGGTGCAGCAGCAGCAAGTTGTAGGCGCCGCGGGTCTGCGGATCGGTGTCGAGCTTCTCGACCAGCAGCTGGGCCCAGCGCGTGACGTAGGACTTGTCCCCGGTGACGACGAGACCAGCGTAGTAGCCACGGTCGTAGCTGTCGATGTGGCCATTGCCGGCGCTGTGCAGCCGCTCGAGCGGCAGCGTGCCCGCGTCGAGCATGCGCTGCAGCGGCAGCTTCTCGCGCGTGGCCTGCCAATGCAGGTGGAACTGGCTGTTACCGGCGATGCCGTTGAAGTGCATGGTCACCGGCGTCTGCTGGCTGGCAAAGCGCTGGTAGTCGATCATGTCGCCGAGCAACTGCGGCGAGAACCCCTGCCCCACGTGCTTGGCAGCGGTGACCACGACGTGCTGGCCCGCCTCGGGCAAATACGGGAACGCGTTGGGCCAGACCACGTAGTCGCGCCAGCTCAGCCCGCGCTCGTCCGGGAACGGCGGCTTGCATAGCGCGCACTCCTTCTTGACCTGGTCGCTGATCTCGACCAGCGGCACCTTGTCGCGGTTGGGCGCGAACTGCACATCCAGGTCGTGGTTGGGGCCGAGGCCGCTCGCGCGCCGCATGCCGCTGGTGCGCTCGCCAAAGAACTTCACGTCGGCGTGGTAGTCGAACATGGCGTCGACCGCCGCGGCCAGCTGACCATCGGGCACGCGCGCCAGCAGGCTGCGCTGCCAGGCCTTTTCGCAATCGGCGGCATGCTCGGTCGCGATCGGCTGCAGGGTCAGCGCATCGGTTGCGGTCGTGGCCACCGCACGGGTCGTCACCTCGGTGGCAACCTCGTGGGTCGCGGTGACTGGCGATTGCTGTGGCCGCACCGTCACGCTTTCGCGTTCGGGCCAGAGCGCCTGCTTTGATGGCCAACCGATCTGCATATCCGCCGCCTTCGAATCTCCTTATCCAGCTGGGCGAAAAAATGTTCAACTGCGCCGCGGATCGGGGACTGCGGACGGAGGACGCACCATGGCGCAGCGCGAGATCAAGGCGGACAGGACCCTGGTCGCCTACTGCGGGCTCTATTGCGGAGCGTGCGGCTCCCATCTCAAGGGCAAATGTCCGGGTTGCCATGAGAACAGCAAGGCCAGCTGGTGCAAGATCCGCGTCTGTTGCGCCGAGCACAGCTACCAGAGCTGCGCCGACTGCAAGCAGTATCCCGACGTCAAGGAGTGCACCCATTTCAATGGGCTGATGCCGGCGCTGATGGCGCTGCTGTTCAACTCCAATCGGCCGGCCGACGTGCGCAAGATCCGCGAGCTTGGGCTCGACGGCTACGCAACGTTCATGGCCGAGCGCAAGTTGCAGTCGCTGCCGCGGCGGGGCACTGTGGCGTAATCGGGGCATGGATCGCGCGGCCGCGCTTTTCGGCAACGGCAGCTGACAGCAACGCCGCTGCTCCATACATGGGAGGCATGTTCATGGCGATTCTTTCCGGCATCTTTGCCAGCTCGCTCAATGTCGGCGACGTGGCGCCCGATTTCACGGTCACTGACATCGACGGCAAGAGCCACCACCTGGACGACATGGTCAAACGCGGCCCGGTGGTGCTCGCCTTCTTCCCCAAGGCCTTCACCCCTGGTTGAACCCAGGAGGTCAAGGCGTACCAGGCTGGTAACGCCGAGTTCGAAAAGGCCAAGACCACCGTGCTCGCAATCTCGAGCGACGACGCCAAGACGCTGCGCGCGTTTCGCGAGAAATACGCGCCCACGTTGCCCTTCGTCGCCGACACCGACGGCACGTTGATCAAGCTGTTCGGCGTGAAGACACCGCTGATCAACTTTGCCAACCGCACCACCTTCGTCATCAGCGCCGGGCGCAAGATCGCGGAGATCCAGAGCGGCGGCGACGCCATCGACGCCAGCAAGGCACTTGGTGCTGCGCAGGTGTGCGGCGGTTGAACTCGAAAACTGCAGTAGTTTCGATCTAGCCGACCAACGCCGCGTGCTTCTGCTGGATGGTCTCGGCCAGCTTGTCGAGCGCCGCGAAATCGGTGGCCTTGGGCGCGCCCTTGATGACGACGGGCTCGAGCAGCTCGACCTTGAGGTTGGGCAGCAGCGCCGCCAGCTGATCGGGCAGCTTGCCGCCCCAGCCGAACGAACCGATCACCGCCGCATACTTCGCCTTGGGCTTGAGCATGTTGGCGACCATGGCGGCATAGCCGACCAGCGGGTGCGGCCCCGAGTTGACGATCGGCGAGCCGAGCACGATGGTCGACGCGTCGACCAGCGCCGTGGCCAGCTTGCCCAGATCGACGCCGGCCAGACCGAACAGGTCGACGCCCACGCCACGGTTGGTCAGCGCCTCGCTCAGGTGCTGCGCCATGCGGCGAGTGCTGTCGTGCATCGAGACGTAGGCGATGACCGCCTGGTTCTTGGACGGCCCCATGACCCAGTCGCGATGGGCGTCGATGATCGTCTTCGGGTTGCGCCAGATCGGGCCGTGGCTCGGCAGGATCTGGTCGATCGCCAGCGCCGTCAGCTTGCCAAAGTTTTTTTCGATCGGCGTGCGGAACGGCATCATGATCTCGGCGAAGTAACGCTTGGCCGCGGGCAGCATGAGCTGCTCGTCGGCAGCGAGCACGTCGCCCGCTGCCAGGTGCGAGCCGAAGAAGTCGCACGAGAAGAGCAGCCGCTCCTCCTCCAGGTAGCTGAGCATGGTCTCGGGCCAATGCACCCACGGGAAGTGGATGAAGCGCAGCGTCTTGCCACCGAGGCTGAGCGTGGCGCCGTCCTCGACCGTCTGGAAGCGGTCGTCGGCGATGGCCAGCAGGTCGACCAGCATGCCCTTGCACTTGGGCGAGCAGACCACCTTGGCCGAGGGATACTTCGCCAGCACCAGCGGCAGCGAGCCCGAGTGGTCCTGCTCGGCGTGGTGTGCCACCACGTAGTCGAGCTGCTTGACGCCCAGTTGATCGAGCCGCTCGAGCAGTTGCCGACCAAAGGTCGGGTCCACGGTGTCGAGCAGCGCGGTCTGGTCGCTGCCGCGCACGAGATAGGCGTTGTAGGTGGTGCCGTCGGGCAGCGGGATCAGCTCGTCGAACAGCCGGCGATCCCAGTCGATCGCGCCCACCCACTGCACGCCGTCGCGAATGGTCGGGGTCATCATGGTTTTTCTCCTCGCGCACAATCGCTGCTAGTCTGAATCGGTGCTCGCGCTTCTCGCCACTGTCGTATCGCTTACTGCGGCCGCTGTCGACCTTGGACCACCGTTCACCGTCGAGCTGGCCAGCAACCAGCTGGCAGTCGGCCAGCCCGGCCTGCTGCTGGTTCGGCCGTCGCGGCCGATCGCCAGCTTGAGCGCCGCGCTGTTCGGCCGGCCCGTGCCGCTGGTGCCGTGGGCCGATGGCCGCTTTCTCGGGCTGGTTGGCGTCGACCTCGACGATCCGGTGGGCCGCGCGCCGCTGACCCTGACCTACCAGCTCGAGGACGGCGAAACGATGCAGGTCGAGCTCGACCTCGACGTGGTCGATCGTGAGTACCCGACCGACACGCTGCGGGTGGCGCCGCGCTTCGTCAAACCAGGCCCGGCCGCGCGCCGCCAGATCAAGCGCGAGCGGCGCGAGCTGGAGGAGCTGTGGCGCGAGCCCAGCCCCGAGCGGCTGTGGCGCGGCACCTTCGCGCAGCCGCGGCAAAGCCGGGTGACCGCCGAGTACGGCACCCGCCGCGTGTTCAACGGCAAGCAGCGCTCGCGCCACACCGGTGTCGACCTCGACGGCAACGGCGGCGAGCCGATCGCCGCGGCCAACCGCGGCCGCGTGCTGTTCGCGGGCAAGCGCTACTACTCTGGTTACACCGTGATCCTCGACCACGGCCAGGGGCTGTCCACCGTGTACTTCCACCTGCAGAGCGTCAGCGTGAAGGCCGGTACCACGGTCGAGCGCGGCGACGTCGTGGGCAAGCTGGGCAACACCGGCAAGGTGACCGGGCCGCACCTGCATTTCGGCGTGCGGCTGAGCGGCAGCTACGTCGACCCGCTGGCCTTCTTGCAGCTCGACTTCGGCCGCGACCCGCTGGCGCCGGCCAGCCAGCCAGCATCGAGTTCGGCGCCGACCTCGACTTCAGCACCAGCGCAGGCGCCATCCAGCAAACCACACGATTGAAATGCCCGGCTGGGGGGGCCGAAGCAAGGCTTGTGGCGGTTCCCTTCAGGAACCGACAGAAGTCTTGCGCAGATCAGCGGGGCCCCGGCCGAAAATGGACCCAAGAAATAGTTCGGCCGACGAAGGGCGCAGCTATCGCTTGTAGCCGATCATACGCAAGAACTCGTGGCGCTTTTTCTTGTCGTCGTCGGTCTCGACGCCCTTGGGCGACGAACCGTCGATGACGCCCAGGATGCCGCGCCCCTGCTCGCTCTGCGCCACCACCACCTCGAGCGGGTTGGCCGTGGCGCAAAAGACGTGACACACCTCGGGGCACTGCTTGATCGCGTTGAGCACGTTGACCGGATAGCTATCGCGCATGACCAGGCAAAAGGTGTGGCCAGCGCCGATCGCCTGCAGGTTCTTGATTGCCAGCGCGGTCAGATCGGCGTCGTTGCCGTCGCTGCGCAGCAGACAGGGTCCCGAGGCCTCGGCGAACGCCAGCCCGAACTTGGCGCCCGGCACCGACGTCACCATGATCTCGTACAGGTCCTCGACCGTCTTGATGAAGTGGCTCTGACCGAGCACCAGATTGACCCCATCCGGGATCTCGACCCTGACGTTGTTGAGCTGCATGGCTGACTCCTGCCGCGTGGGCGTCGAACCGGCAGATTGTCGTCCTCGCAACCGCCGCAGGTAAAGCCTCTTTACAAAGTGTCAACGATCGCGCGCCGGCCGCCCTCGTCGTCAGCGGCGAGCGTGTTGATCCGACACCGGTTTTTCGACCGGGCGCAGTGGCCGGCCGGTTGCGTCTCCACCCGCCAGCGGCAGCGCCGCCGCAAGCGAGGTCGAGATGACAACCGCACTCATACTGATCGCACTTTTCGCGCAGCTGCCGACCGTGCCGTCGGACGAGGTCGCCGGCGGCCACCACTGGCGGATCGAAACCGCGCAAGGTGCGGTCCACATCTGGCAACCTGACAATCTGGATACCGCCCGCTGCGGCACCGTGATCTACGTCCATGGCTACTTCAGCGACGTCGACGAGGTGTGGCAACAACACGGGCTGGCCGTTCAGTTTGCCCAGAGCCAGGTGCAGGCGCGCTTCATCGTGCCCGAGGTGCCGCAAAACAAGCGGCAGCCCGAGCGCTGGCCGCGGCTGGCTGGACTGCTCGACGTCGTCGCGGCCCAGCTCGGCGCGCTGTGCGAGGCCGGCCCGCGCGTCGCCATCGGCCACAGTGGCGGTTACCGCACCATCGCCTCGTGGCTCGACGAGGAACTGCTCGCTGATGTGGTGTTGCTCGACGCGCTGTACGGCCGCGAGCCGCAGTACGCGGCGTGGATCGCGACGACCGGGCAGCCGCACCGGCTGTTGCTGATCTCGGACCTGACGCGGCGACGCTCGGAGCGTTTTGTAACCAGCCAGCCGCAGGTGCTGCGCCGGCGCGAGATCATCCCGCCCGCCACCGACGCTGAGCGCGCCGCGCGGCTGGTCTACTTTGCGGACCGCTACGGCCACCTCGAGCTGGTCGTCGACGGCGTCGCCATCCCTACACTGCTCGCCTGGACCGCGCTCGAGCCAGGGCGCACGCCATGAGACCGCGACGTGCGCTGAGCTGGATCGCAATCTTGCCTTTGCTCGCGGCGGCTGCCGATCGCCCGGCCGACGCGGGCAGCGGCGGTGATGACTACCAGGCGCGGTTGACCCGGATCGAGACGCAGCGCAGCGAGCTAGAACAACGACTCGCAGTTGCGCCCTCAGCCGAGGCGCGCGTCGACGTCATCGAGAGCGGCCGCCGCTATCTGCTGACCGCCATCGCCGACCAGTTGATCCCGCCCTGGCTCGGCACACCGTGGGCCTACTCGGGCACGGCCGACCGCCCGCACGGCGGCTCGATTGCTTGTGGCTTCTTTGTCGGCACCATCCTGGCCCATGCTGGTTTTCGCCTCGACCGCATCCGCTTTGGTGTGCTGCCGGCACAGACTGCAATCGAGCGGTTGTGCGCGGCCGATTCGATTGCCATCTTCAGCAACAACAACACCGCAGGCGTGCTCGCCCGCCTGGCAAGCAGCGCCGACGGCGTCTACCTGGTCGGCCTCGACTACCACATTGGCCTGGTCATCAAGCGCGGCAGCGAGCTGCAGTTGTGTCATTCGACCGTGCTCGAACCTGGCCAGGTGCTGTGCGAGCCAGCGGCGGGCGACAACCCGCTGACCAGTTCGGGCTATGTGGTGGTGGGCGCCCTGCTCACCGACGCCCGGGTCGAGGCCTGGCTGCTCGAGCGACCGATCGCGCTCGGCGGGCGGAGGTGATATCAAACGGACAGGTTCGCCACGATGACGACGGAACCCATCACCACGGCTGCTCCAGCAGACGCGCCCCCGGCCCGCGCGGTCGCGCTGGTCGCGGTCGACGGCCTGTCCATCGGCCGCCGCCACCTGCTCGGCGCACGCTGCCTGATAGGCCGTCTGCCCGAGTGCGACCTGCAGCTCAGCGACGAACTGGTCAGCAAGCGGCACGCGCTGATCGCGGCCAGTGCCGACAGTTTTGCAGTCGAGGACCTGCGCAGCCGCAATGGCACGCTGGTCAATGGCCGACGCATCGAGCGGCCCACGCCGCTGCAGGCCAACGACCTGATCGGGATCGGCGGCGCGGCCTTCATCTTCGATCCCCAGTTCGAGCTGCTACCCGACGACAGCGGCAACAAGGCGGTGCTGCTGGTCGACGACGAGCAGACGCCGCGCACGCTGCAGGCACGTGCCGTCGACGCCAGGTCCCCGGTTGCGGACGGCGGCGAGCTGACGCGCGCGCTGGCCCAGACGCTGGGCCACGCTGCCGGCGAGGCGCTGCTGGTCGAGTGCACGGCGCGGCTGCGCAGCGCCATCCCGTGCGACGCGGCAGCGCTGCTGTGGAGCGCCGACGGCGCGCTGCGCACGCTCTACCTGGCCACGCGCAGCCGCAGCGTGTCGATCCCGCGCAGCGTGGTCGAGCGCGCGCTCGCCGCGCAGCAGGGGCTGTGCATCTCCGACGCGATTGCCGACACCCAGCTGCGCAAGGGGCGCAGCGTGGTCAGCCAGCACGTGCGCTCGGTGCTGGCCGTGCCACTGTTGCTGGCCGGCCACGCAGCCGGCGTGATCTACCTGCACCGCAACGAGCCTGCCGCCTATGGCCCGGAACAGCTGGCACAGCTGGTCGAGGTGGCACCGCTGCTGGTGGCGGCCGTGGTCCAGACACGCCACGCCGCGGCGCTCGCGGCCACCGTCGACCGGTTGCAGCAGCTGCGGCCTGCGGCCGACCCGCTGATCGGCAGCAGCGCACCGATGCAGCAGCTCAAGAAGTTGATCGCGCGCGCTGCGCGCAGCAGCGCATCCGTGCTGATCCAGGGCGAGACCGGTAGCGGCAAGGAACTGGTGGCCCGCCAGCTGCACAGCCAGAGCGATCGTGCGAGCGGCGCCCTGGTCGCCGTCAACTGCGCGGCTATCCCCGAACCGCTGGCCGAGAGCGAGCTGTTCGGCCACGAGCGCGGAGCCTTCACGGGTGCCGAGCAACGCTGCCTGGGCAAGCTCGAACTGGCCGCTGGCGGCACCCTGTTCCTCGACGAGGTGGGCGAGCTGCCATTGGGCCTGCAAGTCAAGCTGCTGCGCGCGCTGCAGGAGCGCCAGTTCTACCGGCTGGGTGGGGCAGCGCCGGTGCACGCCGATTTCCGGCTGATCGCGGCCAGCAACCGCGACCTGCGAGCGCTGATCGCGGCCGGCCGTTTTCGGGAAGACCTGTTCTACCGGCTCAACGTGATCGCGATCGACGTGCCTCCGCTGCGCGAGCGGCGCGCCGACATCCCGATCCTGGTCGAGGCGCTGGTCAGTCAGTGCCAGCGCGCGCTCGGCCGCAGCAATTGCCGGGTCACAGCTGACGCCATGGTTGCGCTGCAGGCCGGTCGCTGGCCGGGCAATGTGCGCGAGCTGCGCAACGTCGTAGAGCGCGCCCTGGCCATTGGCGACGGCGACGAGCTGGCGTTGGCCGACCTGCCGATCGACGTCATCAGCCCAACGCTCGATCCGACCGCGGCCAGCGCGACCCTGCCACAGGCGGTAGCCGCACTCGAGCGCGAGCTGATCGTCAAGGCGCTGCGCCGCGCGCGCGGCAAGAAAGTGCAGGCGGCGCAGGCGCTCGGCATCTCGCGGCCGACCCTCGACAAAAAGATCGCCGACCACCGGATCGATCTGTTCGGCAGCGAGTCATGAGCTTTCTCTGCCCACGCTGCCACCGGCCGCTGACCGAGCAGACCGACCAACGCATCAGCTGCAGCGCGTGCGGTTTGCGCATGGAGCTGCCGTCCGCCGACACCCGGCCCGGTGTGAAACCCGACGCTGGCGCCAACGTGCTCGGCCTCGGCCTGGCGGTCGACCACAGCGGCCAGACCCTCGGTCCATACCAGTTGCAGGTCTGCCTCGGCGCCGGCGGCATGGGCACGGTCTACCGCGCCACCACCATGGCCACTCACCAGACCGTGGCAGTCAAGGTGCTCTATCCGCACCTGGCACTGCAACCGGACCTGGTGGCGCGCTTCAGGCGCGAGGCCGACCTGCTCTGCCAGCTCGATCACCCGGCGGTGGTGCGCGGACTCGGGCATGGCCACGAGAGTGGCCTGCACTTTCTGGTCATGGAGTTCGTCGATGGCCTGACACTGGAGACGCGGCTGGCCGCGGGCGCGATCGCGGCCGACGAGGCGCGCACCATCGCAGTGCAGATCGCGACCGCGCTCGAGTTCGCCCACGGCCAGGGTATCGTTCACCGCGATCTCAAGCCGGCCAATGTCATGCTCAC
>Ga0315268_10002366_pt1 | contig 21318 bp, 21 predicted proteins | sample C1_top_MG_FD_204535 | JGI IMG/M metagenome (GOLD analysis project Ga0315268, IMG submission 204535) | Sediment microbial communities from Yellowstone Lake, YNP, Wyoming, USA - C1_top | ecosystem: Environmental > Aquatic > Freshwater > Lake > Sediment | place: USA: Wyoming | collected 2017-08-01 | reverse complement strand
GGTATCAGGATGTGTTTGACCGGCTTCGACCTCGACTGCAATTAGGATATCGTCATTGGCGAGCATCCCATCGCTTCTAAATCCATCGGAAGGAAAGCCAATGATTGCTTGGTATGAGTTGCGAAAAGCTATCCCTTCTGGCGCAAGAGCAGAAAGCCATCGGCTTATATCTTTCTCAAGTTGTTGCCAATTAGACATTGTATCTGCTTCCTTTCCGTTTGCGGCACGCGGCCTAACTCGTTCTTCGGACGATTTGGCGTACCGGACCCCGCGAAACCCCTCCGCCCGCTGACTGTGCGCCGATGCTGAGCATGGCCGGCGATTCGGGACTGGCAGGACGGTGGGCGACTGCCGCCCTGACCAGAACTTGGGCGCGACCCTACTTTCAGATGCTTGCCTTTAACTCATCCAGCTTCTTCAAAGCTGCTAACCATTCTGAATGGTGACTGGCAATCAACCCCACAGTCGTTCGCTCGAAAACAAATGTATACCTGTCGAGGGTTTGTCTGTGTGCGTTTGGCTCGTCAGCACAGCAATCTTCAATAACGGCTACCAAAAAACCTTTCTGCATGGCCGAAGCGGTAGTAAAGAGGACACAGGTAGAAGTGAGTAATCCTGCTGTAAGTACAAACCGCTTGCCTTTTTGGCGTAGGTACTGCAACAGTTCTGGGGTATGGAAGCCATCGAAAGTTTGCTTGAGAATGATAGTTTCACCAGGATTCTCAACTGCAAAAGGCGCTGGCTCTTCTCCTGCCGTTCCTTGAACACAAGGGATACCTCCGCGCAACATATATTTTGGCATCCAGTCTGACATGTTTGCCTTGAAACTTGCACGAAGGTGAACGACTTCAATGCCTTCGTTTCTGCACAAGGTCAAGAGAGCGACAATATTGGCGGGGAAGTCAGGGTAAACCTTCGCGGCTTGTTCTGACCAGAAATCTCGTTGGACATCAATGAGAAGCAGGGCAAACTGTTCCCAACTGGGTTGTGTATTGGTCATCGCAAAGCGTGCTCCTTTTGATATGGCGCAAGGGCCACACAACTCGTTCTTCGGACGATTTGGTGTACCGGACCCCGCGAAACCCTTCCGTCCGCTGAGCCGCGTCGCCGATGCTGCGCATGGCCGGCGATTCGGGAACGGCAGGGCGGTGGGCGACTGCCGCCCTGACCAGAACTGGGCGGACCCACTCAATGCCTCGTTCACCTGCTCGCCAGTTCTTTCTTATCCGTCAAAATAGTTACGATGGTTTTGTGCCTATGCCACAGATCCAACCCCTATCATACTCCTCAAACATCTGTACATCTGAATAACCAGCCCTCGAGATGAGTTCGCCAAGTTCATTGACACTGTGGTACGCCAGATTCACCAATTCCACAAACTTGCGATCCCGTTCATCATATTTCCCGCCTTTGTATGTTTCTCCTATGATCACCAGCCTTCCCCCAGGTTTCAGTACGCGTAAAACCTCTTGCATATCAGCGACCAAGTCAGGCCAGTAGTAGTGTGAATCCACAGCAGTGACGAGATCAAACATGTCATCCGAGAACGGCAAACAAGACACAGAACCGTGTCGGATTTCGACGCGGCCCATCTTTATCAACGGCTTGTTTGTTCTACGGGATACGGTGACACTCTCCTCGGAGAAATCGATGCCGTAGACTTTGCCCTCCGTAGCGATTCCCGCTAGCTTGTGAACGGTCATCCCTCCACCGCAGCCCACATCAAGAATCGTATAGTGCTTCGCTATCGAGAGATGCTTTAGTCCCCAGTCGTTCACTTTGGAATGAGAAATGTTCAATACCCACGCTAATAATCTGCCGAGCCAACCTGTCGGTTTCCGCCATTGATTCAGCAGTGTGCTCATGATGCCCATGAGGTTTCTCCTCTGCAAAGTATTGATCGTCCGCCCAACTCGTTCTTCGGACGATTTAGTGTACCGGACCTCGCGAAACCTCTCCGTCCGCTGACCGTGCCCCGATGTTGCGCATGGCCGGCGGTTCGGAACTGGCAGGGTGGTGGGCGACCGCCGCCCTGACCATAACTAGGCCGCGCCTTTGATGTAGATATACTCTGTGTTTTGACCACCCTCAAATGCTATCTCTTCTACATGTACCAGTGCCAAGTCTATTCTCTCGAACAAAGGCCTGAAGCCTATACTGAAGATTGGCCCGCCAGTGTGTTGGGTGGGTTCACATACAGCAATTACCCCACCTGGCCTGACAATCTGCAAGAGTTCATGAATTGCTTTTCGAGTCTTATCCTCCCCTCCCTGGTCAAGCCAAATGTGGTACAGAACATAGTTGCAGAAAGCGATGTCGTAATAATCTGGCGGTAGTTGGATGGGTTCTGTAATGTCTCTCGTATAGAACTTAACAACTTCTTCAAGGTGTGACTTTTTGAGAAAAACTGGCGCATCATTAGGTGCACCTTTTACCCAGATGATGTCCTGGATAGTCCTTAGAGTATTTTGGGCATTTCTTATACTTTGGTCACACTTGTCAATTCCTACGCCTTCACCAGCGTTTAGCATACACATCAAGAGAAGAGTTTCCTGTCCTTCCCCACACCCAAAGTCTGCAAGCCTCCCTATCTTCAAATTCAATGCGGCCAGAGGCTCAATCAACCATTGATATTCTTCCCTTCGGAGCAAGATATGCTTCTGGAAATACTCACTCAATCCTATCATGACGTGTTAGGTCGCTTTCCAATCTTTCAAAACTTGGCGCTGGCTTCTAGTCGCATTGGTATCTGTAGGATTAGATATGTAATCACCAAATTACTTTACCTCAATTTCCTCTTGCAGGATTCTCTCGATTTCTCCTTGGTTCAAAACAATCTCTCGGCGGTTGATTCGCACATGTGTAGCGCGGCCTTTCAGTTTGTCGTAGAGCCAGTTAGCAAACACACCAATAGCCACACTTCCAGAGACTTCAATGACTACTTCAATCAAATGCGGGTCAATTTGCATTCTTCTAATCGTGTGCGAACTGGAGGTGATGGTTGCCCCGCCTGGAATTTGAGCCTGTTCTTTGAAGTCAGAAGGCAAAGTGTAATCACTCGTTTCGATTGCAATCTTCAAGGCTTTCATGGTTGTCTTTCCTTTGCGCGACAGCGGACTAACGGCACGCGCATGAGCCGCGCGCGGATGGTGCCTCGTTAACCAGAACCATTATTAGCACAAAACGCCAGAATTCGGCGCGCGATAGCGCGTCGGCTCGATGCGGTTGTTAGGCGCGTTCTCGCTTTGGATGTTACTATATCTCATCGTCACACTTGTACGAGTATGTCCCAGTAGTTCTAAGCTCCTCTTCCATTCTAGCAACTTCTAACCAAGCCTTTCTCCAAGATTGGGCTCTTTTGATATTGTCACTTGCGTCGTCAAACGTTTCACTATCCAGTGCTCTTCCTACCAAATAGAACAAGTCATCTAGCCTCATTGAGAACATATCATCTGCATTGCGAAGGTCAATCGGCGCCAAGAAGTCACAGTAAGCGTAATATGGATATAGGAGATGCTCAAAAGTATCGAACAGTTCGCCTAGCTCGGTGAAACTGACGTAAATCTGCGCCTCAGAGTCAGAATTGATGATGTCTTTATCAAGGTGTGCAACAACTGTGTCCCGCTCAACCTTTGCTCTTTCAAAAGCTTGCCGTATGTCAGGAAGGCGTTTTTTGTCGGCCTGCGCGGACCTTTTGACTTCATCCCAGTTAGTCGGGAAGTAACTCTTACTCTCCAATAAGACATTAAAGAAGTAATTAAAAGTAACCGAGTCGCCTTGGCCCTCGATGAGTTTGGCGGCGCACAAAATGGTGGCTTCACGGTGTGCTTTGGCTGTCACCATGAAGAAACCAGTTGCCAAGTCAGGTAGTCCTGGCCACTTCTTTATAGCTTCAAGAATCTGCTGCCAGGCAAGCAAATGCAACCTACCATGCTGGATCAAGTTCTGCAACTCATCTACTATTTTGTGCAGTTTTGACCTGGCTCCAAAGGCTGCGAATTTTTCTGTATCCCGCTGCGATTCTTTAGTATCCATAGTGATGATTACAACCACCAACGGATTCAGGGAGCGCGCCTAACGTTCTTCGGACGATTTGGTGTACCGAATTTGCACAATAGGCTTCCCAATCCCCGCACTGCGGATTCCCAATTGTAGCTTGTGGATTGACCATGCCGATGGGCGCAATAATTCTAGACCTCACGCGAGGAAAAGTCAAAAAGCGGCGTTGAGGTTGGGGCAGACTTGGGTACCGAAGGGCCCTGGGCGGCCGGCCTTTGGTTGCGTTGCAGGCGCGGATAAGTTACAATGGTCGCGATCAAAATCTCTGAACATTCGTAGGATGGCCTCCTCATGACAATCAACCAGACATTGCCCCTTACCCTGCCACGCGCCGAATCCACCGCCGATTTGATCGAACGCCTCACGGCCAATATCCAGGGCGCCGTGGTGGTGGAGAGCGGCAAGCTGCAACTGATCCTGGCGGCGCTCATCGCGCGCGGCCACCTGTTATTGAACGACGTGCCCGGCATCGGCAAGACGCTCGTCGCCAAAGCGCTGGCTCGCTCGCTCGCCGCCGATTTCAAGCGCGTGCAATGCACGCCCGATCTTTTGCCCAGCGACATCACCGGCAGCAGCCTCTACGATCAGCGGCGGCAGGAATTTGTCTTTGTGCCCGGCCCGCTGTTCGCGCACATCGTGCTGGTGGACGAAATCAACCGCGCCACGCCGCGCACGCAGTCGAGTCTTTTGGAAGCGCTGGCAGAAGGCCAGATCACCACCGACGGGGTGACGCGCACTTTGGCGCAGCCGTTTTTCGTCATCGCCACGCAGAACCCGGTCGAGACGGCTGGGACGTTCCCGCTGGCCGAAGCGCAGCTCGACCGTTTCTTGTTTGCGCTCAGCCTGGGCTACCCCGGCCAGGCGGCCGAATTGTTGATCCTCGAACGCGAGGAGCACACTGATCCGCTGGATGGCCTGCAGCCGGCGCTCTCGCTCGACGACATCCTGCAGTTGCAAGCGGCCGCGCTGAGGGTGGAGGTGGCGCGCCCGGTCAAAGACTATATCGTCCGCCTGGTGCTGGCGACGCGCGGTCACCCCGACGTGATCCTGGGCGTGAGTCCGCGTGGGGGTGTGGCCGTGCAGCGCGCGGCCCAGGCGATGGCGCTCTTGCAGGGCCGAGATTTTGTCACGCCCGACGACGTCAAGGCCGTTGCGCCGGCCGCCATGCCGCATCGCATGATGACGCGCAAGCGCGGGCTGGAGGCCGGGCAACACGTCATCGCAGCATTGCTCGATCAAGTCGAGGTTCCGGTCTAACTAAACTGCCCGCGCCCAGTATACTCCCCTCGCCCTGTGGGAGAGGGGTATTGGGTCTAGGATAATCCACAATGCGTCCCACAGCGCGCGGCTGGACTCTGCTTGCAGTTGCTCTCGTGCTCTACTTTTTTGCCAACCAGACGCAAGTCGGTTGGCTGTACGTGCTATCGGCCATTGCCGGGGGGATATGGCTGACGGCGCTATTTATTCCGCGCGGGATGTTGGGCCGCCTCTCGCTCGTGCGCCGGATCAACGGCGCGGCGATGCCCGACGAGCTCGAGCTGTATGCGGGCCAGCCGGTCACGCTTGACCTCGAGCTCGTCAACGCTGGACGGATGCCTGCGCTTCAGGTGCGCGGCGTCGAAGCCTGCCCGTTCGCTCCCGTCGCGGATAGAACCTTGCCCTTCTTTGCGCCGGCGGCGCCGGCCAGGGCCAGCGTTCAATTGCATCACGAAACATCGAGCGCTCGGCGCGGCTGGTTCGAGTTTCCGCCGGTGACGCTCACGACTGCTGCGCCATTTGGCTTTTTCTCTGCCCGCCGGCAAGTGAATGTGCCGACGAGTGTGCTGGTCTTGCCCGAATATCGAGAGCTGGCAAGCCTCGCGCTTTTGGATCGGATGCCCGCCGCCGAAAACACGTTCGCCCAAATCGGGCTGGGCGGCGACGTGGTGGGCGTGCGTGAGTATCGCCCTGGCGATTCGCGCCGCCATATCCACTGGCGCTCTTCGGCTCGCGCCGGGCAACTGATCGTCAAGGAATTTGCGCAAGAGACCCAACCGGGCCTGACCATCGCGCTCGACCTGCGAGCGGCCTCGGTCGTCGGCGTGGATGAAAATACATCGCTCGAGCTTGCCATCAAGCTCGCGGCCACGCTGGCGCGTTACGCCGACCGGCGCGGCTTGCCGGTGACGCTCGCCGCGAACAGCCGTCAATGGCCGGCGCCTTTCGGGCCGTCGAGCTGGTGGGCGCTGATGAATTATCTCGCGCGCGTCCAGGCGGAAGGCGACGAATCGTTTGCGGACTGCCTGCAAGGCGTGGCGACCCAAGGCGTCGCCGCGATTTTAACTGCTCCCGATCAAGCCGCCGTCGAGCCGCTGGTCGAGCTGCGCCGCTCCGGGCTGGGCGTGTTGGCCGTGGTGATTGATCCGGCCCCGTTTCTGCCTGAGGGCAGCAACTTGCCCGACCAGGTTGAGGCCGTAACCGGAATGCTTGCGGCGGGCGGCGTGAGCGTGCGCGTGATTGGCGGCGAGCCGGATTGGGAACGGACGTTGTGTGCAGAAGATGAACACGCTTAGGTTGCGGCAGAAACCTTCCCTGCCCGAGCGCTCGTCGGCTGTGCGCCGATGGGTCTTCGCGGCCTCGTTGCCGCCTCTGCTGGCCGTGGCTTGGGCCGGGCTGTTGTGGGGCCCGGCGTTGCTGGCCCTCGTCATCCTGTCTGCCGGGCACTATTACAGTTGGCGGGCCGCTCAACACGATAAACCCAATCCTTTCGTTCAACTGGGCGTCTTTGTGGCGCTGCACCTGGCGCTGGCGTGGATGTGCGCGGGTTTCTGGGTGGGCGCAGCCCTGCCGCAGGCGCAGTTTGCGCTGTACGCGCAGGCAGTCACTTCGTTTGACTTGCGCCGCCGCGCGAGCTTGTTCTCTTCGCTCGGCCTGGGCTTGCTGGTGTTGTACGTCGCGGCGACGCTCAGCCGCGATTACGTGTTCGCGATTTTCTTGGTGGCGTTTGTGGCGCTGAGCCTGGGAGTATTCTTTCACGTGGAAATTCAAGATGGGCTGCAAAGCGCAAGGCTCAAGACACGCACTACACAAGAAAGGCAACCGGCGGCCACACGCCGAGGGCGTAGAGTGTTCTTTGCCTTTTATCCTTTGTCGGCGATGCTTGTGTCCGTGGTGGTCTTTGCCTTCAGTCCGCACTTTGCCGGGCGGCCGCTGATTTCGCCCTTTTCGCTCAACCTGCCGATTCCGCGCGGCGTCACTTCGCAAATCCTGAATCCGGCCTTGCCGCTTGTGCAGATCAATGGCTGGTCGAATCAAAAGGGAGACTATTACTATGGCTTTGACTCTCAACTGGACTTGCGCTACCGGGGCGGGTTGAGCGATCAAGTCGTCATGTACGTTCTTTCGCCCGCGTGGAGTTATTGGCGCAGCCACTCATATGATTACTATGACGGTCACGCCTGGTCCATGTCCGATGCGACGGTGTGGAAGCTCAAGCGCGGAGACTCGCTCCACTTTGACATCCCGGCCGACACGCAAGCCCTGGGCAGTGAAGTCGTGCAGTCCTACTATATCGTCCGCGATCAACCCAACCTGGTCTTGTCTGCCTATCGCCCGTTGGAGGTCTATATCAATGCCGAAGAGCTGGCGATAGACGCGGGCGGCGGATTGCGCGTAGGCGAGCCGATCAAGGCGGGAACGACTTATACCATTCTCTCGCGCCGCCCCGATTTTTCCGCCGAGGCGCTGCGAGGCGCATCGGGCGATTACCCTGCCGAGATCAAGAGCCGCTACTTGCAGTTGCCGGGCAACATTTCCTCGCGCGTCCGCGACCTCGCGCGGCAGATCACGGCGAACGCTATTACGCCCTTCGACAAAGCTTTCGCCTTGAGTGATTACCTGCGCGGCATCAAATACGATCCGTTCCCACCGCCGCAGCCGCCCGGCTCAGAGACCGTGGACAATTTTCTTTTTGTGGACAAGCGGGGTGTGTGCGAGCAATTTGCTACGGCGCACGTCGTCATGCTGCGCACGCTGGGCATCCCGGCGCGGCTCGTCGCCGGTTACGGGGCAGGCGAGCACAATCCGCTCTCTGGCTACTATGCTGTGCGCGCCTCGGACGCGCACGCCTGGACCGAGGTGTATTTCCCCGGTTATGGCTGGGCGCCGTTCGATCCCACGCCGGGCTGGACGCCTTCGCCTTACACGGCGTCGGTGCGTCCCTGGATTTTTTCGAGCGCGCTCGATAGCGTGCCTGGTCTGCCGATGGCTCGGGTGTTCGCCACGGGAGCCGCGTTCGTCGGCGCGGCATTTGGCTCGATGAACCTGGCCCTGGTCTTGGTTGTTTTGTTCGCTCTTGTGTTCTTTTTTCTTCAATGGCGCGCGGCACGCCGCCTTTCACCGGCCCGGCGCTCTGCCATTGACCAAGACCCGAACCGCCGCCGCATCCTCGCGGCCTATCGAGCCGGGCAGCGGCGGCTGGGCCTCTATCGCGCGCAGGCCGAGACGCCGCACGAGTTCGCGAACAAGATCGCACGAGATGATTGGGGTGAGCTGACGGCAATCGTCGAGGGCGCGGCGTATCGAGCCTCGCCGCCCTCATCTGACCCTGCTCAACGCGCGTGGGAACTGGTGCGCCGCTTGCCGCGCCGGTTCCCCGGCCCCTGGAATGTTGCCAGGAAATCATCGCGGGACTATGCCCGGAGCGCGAGCGCGGCCAGGCCACGTTTTACTCCGAGGCCCCGCCAGGTCAAAGCGCCTGCGCAGACCGCGCCGCGCACATCAAACATTCCACACGACCAAGGATCGCGGGCCTTGCGTGGCTGTGTCCTTTATGCGGCGGCCGCCGCTGGCATCATCGGGGCCGTCATTTCGACGGGCCTCGTCTTGCTTCTGGGTGGGCGTCGCGCGTTGTTCGAAAATATGTTGGGTCCTGTGCCAGCCGTCGCGCTGGTCATGGCGGTGGGCGGCGGGTTGATCGCATGGGCCAGCGCCCGGTTGGGCCGCGACCGTTGGGTCGTGTGGGTATTCCTTGGCAGCGTGGGGATGACGCTGCTCACCGTCGTCGCTTCGTTTGCCGCCCAGGTCGCCGCTGTTGCAGTTGCGCTGTTGGTCCCAAGTCTTCGATGGTGGCAGACTCGCGCAGAGATTATCCCCAGCATGATAGGTGGTGTGACCTTTCTGCTTCCACTGACCATTCCCATCGGTTTCTTGCTAGGCTTTGGTTTCTTTGGGGCAGCCGGGTGGCTGTGGGGGCGCTGGTCAGCGCGAGAGTGATCCATAGGCAGGTCTAAGCCTGCGCTCTAGATTTTGAAATGCGTTCATAATCAATCAGAGGAGATATGTTTGGCTTTATCAGGCGGAACGGATCGAAACCGTCCGGCGGCAGCGGACAGATCAGATTGCAGCGGGTCGTGAAAACCTACGAGACGCCTGCCGGAGATTTCACGGCGCTCAAAGGCGTCAACCTGCAGGTGAGGGCGGGCGAGTTTGTGTCCATCATCGGCAAGTCGGGCAGCGGCAAGTCAACGCTCATCAACATGATCACGGGCATTGATCGGCCCACGGCGGGGCAAGTGCTCGTGGGCGACACGCAAGTGCATGCCCTCAGCGAAGAGCAGATCGCCCTGTGGCGTGGTTGCGCCGTCGGCGTCGTCTTTCAGTTCTTTCAATTGCTGCCGACGTTGACTGCCATCGAAAACGTCATGCTGCCGATGGACTATGGTCAGCGGTATCCACTCGCCGAACGGCCTGAACGCGCGATGGACCTTCTGGAACAGATGGGCGTGGCTGACCATGCACACAGTTTGCCTTCGATCCTTTCGGGCGGCCAGCAGCAGAGTATTGCGATTGCCCGCGCGCTGGCGAACGATCCTCCCATTTTGGCTGCCGACGAACCTACGGGCAACCTGGATTCCAAGACAGCCGAAGCGGTCCTTTATCTTTTCGAGGACCTCGTGAGTCGCGGCAAGACGATCCTCATGGTGACCCATGATGGCGAATTAGCCGCGCGCGCTCAGCGCACCGTTGTGATTGCCGACGGCGAGATTGTGGACGAGAAGGTGAACCGTGGGTAACCGTCAAGCAAGCGACGAGCCGCTGGTCCATCTTCGTCAGGTCGTGAAACAATACAATAGCCTGGCCGGCCCGGTCACGGCGCTCAAAGGCATTGACCTTCAGGTGTGGGCGGGCGAGTTTGTCGCCGTGACCGGCAAGTCGGGCAGTGGCAAGACCACGCTCGTCAACATGATTGCGGGCATTGACCGCTCGACTTCCGGCGAGATTGTGGTGGCCGGCGTTCCGGTGCACAAACTGAGCGTAGATAAAGCTGCCGAATGGCGAGGCCGCACGGTGGGCGTTATATTTCAGTTCTTCCAGCTTTTGCCGACCTTGAGCGCGTTACAGAATGTGACGCTGCCGATGGATTTTTCACGGCGGTATTCGCTGCGGCAACGCTGGGAGCGAGGCTTGGCGCTCCTGACGCAGTTGGGGATTGCCGAGCACGCGCACAAATTGCCCTCGGCAGTATCGGGCGGCCAGCAACAGCGCATTGCCATTGCCCGCTCTCTGGCAAACGACCCTCTGCTTCTGGTGGCCGACGAGCCGACCGGCAGTCTTGATTCGGCGACGGCAGAAACGGTCCTGAGCGTGTTCGAGGATTTGGTCGAGCAGGGCAAGACCGTCTTGGTCATGACGCACGATCGAGACCTGGCGCGGCGCGCCACACGAACGGTCACGCTTGCCGATGGTGCGATAGTTTCAGACAGCGCCGCTGCACACGAATGATGGTTGGAGCTTACAGGTGCAAGTGATGATTCTCAGTGCGCAATGGTTGAAGGTTCTGAATGATCTATGGGGAAACAAGACCCGCACTCTCCTTATCGTGCTATCTATCGCCGTGGGGCTGTTTGCCACTGGCGTCATCGTCATCGCGCGAACCGTCCTTTCGACCGAGATGAGCAAGAGCTATGAAGCCATCCATCCTTCGAACGGCACGCTCCGCATCCTCGAACCCTTTGGCCAGGATTTCGTCCGCTCGGTGCGGACGATGAAGGGTGTGCAAGATGCCGATGCTCGCCGCAGCATGACCATGCGCATCCGCGACAAGTCGGGCGAGTGGCGCAGTCTCCGGCTGTTTGGCATTGCCGACTATAACGACATGCGGGTCAACATAGTGAGGCCGCAGAGTGGAGCATGGCCGCCGCCCGATCACGAGCTATTGATTGAGCGTGCTGCGCTCGACTTGATCGGAGCGCAGGTGGGCGACACGGTCCGGATCGAGCTGCCCGACGAGAAACAGCGCGAGCTGCGCATTGCCGGGCTGGTGCACGACCTGTCACAATTTCCTGCTCGCTTTAGCAACACACCGTATGGCTACATTTCGCTCGACACGGCTGAATGGCTCGGCGAGCCGTATGGCTTTAACGAGCTGCACATCGCCGTCGTGGACAAGGACAAGGTTGCTGTGCAGAGCGTCGTCAAGCAGGTTGAAGACAAGGCCAAGCGCAGCGGCTTGACGGTCCTTGCGAGTTCGGTTGACAGGTTTCCGCTCGAGGACATGGTGCAGGCCGTCTTGCTGATGCTGGCAATCCTCGGTTTGCTTGCGCTTGGGCTGAGCGCCTTTCTGATCGTCAACGCCATCTCCGCGCTGCTGGCTCAACAGGTCCGGCAGATCGGCGTGATGAAGGCCATCGGCGCTCGCACCGACCAGATCATGAGCATGTACCTGGTCATGGTGATTTTGTACGGCCTGATTGCGCTGGTCGTCGCCGTGCCGCTGGGGATCGCGGGTGCGTATGTGGTGTGCCGCTTTGCGATGAGCTTGCTCAACTTTGACCTGACCGGCTTCCAGGTTCCTCTGCCGGCGATTGCGCTTCAGATCGCCGTTGGCCTGATCGTGCCGGTCTTGGCTTCACTCTACCCTTTCATCGCTGGCCTGCGCGTCACAGCCGCCGAAGCGATGAGTGCTTACGGCATCAGCCAACATCAGTTCGGGACAGATTGGGTTGACCATTTGTTTTCCGGCGCGAATCTTTGGTTTGCGCGGCGCGTCCTGAGGCGGTCGCTGTTGCTTTCGCTCCGGAATACGTTCCGAAGCAAGGGCCGGTTGGCGCTTACTGTCATCACGCTCACTCTGGCGGGCGCCATATTCATCAGCGTGTTCAGCGTGCGCGCCTCGCTGTTCCGCACCATAGACGACCTGGCGCGGTGGCGCATGTTTGATTCCCTGCTCACCTTTACGCGGCCCTATCGGGCTGAAAAGATCGAACAGGAAGCGTCAGGCGTGCCGGGCGTTGCGCAAACGGATGTCTGGATCAATATCCCTGTGCTCCGCGTGCGCCCGGACAAGAGCGAGAGCGACGCCGTGTTTTTGTACGCGCCCCGTTCTGACACGGCGCTTGTTTCTTCTCCGGTGATGCTTCAAGGCCGCTGGCTTGCGCCGGAAGATGAGGACGGCCTGGTCGTCAATGCGTTTATGCTCAAGAAAGAGCCAGACATCAAATTGGGCGACGACATTGTGCTCAAGCTCAATGGGCGCGAGAGAACGTGGCGCGTGGTGGGTGTGTGCCTGGGCGGCAATCCTTCCGAAGCCTATGCCAACTATTCCTCCGTCGCGCGGCTGACGGGGAACGTGGGGCGGGCAAGCGCAATGCTGGTGGCTACACAGCGGCACGACTCGGAGTTTACGGCTCAGGTGGCGAGCGCGTTGGAATCTCACTTTGAGAACATGGGCATCCATGCCAGTGATGTCAAGACAACGGCCGAGGAGCGCCGCAATGATGAAGCCAGCTTCAGCATCCTGGTCGTCGGTCTGCTGATAATGGCGATCCTGTTTGCCGTGGTGGGCGGACTAGGCTTGATGGGAACGATGAGCATCAATGTCCTCGAGCGAACGCGCGAGATCGGCGTGATGCGGGCGATTGGCGCGTCGAGCGGCAGTGTGGCGCAAGTTTTCATTTTGGAAAGCGTTGCCATCGGCGTCATCAGTTGGTTGTTGGGCTGCATGTTCGCGGTTCCATTGGGCAAGCTGATGAGTGACGCCGTGGGCAGGCCCTTGATGGGAGTGCCTATCACATTTTCATTTTCGACGACAGGCGTCTGGCTGTGGCTGGTCGTGGTGGTGATGCTGAGTGTCCTGGCGAGCTTTGTGCCGGCGCGGAATGCCTCGCGGCTGACGGTGCGTCAGGTCCTGGCGTATGAATAGACGATAGTTGAAAGAGGAGCAAAATGACTGCCAACCATAAAGCTAAGCTCGTCGGAGTGTTTGGTTGTCCGGTGGCCCAAAATTCCACCGGCCAAAATACATTTGGAGCCTGACATGCCAGAAATCACCAGCGGAATTCTAAGACTCAATCGTCAAGGCGGGGGCGTGTTGCGCGACCTCACTCGCTCATCTTCGAACGAGGTTGCCGTTCCGGCGCGGCTCGTGAAGGAATACAAACTCGTCGAAGGCGCAACCGTTGCGGGCCAAGCGCGGCAGGGCAAGCAGGGACTCGAACTGACCGCCGTCGAATCGGTGTGCGGCCTGGAGCCGGCGGCCTTTCAGGCGCGCAAGCCGCTCGCCAGTCTAGTCGCGATTGATCCGACCGAGCGATTCAACCTGGGCATTTCGGGCGAGCCGGGCGCACGCATCATTGACCTCATCGCGCCCATCGGTCGCGGCACGCGCGGGCTGATTGTCTCTCCGCCCAAAGCCGGCAAGACGATGCTGCTGGAGCAAATCGCCAAAGGCATCCGCGCCAGTGCACCCGAGGCGCGCATCGTCGTCCTGTTGATTGACGAGCGCCCTGAAGAAGTGACGTATTTTCGCCGCGCGGCGTCGGCCGAGGTGTTTGCCAGTTCGAGCGATCAAAGTGTGAGGGAGCACATCGAGCTGTCCGAGTTGATGCTGGCACACATGCGCACCGAACTGGAATGTGGTCAGCACGTGGTCGTGTTGGTGGACAGCCTCACACGATTGGTGCGCGCGTTCAATCGCCAGGGAGCGGGCACAGGGCGCACGCTCTCCGGCGGCCTCGACGCGGGCGCGACCGACATCCCGCGCCGCTTCTTTGGCCTGGCGCGCAACGTCGAAAACGGCGGCTCGGTCACGCTCATCGCCACGATGTTGATTGACACCAACTCGCGCATGGATCAACTCATTTACGAAGAGTTCAAGGGCACCGGCAACTGCGAAATCGTGCTCGACCGCGCGCTGGCCGAGGCGCGTCTTTTTCCCGCGATCAATGTGCGCGCCAGCGGAACCCGGAAAGAAGAGCAACTCTACAGTCACGAGGACTATGCGCGGCTCGTCCAGCTCCGGAGAAGATTGGCGGATTATGCGCCGAAAGACGCCCTCGTTGCACTGTTCAAGCTGCTCGACGCGTATCCCTCCAACACGGAATTGCTGCAAGGCATTTCAGCCACCCGCTGATGCGGCGCATGGGCGATGTGAATGCGTGCGCTTCGCCCGGCGATTTACCCGGTTATATGTCCTCGTAATGTATCATGCTGGTTTGTAGCTTTGCCGCCGCAGGAGTACAATAGATACATTCCATCTACGATCAATGGCACCAGAGGACAACCATGATGAATGAACGTCCTGACTTGAGCCAGGTATCACCGCAAGTGCGCGCCTATATCGAGGCGCTTGAGGCCGAAGTTGAGCAACTGCGTCAAGCAGAACAGACTGCTCAAGCGGGCGAGTCGAGGGCCGAGTCCGAGCCAAGCGAGCCACCCTCGTCGTTCAATCTTGTGACGATCAGCGCGGGAGGTTTCGCCAAACGAACTCTGCGTCACTTGTACTCGTGTCAGCGCCGTGGCGGTATGGGCGTATTTGATCTCGAGACCACAAAAGGCGACGCCCCGGCTTTCTTGGTGATGGCCGACGAAAGCCAGTCTCTGCTGTTGGTCACCAACATGGCTCGGGCTTTCCGTATGCCAGTGAGGGAACTGCCTGAATCACCTGTGCACAGCCGCGGCCAATCACTCCTCGCGCCGCTTGCGCTTCAGCAAGATGAACGCCTGGCGGTGGTCGTTGCCGATATGGGCCAGGGTTACATCATTCTGGTGAGCGAGCGCGGCTATGTGCGCAGTTTGAGGCACCAGTACGTTGGAGAAAACCTGCGACCTGGGGCGACGCTTTATAATGTCAAAGAGTTTGGCTGTCCAGTGGCCGCCTGCTGGACGCAAAGTGAGATTGATCTCTTTATCGCCACTCGCCAGGGACGAGCCATTCGCTTTCCGCTCAAGCAGGTGCCATTGCAGGGCGGGCTGGGCATCCGCCTGGAGGGCGATGACACGGTCGTCGCTGCGACGGCCGTGCGCGGGGACAGCAGCGTGGTGTTGCTCGGTGCAGATGGTAGAGGCACGCTTCGCCTCATGTCAGGTTTCAGCGCCAACAAAGCGCCTGGCGGCAGTGGCAAGATCGCCATCAAGAGCGATTGCCTCGTCGGCGCTGCCACCGTCATCCCGTCCGATCATGTTTTCATTCTTTCGCGGCTAGGCAAGCTCATCCGCTTCCGGGCTGTCGAGATTCCCCCCACTGAAGGCGCGGTCCAGGGCGTCAACTGCATGAGCTTGCGGGCCGACGAGATCGTGGCGATGACGGTCGGCCCCGCGCTGTATTGAGCAGCGACAGGCAAGAAAATTCGGGCCGTTCTAATAGGGAGTGGCAGAGATGCGAAACGTAAGCTTGCTCATGTTGCTGGTTCTGTTGGTTGCTGCCTGCGCGCCAGCGACGCCTCAGGCAGCCAAAGAGATCACCCTGCCTTCAGGGCTCAAGTACACCGACCTGGTGATGGGCACTGGCGCTCAGCCCAAGCTAGGTCAGACCGTGGTGGTGCATTACACGGGTTGGCTGACTAACGGCACCAAGTTCGACAGCTCCAAAGACCGCAACCAGCCATTCTCGTTTGTGCTCGGACAAGGTATGGTCATCAAGGGCTGGGACGAAGGTCTGTCCACGATGAAAGTGGGTGGCAAGCGACGCCTGACGATCCCGCCCGAGCTGGCTTATGGCGCTCGTGGCGCTGGTGGTGTGATTCCTCCCAACGCCACATTGGTGTTTGAAGTAGAACTCCTCGACGTCAAGTAATCGTTGCGAGGCGGTTAGTCAAATGGAGCAATGATCCAGACCGAAGCTCAACTTGTTTTATTCAGACCTCAAGGGTCTTCAAGACCTTGAGGTCTGGACCTCACCCTAGTCGAACCACTCCCTTGTCCCCATCTACTTCCAGCCACTGCCCCTCAGCATAGTAGGTGTGATTTTCCGGCAGCATCAGCGCCACTGTTCACAATCTAATGGCAATGCTCGAACCGGCGATTTGGGGTATAATGCCAATGAATATTCCGAATCTGAATAGCCGTCATTATTGGCAGAATCATGCCTCGCGACACTGACTTGCCCTCCAACTTGGCCTTGCTCGGCTTGTTGATGGTGCGTGCCCAGCACGGTTATGAATTGCATCAAGAGTTCAACCGCGAATTGGGCCGCGTGTGGCGCATTAGCTTGAGCCAGCTTTACGCTCAACTCGGGCAACTCGAAGAGTCGGGCTTTGTGACGGCCCAAGTCGAGCCACAGTCCAACCGCCCTGCCCGTAAAGTCTATCGTCTCACCGCGACCGGACGCAAAGCTTTTCTGGATTGGATGCATCAGCCCACGCCATATCTCAGTCGCATTCGCTTCGAGTTTCTGGCTCGCGTTTATTTCTTTCGTGTGTTGAACCTACCCGGACTGGACGAACTGGTTGCCAGGCAAAAAGCGATTTGCCGCGAGCGAATCGAGGCATTGGCTCGTGTCGCGTCCGAGGCTGATGACGACTTTGCGCGATTGGTTGTCGAGTTCCGCCAGGGACAGATGGAAGCTGTGGTTCGCTGGCTGGATCGCTGTTTGGAAAACCCTTGATTCAAAGGAGCTGACGTCATGTTGAAGGTGCGTGGATTTCGTTTCGTTCTCATTCTGACGCTGGTCGTGTTGCTCGCGGCCTGCGCCGGGCCAGTGGCCGTGCCTATGCCTACTGCGATGCCGACTGCTGCGCCAACGGCGGCGTCCAAGCCGGCGGGCTTTTCTCTCACCGATGCGTTGGGCCGCACAGTCACCTTTGACAAGGCGCCGCAGCGCATCGCCGTGGTTGGGCGCAGTGTCATCCTGTTAGCCGATGCCGTGTATGCTTTCCCGAATGTTTCGCCCCGTATCGTGGCATTGAGCAAAGCCAATCAGGGCCTCGGTGACTTTATCTCGGTCATTGACCCAGCCTACAAGGGCAAAACAATTCTCGAAGTCGAAACGAGTGCAGAAGCTGTTGCAGCCACCAAACCGGATGCCGTCATTCTCAAAAGCATGATGGCCGACAAATTGGGCAAGCCGCTTGAGGGGCTGGGTATCAAGGTGATCTATCTCGATCTAGAGACCCCTGATCAATACCAGCGCGACCTGGCAACTCTGGGTCAGCTTTTTCAGGATCAAGCTCGCGCCAAACAGGTGACGGCTTTTTACCAGGAGCATGTTGACCGCATCACAAAAGCGGTGGCCGACGTCAAGGAAGATCAAAAGCCGCGTGCGTTGCTTTTGTACTATAACGACCGCGATGGCAAGGTAGCGTTCAATGTTGCGCCGAAGACGTACATCCAGACATTGATGGTGCAGATCGCAGGCGGTCGCCCGGCGTGGAAGGATGCACAACTGGGCCAAGGCTGGACCGTAGTCAACTTTGAACAAATCGCCACGTGGGACGCCGACCAGATTTATATCGTCGCGTACACCCAAAGCGCCGGCGACGTGGTCGAGCAGCTCAAGGCCGACCCGCAATGGCAGGCCTTGCGCGCGACCAAGCAGAACAAACTGTATGCCTTCCCCGCCGATTATTACAGTTGGGATCAGGCCGATTCGCGCTGGATTCTGGGCCTCACGTGGCTGGCGGCCAAGATGCATCCCGATCTCTTTTCCGACTTGGACATGGAAAAGGAAATCACGACCTTTTACGGCGAGCTTTACAGATTGGATGAGACTGCCTATCAAAAGAATGTCAAGCCTGTCTTGAAGGGAGACTTGCCCTGAGCACCGACCAGGCTCTATCGAGCGCGTCCACGCGAGCTATCTCGGCTCGTCTCTGGCTGATCGGGCTGGCTTTATCGCTCGCCGTGGTGATAGCACTCTCGCTGTTCGTTGGCCGTTACCCCGGCTTGATGTTCCTCTCGCCTGATCGGTTGGCGAGCGACCAACTGGCGCAGCGATTGGTGTTGAACTTGCGCTTGCCGCGCGTGCTGGCGGCGGCGTTGTTAGGCATGTCGCTCGCTTCGGCGGGCAGCGTCCTGCAAATGATGTTTGGCAATCCGCTGGTCGAGCCTGGCTTTTTGGGCGTGTCGCAGGGTGCGGCATTTGGCGCAGCCGTGAGCATTATCTTGCTCGGCAACTCGGCATGGCTGGTGCAAAGCTCTGCTATCGTGTTTGCGTTTGTCGGATTGGCGCTCTCGTACTTGATCGCGCGGCGGGCACGTTTTGGCGGCATGGTGTTGCGACTGGTGTTGGCGGGCATTGCCATCTCGGCTTTGTTCTCGGCTGGTGTGGGAGTATTAAAGTATCTGGCCGACCCACTGCGCCAGTTGCCAGATCTGACTTACTGGCTGCTGGGCGCGCTGTCGTCCATCACGTGGGCGCACGTGCGTGCGATTCTACCGCTGGTCGTAGTCGGGCTGGTTGTGATGTACTTGATGCGGTGGCGGCTGAATTTGCTCTCGCTCGACGACGCGACGGCGTTTTCTCTGGGCATAGCGCCGGGTCGGGAGCGAACGATCCTGTTGGTCGCGGCGGTGGCGGCCACCTCTGCCGTTATCTCGGTGAGCGGTATCGTAGGCTGGGTTGGGTTGATCGTGCCACATTTCGCGCGCCGCCTGTTCGGAGTGGACACGCGGTATAATCTGCCCGCCTCTATGCTGATGGGCGGGCTGTTTACTGTGGCGTGCGATGATCTGGCTCGCACTTTGCTCGCCGGAGAGCTTCCGTTGGGCGTTTTGACTGCGCTGCTCGGCGCATTGTTTTTCATCGGCTTGATGGTGACACAAAACGTTCGTGTACAACGGTAGGAGCGAGGCAGTCCTCGCTCCCTGCGCCGACAAAATGATGAGCACACCTCTGCTTGCGTTTCAGAACATTGCGTTTCGCTACCAGCCGCGCAACGGGCAGGTGCTACGCCAGCTCGCGTTGGAGATCGAAGCGGGCACGGTCACGGCGATCCTGGGGCCGAACGGCGTTGGCAAGACGACTTTGCTGCACCTTGCGTTGGGTTGGCTCAAGCCGGAAAGCGGCCAAGTGTTCCTGGATGGCAAGCCGCTCGGTAGTTACTCGCGGCACGAATTGGGTCAATGGATGGGGCTGGTGCCTCAAAGCGAGCACATGCCATTCGATTACTCGGTGTTGGAATACGTCTTGCTGGGGCGCACGCCTTACCTCAAGCCGCTTGAAATGCCCGGCGAGCAGGACTGTCTCATCGCGCAACAGGCGCTCGATCAAGTGGGGCTGGGCGGATTGGAACGGCGCGCCATCACCAAGCTGAGCGGCGGCGAGCGACAACTGGTGCTCCTGGCGCGCGCATTGGCTCAACGGCCCAAGCTGTTGTTGTTGGACGAGCCGACCTCGCACCTTGACTTGAGCAACAAGTCCCGCTTGTTGGGGCTGATTCAAAAACTGGTCGGGCAGGGTGTGACGATTTTGCTGACCACGCATGAGCCTGAGGTTGCTGCCACGATTGCGACTCACCTGGTCTTGATGGAACGCGGCCATATTTATCACACTGGCCCGCTCGATCAGGTGTTGACGACTGAGCGGCTCACTGTGACGTATGGCGTGCCGGTGCAAGTGGTTGGACTGGGTAAACGGCGAGTGATATTGTGGGGTTGAAATGAGAGGCGACATGTTTGACGATGTGCGAGTGCTGATCAAAGGCGCGGGCGACCTGGCGACAGGTGTTGGCGCGCGACTGTGGCGCTGCGGCTTTCCGGTGGTAATGACGGAGCTTGCGCAGCCATTGACGATTCGCCGAACAGTGGCTTTTGCTGAAGCGGTGTATGAAGGTCAAGTGACAGTCGAAGAGATCACTGCACGCCGCGTCACAGACCTAGCCGAGATCGAATCAGCCTGGCGAGCAAACACGTTACCCATCTTGACGGGATGCGATGATGCATGTGTCGGCGTCATCAAGCCCGATGTGCTGGTAGATGCGACGCTTGCCAAACGGAATGTTGGCACGCGCATCACCGATGCGCCGTTCGTGATTGGACTGGGGCCAGGTTTTGTCGCGGGTCAGGATGTGCATGCCATCGTCGAGACGAATCGGGGCCACTATCTTGGCCGCGTGCTGTGGAGCGGGAGCGCGCAACCTGATACAGGTGTGCCGGGTGACATTGCGGGCTTTGGCCGCGAGCGCGTGATCTATGCGCCCGCGGATGACGTGTTCGAGCACCGGGTGGAGATTGGCGATGAGGTCAGGGCAGGCGATGTCGTCGGTCTGGCAGGACAAACGCCCGTGCTTGCTCCGATCACGGGCGTCTTGCGCGGGCTGATTCACGATGGTGTGTCGGTAAAGGCGGGACTCAAGATCGGCGATGTTGATCCGCGCGCTGTGCCGGATCATTGTTGCACGATTTCGGACAAGGCGCTCGCCATCGGCGGCGGTGTGCTGGAAGCGATTCTGATGCACCTTCGGCGATGTAAATGATCGGGCGACTCGTCATTCTGAGCGGCCCGCGCGGCAGCGGTAAAACGATGGCTTGCCGCCGGTTGATCGCGTTGGCGCGAGGGCGCGGCCTTGATTGCGCGGGGATTGTTTCGCCCGCGCGTTTTGAAGGGACGCGCAAGGTCGGCATTGATTTGCTCGACGTGCGCAGTGGCGAATGTCGCCCACTGGCTGAGGCCGATAGCGAGCCTGCCCCTTTGCGCACTCTAGCCTATCGCTTCGACGTGAGTGCGATAGAGTGGGGAGCTGCGGTCTTGAACGCAGCTTGCCCGTGTGATGTGCTATTTGTAGACGAGTTGGGCCCATTGGAACTGATCAGGGGACAAGGCTGGGTGAATGCGCTGGACGTATTGAAAGCAGGGCAATTCAAATTGGCTGTTGCGGTGGTAAGGCCCGAATTGGTGGATGTTTTCAAGATAGCATTACCCGATTTGCCCATGACAATCTTTGATCGTAACCGTTCAGTTGGTAGATATGGCGCATAACTTCAATCATCGCCCTGCCTGTGGCGAGTTGCGGCTGCAATTCGACTTGCTTGTGCACTCGGACTCGCCACAGAGGAAAGGCAAAA
>Ga0315268_10002365_pt1 | contig 21320 bp, 18 predicted proteins | sample C1_top_MG_FD_204535 | JGI IMG/M metagenome (GOLD analysis project Ga0315268, IMG submission 204535) | Sediment microbial communities from Yellowstone Lake, YNP, Wyoming, USA - C1_top | ecosystem: Environmental > Aquatic > Freshwater > Lake > Sediment | place: USA: Wyoming | collected 2017-08-01 | reverse complement strand
GTCGGAAAAACCGACGGGTCCCCCCTCCGCTACGGGGGCTTGAGGACGGACTTGGCACCGCCCGATCGAACATGTCACTTTATTTTGTTGTGTCCGTATTAACTTAGTTTTTCGATCCGACTCATAAGGTTGAGGATGTTACGGTTGAGCGTATCGATTTCGGCGTAAACCGGTTGAAAATCCCGGATGTCGAGACGTCTTTCGTCCATGAACACGCCCAGTTGTTCGAAATTGTGTTCTTTGTGGGATTGGATATCTTTGAGGGCGGCTTGGCCGATGGATATCCTTTTTTCCAGGTCCTTGATCTCTTTTTTGAGCCCGCGGGCCTTCTCTTTGCTGGCCCGGACTTCTTCGGGGGCGGGCTGTCGGCCGGCTTCCTTTGTCTTGACCAGATTTTTATACTGCTGCTTGACCTCTTCCTGTTCTTTTTTAAGGCTGATGATACGGGACATAAAATCTTTAAGGTCCGTCTGGCAGGAGGATTCCTGTTTTTCAAGCCGCTCGAGCTCCTTGTATGTTGCCAGAAATTTTTCATTCTGAATTTTCGCTCCCCAGACCCTCAGACCCAGATTCCGGAGCATCTCGACTTTTTTGCGCTTCTCCTTGTTGAGCCGGATTTGCAGTTGCACCCGTTTCATGCGCCGTCGCGCTCCGGAAAGAAAGGCGCTCAGCCGCTGGCGCAAATCCTTATCTCGGAGAAAGATAAAAGCGAGGAGGAGGAGGATGACGCAGAGGAGGAGATAGAAAATCCAGTAGGGAAGTCCTTCCTTGGGCATCTCCTGAGACGCCTCTTGAAGGAAGGAAAGGCCAACTCCCTGCATCTAAGTTCCCCAATCCCTCTCTTTGTCTTAGCGGATTAGCCAGGATTTGTCAATCAATTTGTCCAGGCGAATTCCCGTGCCTCGAGGCTGGTAATCCTGAGTGGAACGCTCCACAAGATAAAGCATGGCGGGCAGGTTCTCCTCGAAAATCCCGGCGATATCGGCCTCGGAGTTGAAAAACCCGCCGCTCATCTCGTCAACGGGAGGAAGTTCGATCGTATAGGCGGGAATCGAGCTTGTCCCGAATACCCAGTCGATGGTGTCGCCGTTAGTCAGATAGAGCGTCTGACCGGCCCGGCCGTAGCTGTAGATGCGCCCGTTCACTTCCTGGATCAGGGCCGACATCCTGGCCGCGATATCTTTGAGCAGCACTTCCTGATCCGGCGCCTGGGTCGTATAACCCCATGGATACATAATCGTCTGCGAAAAACTGTGGTAGCTGATCATCGCCCGGAAATTCTTTTTCAGGAAAAAATCACGGATGGCTTTCGTCTCGGGCTCTGAAAAAGCCTCAGGCCCCCGATAGATTTCGGACGCCGGATAAGGGCTGGAGCCGGCATTGTCGAGGCCCCATTTGTAGCCATAATTCCTATTGATGTCCACGCCGTAGCTGCCGTCTTTGTTGTCCCGACGGTTTTTTCTCCAGTATCGATAGACGTGGAGCGTATATTCCAAACCGTCGGGGTTGACCATGGGGATGATCCAGACCTCGCTTTGGTCGACCAGATTCTTAATCCGCGGGTCGGAGGCATAGTGCTCCAAGAGATATTTTCCAAAAAGAAACGGCACCTCAACGGAAATCCATTCCCGGGCATGATGGCAGCCCAGAAGCAGAACCTGGGTTTCGTCTTCTTCGAAAAAGACATTGGCGCTGACCTTCAGGGCATAGAGATGGCGTTTCTCCAAGCTTCGCCCGAGATCGAAAACCTTGGCCAGGCCCGGGTATTTCTGCTGGAGGGCGAGCATGTCTGCTTCGAGCTCTTTATAGGTATGATACGCCCCGTTGATGCCTCCCCGCTTGGCAGCCGCGGCATTCGTCCGGATAAAGGGAGGAAAGTTGGCCGTTTCCAGGCTGAAGCGGATATTGGCGAGGGCCAATGCCCTCAGGTCCTCGGGTCCGGCTAGAATATAGATTTTTCCTTCCCATTGGGCGAGAAGATCCAGGTTCATGGCCCTCAGCTTTGCCTCGAGGGTGGGTGCGCTCGGGACGCTCACGATTTCTCGGCGCGCTTCGCTTTGGGGGGATGGCAGGATCGCCGAGCTCACGAGAAAACATAGCGCTAAGGCGGCAATTCTTTTTATCATCATCGATATGGCTCCTAGAGCTCGAAAGCCAGGGAAACCAAGAGCTTTCTGGTCGCCAGGTCGTTTCCCGAGCCTGATTCCCGGCCGATGAGGACCCCGAAATCCAAATGAAGATTCTGCCAGGAGAGCCCGCCGCCGAAGGTGAAGGCTAGATACGACGACCGCGGCTCTTTCATCGGTTGGGGATCATAGGCAAGCCCCAGCCGGATCGGAATATCTATCCGTTGGCCGAAGAGCTTGAATGAGGAAAGCCATTCCATCCCCGTCGCGGCCTTCATCACGTCTCGGAAATTTCGTTGCTGGGCTTCGCCGAAATAGTTGAACGCGTAATGTGACCAGCCATAATACGAGATATCCAGGGCGACGTCGAGGTGCGGCAAGATCCTCGCGGACGCGCCGAGGCCGAGGATCAGCGGCTGTTTCACATTGTCTTCGGCAGAGGCTTCTATGGCAATCTCGGTTTTGCCCGCCCCCGCGGAATACTCGAGAAGGCTGGAGTTTTTTAATTTTCGTGAGCTGGGGGTTCTGAAGACAGCTGCTATCCGGACCCGGTCGGCCAGGTTTGCGAGCAGGCCCCCGTTCAGATAGAACTCCCGGATGTCTCCGGTTTTTCTGTCCGTGATAGAGATCCCGGACGTTGGCCACTCCTCGATCATTTCTCTCTTCAAGTCGCCCGCCGACAAATTGATACCCAGACCCGCGCTCAGCCAATCATTGATCCTGCGGGCAGCGGAAAGGTTGAGGGTTCTGAGCATCCCCTTCTGGGTCAGATCGATCGAATAATAGGTTATTCCTCCATAACTATATTCCGACTGAGCCGGAGGACGATTATAGAGCTCGCGGGCGCCGATCGTTATCGCGAATGCCCACTTGCCAAGATGGAGGGAGAGTCCGGAAAAATCAAGGCTGTAGAGCGTTAGCGCCAGGTTGCCGTCGGACCCGAGCACCCCTGTGTTGACCAGTGAATACTTGAAGAGGGATGCATAGGTGAGTGATCCGTTGACCATTGCCGTCCATTTGGGGAGCAGAAGAAGGAGCGCTGGGTTGGTCAGGGCGGCTGAGCAGTCTGAGGCCAACGAAAAGCACGTCCCGCCGCGGCCGAGCGAGGCGGCCGTTGCCGTCTCGAAGATATTCCATGTCCCGAGTGGCGCTTCCTCTTCGTATTGACCAATAGCCAACTGGGGCCAGGCTGGGGGAGGGAAGAGGACGCAGGATAGCCCGAAAAGCAGGACGATGAGGATGCCGAACCTTCCAGCCATTTCTCTGGCAAGAATTGTATTCATCTAGAAGCGGATTTGCAAATTCGGGGGGGTTGTGTTATAGAAAAATGTCTTTTTGGAGACGAAACGAGATGGAAAGACAGAGACGCATCAAGATTGTCGGGACTGGATTCTATGTTCCTGAACAGATCCTTACCAATGCTGACCTGGAAAAAATGGTCGATACGACGGACGAATGGATCGTGACGCGGAGCGGAATCCGCGAACGTCATATTGCGAGCATTGAGCAAGCCACCTCTGATTTATGCATCGAAGCCGCCCACAGGACCTTGAGGAACTCCCATCTCGAAGTCAAGGATATCGACTTGATCATCGTGGCCACCTCGACACCGGACACGCTGTTTCCTTCTACGGCGTGCCATGTCCAGCGTGGGCTCCAGGCTGATCATATCCCGGCCTTTGATATTTCCGCGGGATGCACGGGATTTCTCTACGGTTTGATAATCTCAGAAAGCCTCATCTTGACGGGGAACATCAAGCGCATCCTCTTGATCGGCTCTGAGCTCCTGACCAAGATCACCAACTGGAAGGATCGCAGCACATGCGTCCTGTTTGGCGACGCTGCCGGGGCCGTGATTCTTGAGGAAAGCAGAGACGACTCGGGCATGCTTTCTTCGTATTGGAAAGCGGACGGGAACCTGGCAGACTTGCTGATCATGCCGGCCGGCGGTTCAAGGATGCCGGCCTCTGTTCAGACCGTGGCCGAAGGGCAACACTATCTCAAGATGAAAGGCAATGAAGTCTTTAAACATGCCGTGAAACGGATGGGGGAGGCGGCCGAAGAAACTCTCAAGAAGGCCGGATTGAAAACACAGGATGTGGATGTTTTTATCGCTCACCAAGCCAACATCCGCATTATTGACGCGGTGGGAGAGAGGCTGCATGTTCCCAAGGAAAAGGTCTATGTCAATATCGATCGGTACGGGAATGTCTCCGTCGCCTCCATACCGATCGCTTTGCACGAACTGAGGCAGCATAAGAAGCTCAAGCCGGGATCGATTATTCTTCTGGATGCCTTCGGCGCCGGCTTCACCTGGGCCGCCGTCGTCTACCGCTGGTAGAAGTTTAAGGCCAGAGCGTCACGACTTTTCAGAAGACAATTTTTGGAACCAATCGACAAGCATTTTTTCGTCGACTCCGCCGACCTGCTGGTCTCGAATCCTGCCCTGTTTGTCGATGACAATCGTCACCGGGATGTAAGGACCGAGCTGGAAGTCACGAATAATCTTCTGGCTGGCGAAAACGACCGGGTAGCTCATCTTGAATTTCTTGACGAACAATCGCAGGTCAGTGACGGACACCCGATCGACGGAGAGGCCGACGATTTCCACGCCGCGGCTCTTGTTCTGTTCGTAGAACTTGACGAAATCCGGGATCTCTTCCCGGCAGGGAGGACACCACGTCGCCCAAAAATTGAGAAAGACAACTTTGCCTTTCAAGTCGGCGAGGGAAATAGACGCCCCGTTGAGGTCCTTCAGGGATAACTCCGGGGCCCGGGGATAGTCCGAGGAGACCGCCATAAGGGCCCCCGCAAGCCAGAGCGAAAATAGGCTATAGATGAAACACTTTTTCACGATCACTCCTGATCAAAAATAATCCTATATATTATATAGGATTTATAGACAATTGGCAAGCGAGAGGTGTGCCGCGCAAGAGCCCGTCATCGGACGAAGCGGGTCTACCCCGAGCCTATCCTGAGGTTTCCGTCTTCTTCAGCAGACGCTGCCAGTTCCGGTCGACCTCCTCCTGCATAAGCTGGATTTGGTCCGGCGTGAGATGACGGAAACGCCCCTGGAGCTTCAGGTAGTCATCGATCGGTTTCTTGTCCTTGACCTTGATGTTCAGGGTGTATTTCTCCCCGTTTTCGATTTCGTACAGGGGGAAAACACAGTTCTGAACGACCATCCGGGCCAGCTTGATGGAGTCCTCCGGCCGGCTCTTCCAGCCCGTAGGACAGGGAGCGTAGATGTGAAGAAACCGCGTCCCCCGAGTGTCCTTGGCCTTTTTTGCTTTTTTGTAGACATCTTCGGGATAAGCCACTGAACCCGTGGCAATATAGGGGATCCTATGAGCGGCCATGATGGCGGCGATATCCTTTTTGGGCCGGTTCTTGAAATGCTTGACCGGCGTTGTCGTCGTCCAGGCGCCGTAGGGGGTGGCCGAGCTGCGCTGGATTCCGGTATTCATATAGGCTTCGTTGTCATAGCAGACATAGAGGATGTCGTCGTCGCGTTCGGCCGCCCCGGAAAGAGCCTGGATTCCGATATCGAACGTGCCTCCATCGCCGCCCCAGGCCACAACGGTCGTTTCCGTATCGCCGACCATTTCGAGTCCGGCTTTGACTCCGGACGCTGTCGAAGCCGCCGTTTCAAAGGCGCAATGAAAGACAGGGACGCCCAAGCAGGAATACGGGAACGGGCCGTCGATGACGGACCAGCAACAGGCGGGAATGCATAGAACGGTCCTCTGGCCCAAGGCCTTCAGGACGTAGCGCATGGCCAGCGTGGCCCCGCAACCCTGGCAGGCCAGGTTTCCGGAGCCCACGAGTTCTTCTTCGGGGAGGGAGAGTTTCATGGTCCGTGGTTTTTTCATCTTTTGACTCCAATCCAGATGATTTCTTCCTCGGGCTTGTCCTTGGCCAGGGCGATCTCGACAACTTCCCTGAACGAGGACGGCATGATATCCCGTCCGCCGAGCCCCGCGATAAAGCCGAAGACGGGCAGGCTGTTGTCGTAGCCATAAAGCGCCGATTTCACTTCTTGGAAAAACATGCCGTGGTGGCCGTAGGAAATGTTGCGGTCCACGACAGCCACTTTTTTGGCGTTCTTGACAATGCGCCGGATGTGCTCAAAGGGGAAGGGCCGGAAGACTTTGACCCTGAGATTGCCCGCCTTGATGCCGCTCTTGCGCATGTCATCAACTGCGCCCCGCGCTGTATAACCGGCCGTCCCGGATGTGACGAGAATGATCTCTGCATCCTCGCATAAATAATCATCGACTAGGCCGAGATACCTCCCGAACAGCTTCTCATATTCACGCCCGGTTTTCTCGATGAGGGACGGGGCCTTCTCCATATCCTTCTGGAGCTTGTAGCGCAGCTCAAAATAATGCTCCGGCGAGGTCAAACCTCCAAACGCATGCGGATCATCGGGAGTGAGCCTGACTTGGGGTTTGAACGGAGGCAGATACGCGTCGACCTTTCCCTGATCGGGGATTTCGACGACTTCGTAGGTATGGGACAGGGCGAACGCGTCGAGGACGACCATGCTCGGGATGGCCAGTTGTTCCGAAACCTTAAAAGCCTGGATCACCGTGTCGACAACCTCCTGGTTGGAGGCGCAGTAGTACTGCATCCAGCCCGTGTCTCTTTGTGAGAGGCTGTCGTTCTGGTCTGTCCAGATGCTCCAGCCCGGGCCCATGGAGCGGTTGATGTCGCCCATGACGACCGGGAGCCTCCCGCCGGATGCCCAGTGAAGCATCTCGTGCATCAAGGCCAGTCCCTGGGACGATGTCGCCGTAAATGTCCTGGCTCCGGCGATCGAAGCGCCGATGCAGGCGGCCATGGCCGAATGTTCGGATTCGACCTTGATGAACCTGGCGTCGAGCGTTTTATCGGCGCACATCTCCGAGAGGAGTTCGACGACCTGAGTCTGGGGAGTGATGGGATAGGCGGCGATCACCTGAGACCTAGCGAGCATGGCGCCGTAGGAGAGGGCGTGGTTTCCCATGATCACTTTTTTCATTTCTCTTCCTCCACCATGGCGATGCATTTCACGGGGCATTCCTCGGCGCAGATGCCGCAGCCTTTGCAGAAATCATAATCGACATAGGGGAATTCATTCTCGATATAAATCGACATGTCGGGACAGAATTTCCAACAGATCCCGCATTGGATGCAGTTCTGGAGGTCGATGACCGGGCGGATATTGCGCCAGGCGCCGGTCTTGTTATGGAGCATAGAGCCTATCGACATGGGCATCATGGGCATTTCCTTTTCGGATTTAAAGATGATTTTTGGGGCGTCTTTCTTTTTGGTCATGGCGGTCCTTTCCTAGGATTGCCGGCCGGCTGCCCCATAGGCTTCCTGGGCGGCCTTCTGGTTGTCTTGAGGTTTGATCGAGATCTGTTCCTGAATAGCCTGGAGCAGCGATTCGAGCTTGGTCAGGTTGAGGATCCTGATGACCGCTCCCACAATCGCCGTGTTGACGATAGGAGCGGCGAGCGTCCCCAATTTGTTCTTGACGGCGATTTCCGTGGCGTTGATCGTAGCGACGCGGTATTTGGCCGGGAATATGAAAGCCTCGGGCTTCTTGTCGCTGTTGATGATGATCCAACCGCCCTCCTTGAGCCCCTCGGTCACATCGATGGCTTCCACGAGGGTCGGGTCGACGACAACGACATGGTCGGGCTCGTAAATGCGGCTTTTGTCATAAATGGGCTTGTTATCGATGCGAATAAAGGCAAACACGGGCGCGCCACGGCGTTCGACTCCGAATTCGGGATAGGCCTGGACAAAATTCCCCTCTTTGGCCAGCGCATCGGCGAGTATTTTAGAAGCCACCACCGTTCCCTGACCGCCTCGTCCATGAAAGCGGATTTCGATCATTCAAAACTCCTTCTGAGATGCATCATTCGAAGAAAAAAAAGACAATATCATAAAACCCAATACTCAAATTTTCAATGTCCGTTCCTTGTCCTCTTTTCGGCCGTATCGTTCGCTAAGAGGAGGGCCGGACACGTCTTACATCTCAAAACTCATCACGCGGTGCGAGTGGCACTGGATATTCACGGCCGCCGGCATCGAGGCAATATGGCAGGGAAAGGATTCGACGTGAACGGCCAGGGCCGTGATCCTGCCGCCCATGCCTTGGGGGCCGATGCCGAGCTTGTTGATCCGTTCCAGCAGCCTCTTTTCCATATCGGCATAATATGGATCTGGGTTGTGTGAGCCGAGGGGCTTGCGCAGCAAAGCCTTCTTGGCCAGAAGAGCCGCATACTCGAAATTGCCGCCGACGCCGACACCGATGATGATCGGCGGGCAGGGATTGGAGCCGCCCTTGTCCGCGGTTTCCACGACGAAGTCCTCGATGCCCTCGAGGCCGGCGGCCGGGGCGAACATGCGGATGGCGCTCATGTTTTCCGCGCCGCCGCCCTTGGCGACAAAGGTCACCTTGAAGGCGTCGCCTGGAACCAGCTCCCAATGGATGTAGGCGGGCGTGTTGTCGCCGGTATTTTTCCTACGGACCGGGTCCTCCACGACGGATTTGCGAAGGTACCCTTCGCCATAGCCCAATCTTGTTCCTTCCGTGATGGCATCTCGGAGGCTTTTCAGGCCGGCGTCTTTCTTGAGCTTGACATCTTCGCCGATTTCGACGAAATACACGGCCAAGCCGGTGTCCTGGCAGAGGCCGAGCTTCTCCTCTTTGGCGATCTCGGCGTTCTTGAGGATCTGGCTGAAGACTTCTTTTCCGGCTGGCGATTCTTCCTTCTTTTCCATCTCCTTGACGACGGCCAGCACGTCATCTTGAAGAACGAAATTAGCTTCCTGGACAAGGTCTTTGATCCGATCTCTAACCTTGGCTAAACTGACAGTTTTCATGAATACCTCCGGTATGAATTCAGGCCAACGGGCTGAAGTTTTATAGTTTAGGCCGCCGGGGCCGGGCTGTCAAGGGAACGAATACGCATACCGGATTTTTGGAACGGCTCATGCCCGGGCTGAGAAAGATCATATTTTTTGATAAAATTCATACAGAGGGTTTATCTCATGGAAAAAGCTTCTATTTTATTCGCGATGGGGGTCGCGGCTGTACTCGGCGGCGGAACTGGACGTCCCGCTCGCTTGGAGGCGCCAAAAATTCCTGTTGTCCTGGACACCGATATCGGAGACGACATCGACGACACGTGGGCGCTTGTCATGCTCCTGAAGAGCCCTGAATTCGACCTAAAGCTCGTGACAACCACCCATGGCAAGGCTGTTTATCGGGCCCGGCTCGTCGCCCGCCTGCTCGAAGTCTCCGGTCGCACCGAAATCCCCATCGGAATCGGCGCGGGAGGGCACGAAGGAACCGGACGTCAGAAGCGTTGGATCGAAGATTATGACTTGAAGAAGTATCCCGGAAAAATATATGACGACGGAGCGCAGGCGCTCGTCGATGCCGTGATGAAAGCCCCACAGCCTATCATGATCATCTCCATCGGGCCGTCGACGACGGTGGCCGCCGCCCTCGAGCGCCGGCCGGAGATCGCGTCGAGGGCCACGTTCATCGGCATGCAGGGAGCCGTCCGGAAAGGATATGACGGCGGGCCAGTCGGTCCGGAATACAACGTCCGGGAAAACGTCCCCGCCGCAAAAAGGACCCTGCTCGCCCCTTGGACTAAGACTGTCATCACGCCGCTCGACACATGCGGCTTGGTCCGCCTCACGAGAGAGCGCTTTATGTCTCTGAAAAAAAGCCGCGACACGCTCATCGCGGCCCTGCTCGAGAATTATCGCCTTTGGGCCAATAAAGACTCCTTGGAGCAGTTGACCGAGAGCAGCGTTCTTTTCGATACGGTCGCCGTCTACTTGGCTCTGCCAGGGCCGAAACCATATCTCCATCTGGAGCCGCTGGCCATCAATGTCACGTCCGACGGGATGACAGTCATCGATCCCTCCGGCGCAAAAATGTTAGTGGCCACTTCTTGGAAGGACCTTGATGCCTACGAAGAATTTCTTCTTAAGAAGATATTAGCGACAGGTCGCTGATCCGGTTGAAGGCGATACGGCCGGTGTTCTCGTCTTGGGAACGGCTTTTAAGGCTTCTTCCCGTTCTTTCGCCGTGAGCTTAAGAGAGTCATAGATCCCCTGGAGTCTCAAGGCCTCATTTCATATAATAACCGGAGGGGAAGAGGAGCTCCTTTGGCCGAGACCAGCCGGGACCATCTGAAAAGGGCGAATATCGTTTTTTGGGGGCTGTTCCTTTTCGGAGCCTGGATCCGGTCTCTCGATATCTGGCATCCGGTTGACGGGCGCATCCGGGAAGCATGGCGGGAGTGCGACTATGCGGCCGTGGCCAGAAACTTCTATCGGGAAGGCATGAACATCCTTTATCCGCGGATCGACTGGCGCGGAGACGGCCCTGGATACACCGAGATGGAATTTCCCCTTATCCCATGGGCGATGGCGGCTCTCTACAAAATCTTTGGCTATCACGAAATCATAGGCCGGGTTCTCATCTATGCCTTCAGCCTGCTCGCGCTTCTCATTTTTTTCTCGCTCGCCAGGCGTCTTCTCCCACGATGGGGAGCCATTGCGGCCGGCTTGGTTTTCATCTTTAACCCGATGGCGGTTCGCGTTTCGAACTCTCTTCAGCCCGAGGGCCCGATGTTGTTTTTTTTAATAGCCGCCGTCTATGCCTTCCTGCGCTGGCTGGAAAATGATCGTTGGACCTGGTATGGAACGGCTGTCAGCGCAACAGCTGCGGCCCTGCTGGTCAAAATCCCCGCTCTTCACATCGGCATTTTTTTTGCGCTGCTCCTCTTGGCCGACAAAGGCTTCCAGAGTCTGAAGTCGGCCAAGGTCTGGATCTTCGGAATCCTGGCGCTCCTGCCAGGGTTGCTGTGGTACGGCCACGCCCACCATTTGTGGCTGGCCTACGGCAATTCGCTCGGGGTTTCGAACGAATATCATTGGCTGGGCTGGGATCTTGTCAAGAATGTTCCCCTTTTCCTGAAATATCTCTTGCGCCTGGCCAAGCGGGAAGTGATGTTTGTTTGGATGCCGCTCGGATGGATTGCCGCTCTGGCGATGATATGGTATCGAAGGAAAGACAGGACTGTTAGGATCGGGATCTATTGGCTCTTTGCGCTGGGATTCTTCTATCTCCTAACAATCAGGACCGCCGCTGACAGTTGGGCGAGTTATTACCATATCCTGACGGTTCCTGCAGCGGCTTTGCTCGTCGGTGCAGGAGCTTCGTTCATTCGGGACTGCACCGGTAAGGACGGCCCGTTGGCGGTTTCGCTGGGGATATCGGCCGCATTCTCCTTGGCCTTAATATCCGGCAAGGTCTTTTTCGGCCTGACGGATAACGGATTCTTTTTTCCCGTCGGGCTTGGACTGGCGCTCTCTCTGGCGGCAACAGCGCCCCTCTTTCGGACAAGAAAAAGCCTGCGGATTTCCGGGCTGGCAATTGCTTTATGTTTCTTGTCGATTTTTCCCTTTCAAGCTCTTCAGGCTTGCCGCGACTTCTATCCGCGTCAATTTCTTGGAAAATACGCTTGCGCCCGGCAGTTCCAGCCGTTCATTCCATCCGGTTCAATGATCCTGGCCGCGGGAAGCGTTTCCAAGGACGATACCGGACGTCCTGTGGCCTTTAATGCCCCCTACATGTTTTTCTGGCTCGATAGAAAAGGATTCAATATTCCCTCGGACGCTCTCTCGATCGAGCGCGTCCAAGAATTCATCCGCCGGGGGGGACGCTTCTTTGTCCTGGAGAAGGAAGCTTTGAAATCCAATCCAGGATTTATAGAAGATATGAAGAAGCACTTTGCGCTTCTGGCCGAATGCCAAGAAGCCTATTTATTTGGATTTTAAGGGGAATCCGGAGCGGCGATAACCTGGACGACGTCGCGGGCGATCTTGAGAGCGGCGTCGATATTAAGCGTGGAATTCTTTATGAGAGATGAATTAGCCACGTACACGCCGGGCATGGGCGTTTCGAAACCCGCCCGCTCTCGGCCGGATCCGGGCTGGCGGATGGGCTGAACATAGGGCGCCCGAAAAAGCCGGCTGTGAAGAATCTCCTCGTCTTTGAGGCTGGGAAAGACCTTCCGAAGGCCACCAACAAAAATATCGAGGGCCCGGTCCTCGGGGACTTTCAGGAGAGGGTCGTCTTGGGTCAGATATTTGGGTAGATAAACCAGGTGTCGGCCACCGATAGTTTCAGGAGAAAGGACGTTTGTGCTTTCGATAATGCCCGTGAAGGGGAGGCTTTTATCGAGAAGATTAATCGTGTAATAGGAGGAGAGGGGGCGCTTTAGGATGAGGAGCGCGCAGATGACACCCAAGTATTCGGTCTGCAGGATGCGCCGCCAAGCTTCGGACGAATTTTCATCAGGGATCATTTTTGAGATTTCCGGGCTGGGCACGGTGAGGACGGCTTTATCGAAAGAAAGACTGCTTCCACGGGTGCGGACCACGATTTTATTTTGCTCGCGTGCAAGACCATCGACCGGAGCCCCGGCGTGGACCTCGACGCCGAGTTCGGCTAAGCTTTTCTCCGCTGCGGGCAGAAGAGTGGAAATTCCGCCTGTCAAGGCTCCCAGTTTTTCAACTGAGCCTGCGCTCCCCCTTGCGCCATAAAGGCGTCTGATCGTTGCCCAGATAAAATCCGCCGAAGTCCGGACGAGGGAATCTCCCAATTTAGCGCGGACGAGGGGTTCCCAAAAGCTTTCGTAGACCCTCGATCCGAAAACCTGAGTCAGCCACTGGGGAACTGTCAAGGAATCCAGCGCTTCCGGATTCTCGACGCGAGCGACGCGGTATATCCCGAGTCCCAATCTGAATTTTTGTCCCCAGGAGAGAAACGGGAATCTCGCGAAATCCATGGCAGACGAAAACGGAACCAGCCTTCCTTTTCCATAGAAGCCGCTCTTGGATTTCCTCCATTTCAGACGGCTTTCAAGCTCCAGCCGCTCGATGAGGTCCAGGGCGAGCTTGTCGGCTGGGAGGATGACATGATAGAAACGATCGCAGAGCATGTCGTGCCATTTGTAGGAGGAGGCCAGGCCTCCCAGACGGCCATCTTTCTCGAGAATGGTGATTTTGAATTGGCCGGCTTGCGCCAACTCGAGAGCGGCGGCGATCCCGGCCAGGCCGCCGCCGATAATCGCAAGAGACGGGCGGCGATGCAGATCGTTCATGATTTCGACGCCGTCCCTGGCCGGTCTCGATCTGCGCCGGATTCATGGGCTTCAAGATCGATGCGGAGATCTCTGTCCATCATGCTGTTCTGATAAAACAGCTCAGCGAAATATCGCTTTTTCTGGAGTGCCAACAGACCCAGGCTGAGCAGCTGTATGGAAACCATCAGGGCGATGCCGCCGACCACAAACGCATGGGGGGATATCTTAAATGCGGCGCCGATGGCCTCGGAAAGCCGGAAGTCAAACGAAAGACCCGCCCCAGCCAATCTGCGATATTGGGCGATGGTGTGGATGACCGTCCAGGCCAGCGGATAAAGGGAAAGGAGAAAGAGGAGGATTCCCGGCGTGATGAAAAACATGAACGGCCGGAACATATAACCGGAGACGAAACTCTGGATGGTCGTCCTGAGCAGCCGACGGTTTGGCCGGGGGTGCCTGTGATTTCGCTTATCCGGCCGCGCTGTCTTCCAATCGAGATGGGCTGGGACTTCGACGATGCGGGCGCGCAGGATTTTCGCCTTATGAATGATTTCCGGGTTGATATCGACATCCATGGCCCAGAGAGAGAGCTTGCGGATAAAGGGGCCGTCGTAGGCCCTGACCATTCCCGTTATGGCCGTCAGCTTGTCGGAGAAATAATCTTTGGTGGCCATGAGGCATAGAAAGCGGTTTGCCCACCGGCTCAGCAAGCGCCGGCCCCAGGGGACATGGGAAACTTTTCCGCCCTTGGCATAAGGAGAAGCGATGACGACCTTGGCTCGTGTCTCTTTCATCCTGGCCAGCATCAGGCCGATGTGGCGGGGAGCGTAGCTCAGGTCGATATCCATAACGACGACAATATCACCCCGGCTTCTATGAAAAGCATAGCGCAGGGTCTGTCCCAGGCGGAAATTCAGGGCGTGATGAAGGACTGTCACATTTTCCCGGCCCGCCTTGAAGGCTTCGGCAATCTCTCCTGTCGCATCTGTGCTTCCATCATTGACGATGATCATCTCCCAACGGTATGTGCCTTCGAGTGTTCGCATGTATTCTTCGAGGATCTTGAGATTTTTTTCGAGGATATCTGATTCGTTGAACGCCGGCAGGACGAGAGAAACGAGCGGCTTGTCGTTGGCCTTCGGATCCGCAGGCCCTGGGGGTTTATCAAAACGTTCTTCGGTTTTGTTCATGACAGACCTCGTATTTTTGCCTTAGCGCGGCTCCAGAGAAAGAGGTCGGATCGATAAGCCCCCGCGCCGGCCCAAGAGGACCTCGGCATAGGTTTTCATATCCACGAACTGAAAGCTCCGCGAAATCCGTTGGACGGCACTCTGAAGAAGCAGCGATTTGTCTTTCTCCCTGATCCTCATTCCGGGGAAAAAAGCCAGGTCGGGAACCTCGTCTGCGTCGAGAAAATCCAGAGGATGGAGCAGAAAACTTATCCCGGTTTGGAACAGACGGCAGAGACGGACGGACGCATCCAGGTAATTCCGCATGAGCTGCGGAGAGTATTGGCTGAGATAGAGGAGATAACTCTGGTGAAAAGGGACCTTGAAGAGGGGAATAGTTGTAACCGGGATTTCGAGGAGGCGCCTTCCTGAGGGCAAGAGCCAGAAATAGGGCTTGAGAGGACGCCGGCCGTCCCGGGCGCGGCCAAAAAGAAGACGTCGCTCGTTTTTTTCCTGGGCGGCCAGACGGGACTTGGCAAAATAATAGAGCCGGGCAAGCGGTCCGAGATAAGTCGGCAGGGTCGACGCATCGTAAAGATAGTCCAGCTCTGCCAAAGTGTTTATCATTTCCGCGCTCCAGCTGAAGCCGGGACCGCGGAAGCCGACAGGTTTGTGCCCAGTCGCCTCAAGAATGGCCCGTTCGGCGGCAACGATCTCGTCCCGGATTGCTGCGGCCGGATTCGAAGGCAGCCAGGCTTCATGATGGAACGAATGGTTGCCGATGTCATGGCCGTTCTTGACAATCTCAGCCAGAATCCTTCGGTTCTGTTGGAACGCCGCGTCCTGGCCTACGACAAAAAAAGTGATTTTGAGGTTGAGGGCATCGAGGAATTCGAGGACCCGGGGGATGAGATGTTCCAGATAGCTGGGAAATTTTGCCCAGACCGATTCATTGTGCGTTTTCAAATAGGCCCAGTGGTTATCCAGGTCGAGCGAAAGGCAGGCGAAAGGCTGGGTGTTATTCATGGGATTTCGGCACCGGCCCCTCTCTCGGAGAAGATTCGTAAGCTCGCTGGGCTAGCCTCGATGACCATCCGTCATGAGAGGGGAGCTTAGCCACAGGCCCGGGATCGGGAATCCAGCATCCCGTCGGGCAGGTCCGGGCAAGCATTTGGATTTCATGAAAATCAAGCCGGTTGAACTCATCGGAGCGATATTTCTTATTGAAAAAATGGACGAGCCTCAGGACTTCATTGGCGATTCCGCGGTCCACGGTCTCGGATGCGCTGTGGACGAAATCGAGGAATTCAGCGGAAGGCCGATTCTGGCCTTTGCCGATTCCGGCCAATCGCCCGGACGGCCCGGGAAAACGATCGGCCTCAAAGAGGTGGCAGCCGTCGAAGATTTTGCCGGCCCCGTCCAAGCGCCGGATGATCTGTTTGGCATCACGGCGGTAGTTCTCGTGGGCGGTACAAAATACGGTCAACGCCGCAGAAGATAGGGTCCGCTCCATATCCTGAGTAAAGAACTTGTCCATCCCGTTGGCGATAAGATTCGGGTCGTCGGGTTTGACATAGAAATCATGAAGCATCACCCGGCATCCTTTTTCAAGAAGCTGGCGCGCGAGCACAAGAGTCGGAGAATACCTGGTATCTTCGCAGTCCGGACGGTAGGCGACTCCCATCAAGGCGATGTCCTGTCCGTCAAGCCGGCCGAAGGCCCTCTCCAGGCGAAGAATTGCTGCGGCAGGGGATTCATCGTTGATACGCCGGGCTTCGAGGATGAGACTTCCTTGCGGGCGGGGGAGAGTTTCCATTTGACGCCAAAGGAGCAAGTATCCGTCTTTCGGAAGGCAGTGGCCTCCGACCCCGATCGTTGGGATCAAAATCCCGCCCGAGGGCACAGCCCGGGAGTCTTCGGACGCCCGATCTTGCCCAAACAGCCGGCGATTTGCTTCACGGCGGACGGCATAAAAATCCAGGTCGTTGTCATCGCAGAATCGAGCGATTTCCGACGTGAAGGCTATCCTGACATCCCGGCAGGCGTTCTCCAGGGTTTTGACGACTTCGGCGGTCAGGCTGTTGGTCCGGAGAAAAGAGCCTTCGCTTACGATCTTCGAATACAGGGCTTCGGCGATTTCCTCCGTCCTGGGGATCAAACTTCCGATGATCTTATCTGATCTTCTGATCCGGTCGAGGAGGCGGCCGAGCATGACTCGGTTAGGACTGTTGCCGAGGAAGATATCGCTTCCGTCCTGAAGCCCATTTTGGGCGAAATACGGCTTGATGACAGTAGCCATTGTCGTGGGAGCTAGAGTCGATTCAAAGATAATGAGCGGAGCCCGGCCCCTCTTTTGAGTCTTGAGGGCGGCCACAATATTCGTGAGGGCCTCTTCTAACGGCCCATAATCGGGGCCGTGGTTTTTCGCATCCGTCTGAACACAGACAAGAATGACATCTGCCTCCGTGATATCGGAATAATTATGACTTGCCCGGAGCAGTCCCTCGGCGACGACTTCCTGAATCAGAGGCTCTAGCCCGGGCTCTATTCCTCCAATGGGGGATCGCCCGGAATTAATTGCCTCGACTTTCCAACCGGAAGTGAGACTGGGGCGCTGGATGAGCACGACGTGCGCGGGACGGCCAGATTCCCCCCCGATCTTAGCCCGGGCCAGGAGAGCGGCCATGGGAATCCCGACGATTCCGGCACCGATGACGGCGATCGACTCCACTTTTAACATTTTCGGCCTCTCGTCGACTTGTGTTCCCATGATGGCTTTCCAGCTAGGCTGCGGTCCTCGTTCTTCGGTCAATAAACTGCCTGAACCAGAGCTCGATGTTGAGCATGCCCCATAGCTTCCGCCCATAGGCGTCTTCCTCGTCGATCAATCTCTCGATCTCTGAGGAATTGAAGATGCCCCGGCTTCTGCACGTCGGAGACAGGAGGAGATCCCGATAAAACGTCCTGAGCCCGTTTTTCGCCCAGAGATGGAGGGGCACCGGGAACCCCATCTTGTCCTTTCGTGCCAGGACAAGTGGCGGCACGATGTTGGTCATTGCTTTTTTCAAGATATATTTCATCTCCGCTCCCTTGAATTTCATGCGGGGCGGCATCCGGGCGATAAGTTCCACGATCCGCGGGTCGAGCAGGGGAACCCGGGATTCAATGGAGCAAGCCATGCTGACCCGGTCCTCGACGTGAAGCAGAGCGGGCAGGCTGGCGCAGATATCGAAATGGACCATCTTGTTGTAATAGGACAAGGTGTCGGGGTGGTTAAAGAGCGCCTGGAACCTGGAGAAAATCCGTTCGCCTTTGAAGCGGGCGTTGAAGTCGTCACTGAACGCGCTGCGGTCCCCGCGGCTTCGGTCGATCAATCGAAAGTACCGTCTGTCCATAGGCTCAAATAGATCGGCTTCCCAAAAATAGCGAAGCAGGGGAATGTAGGGGCGGAGAAAGGGGAGGTTGGGAAGAATCGATTGCAGAGAGACGATATGTTCTCCCTCATCGAATGTCTCATGAACGGCGCCCTTCAGGGCTTGTTCGAGGTAGGCAATGACGTAGCGCGCGTACCCGCCGAAGACCTCGTCTCCGCCGTGACCCGTCAGGACGACCTTGACTTTTTGGGAGGCGAGGCGGGCGACCATGTACTGCGGAAATAGACCCGGGCCGGCCATGGGCTCGTCCATATGGTAGATGAGATTGGGCAGGTGTTCGGTCAGGTCAGCTGCGGTCGGAACAATTTCGGAGAGCCGCGCGCCGCTTGCCTTGGCGACTTCTCGGGCATACGGAGTTTCGTCGAATTCGGATCCCTCCCGAAACGCTCCGCTGAAAGCCTCGAGCGTTCCGGGGAAGATCCGCGAAGCAAGGACGGCTACGGTGCTCGAGTCAAGCCCGCCGCTGAGATGAGCCCCCAGCGGAACGTCGCTCCTCATCTGCAGAGCGACCGCATCATGCAGCAGGCTCCGGAGACTCTCGACAAAATATTCTTCCGGGTGACTGACATCGACGCGGAAGTCAGGTTCCCAGTATTTAACCATCGTCTTTTTATGGGAAGCCAAATCAAACAGCCAGTAGTGTCCCGGACGGATTTTTTGGATTCCCTCGAAAAACGTTTCGTCGTTGAGGACATATTGAAAGACGGAATACTCCTCGATTGAGTCATAGTTGGGCTCGACGTCGACGGCCGGGTGTGCGAGAAGGGCTTTGATTTCCGAGCCGAATACTAGGTGCCTTTGGCTTTCCCAAAAATAGAGCGGTTTGATCCCGAAATGGTCCCGGGCGGCCATGATCCTTTTTGTCTCTCGGTCGTAGAGCACAAAAGCGAACATGCCGTTCAGCGACCGGATGCATTCCGGGCCATATTCCAGGTACATCCGGAGCAGGACTTCGGTATCCGAATTCGTGACAAAGGCATGGCCTGCCCTCCGGAGGGACTCCCGCAACTCTCTGTAATTATAGATTTCCCCATTATAGACGATTGTCAGCGGCCCGATGGTCATGGGCTGCCGGCCCATGGACAGGTCGATAATCGAAAGCCGTTTATGGTAGAAACCCAGGGGGCCGTCAAGGGCGTGGCCTTCTTCATCCGGGCCCCGATATCGAATTGTTTCCGCCATTTTGGAGAGAAGGCGGAGATCCGCGGGCGTTCCGTCTTTGTTAATGATTCCGACGAAGCCGCACATAGAGTTCGCTCTGCAAACCGATGCCGACGGGCGGCGCTGGGCTGTCCGCAGCCCCCGGCCCCGGGGGAACCAGTCCCGTCGGTTCCCCCCGTCGGTAAAGCCGACGGGTCCCCCCTCCGCTACGGGGGCGTTCGGACAGCCCAGTGCCGCCCGATCGTAGACATCACCGCAATTATCGCGTTGATATTAGATACCCTATCCCGCCTGAATCGCAATACCCTTCTCCGATGAATCCCGGGGTGATTTGGAGAGAGCCGCCTTCATCGGCCCGGGTGATCTTAAAACAAAGCAAGATGGCAGCGGGCCCAGAGGTGGGGCTCGTGTATATGTTGGTTGATCATGGTATGATAGCGGCCCGGGCTTCATGAGATAAAGGAGGAATCGTTTTGCGCCCATCCCTCAAGAGGATTCTGGTTATTTTCGTCGCCGCAGAGGCCTCCCTGGCCGTCGTTAACCTAGCCGCCTACTTTGGAGGCTTCGACGGCGATCCTTTAATCCATGTCTGTTTTGCCGAGAACGCCAGCCGGGGGGGATGGTTTCAATTCAACCTTGGACAGCCTGTCTCCGGGGTGACGTCACTTTCTTGGCTCGCTGCCGGAGCGCTGGGATGGTCGCTTTCCGGAATCAAGGGCTGCCTTTTCATCTATGACGGCTTGATTCTTCTCAGTTGGCTGGGCGGCGCGATCTGCCTTGGATATCTTACCGCGCGCTGGGGAGGGTATAGGATTCTAGGAGTCCTGGTGGCCGCCGTGTTTCTGGGCTTTCCCGGGATTGCCGCTAACGGGCTGACCGGGATGGAAAACATGACATTCGGCTTCTTTGTCTTTTTGTTCGTGCTTGTGTATACAACTTTCTCCGAAAAGCAAGGAAGGGGAAACCGGACGGCGCTTTCAGAGCTGTGGCTCGGAATTCTCCTGGCTTTGGCCGTCCTGACGCGGCCCGAAGGATTCGCGCTTGCCGCCGCATTCGCGGCGATCGAAATCATTCCGGCGCTATCGACCGCGAACCGGGAAGAGGCGAGGAGTCGATGGAAATCTTTGTGCTTGGTCGGCGCTATTTTTCTGTTGATCGTCCTGCCGATCGGAATATTCCATTTTCTGGCGACCCATCACATTGTTCCGGGATCCGGAATGGCGCGATTGATGCACTCTCGGCGGCTGGCCACGTCCTTTCACTTATTCGGGCCTTTCTGGTTTTATCCCAGGACACTGGCCCGGCTGGCGATTTATCTTCCGCTAGCGGCCGGCCTCATCGTGGCTTTCTGGATATCGCTTCCGCGGCGTGGCCAAAAAGTCTTGGGCCGGCTCGAAAAACCTGGGCGTTCTTCTTTCCTTCTTGCCGTGTGGGCGGTTGTCCTCGGGATCGGTTTGTATTCTTTTGTCACTGGTGCCGTTCATACCAATCGATACACGATCTGGATCGTAGGGCTCGCCACGGCCATTGCCTTCTCCATAGCTGGCCGCCTGCTTCAAGCGGCCGCGGGACGAAAGTTGAAATTTGCCCGGGCGCTCTTGCTGATCGGGATTTCCTGCATGTTCCTTCTCCATTGCGGCGAAACTTATTTCCGGCTGCAGAGGGGGGACCAGAAAAAATTGTTAAGCTGGTCTGAAATCACGGGCGCCGTCAAGTCCAGGCAGGAGAGGACCGACGAATTGATTCGTGCGGTCGAGGAGGGAGGCTGCAAAACCGGACCCAACAAGGTTGGCCTTTTGCTTCAGGAGGTCCAGGCCCGGCTTGCCTATGATGATCGGGTGGTATTCTTTTCGCGGGACGGGAGGACGCACGGCCTGAGCTTCGATCGGTTCGGCTGCCCCGACCTGATCCCCGTGCTGCGGAGCCCGGACCTGATGGTTATCATGGACGATATCAACGGGGGGACGATCCAGGGCTGCATCAAAGATCCCGAAGGGCTCCGGCTATCCGAACTCTATAAAAACGACAATCTCCTCGAAACCGCTGGTTGGAAGAAGGTCCTTCTGAAGCGATATTGGAGAGGATATGAGAAGTCCAGTCCAAACGCTGATGTCTTTCCCGCTCTAATTCGGACCTGCCGCTAAATTCTAATGATAATATGCTAGAGTGACACCTTATGGGCGGCGCTAAGTCCGTCCACAGGCCCCCGTAGCGGAGGGGGGACCCGTCGGTTTTTCCGACGGGGGGAACCGACGGGACTGG
>Ga0315268_10002364_pt1 | contig 21324 bp, 17 predicted proteins | sample C1_top_MG_FD_204535 | JGI IMG/M metagenome (GOLD analysis project Ga0315268, IMG submission 204535) | Sediment microbial communities from Yellowstone Lake, YNP, Wyoming, USA - C1_top | ecosystem: Environmental > Aquatic > Freshwater > Lake > Sediment | place: USA: Wyoming | collected 2017-08-01 | reverse complement strand
ACCGGCTGGCCCAGGCCTCGGCCCGGGAGCTGGGCTTCCGGCCGGATTTTCAGGTGACCACCAGCTACGGCGAACTGCTGGACTATTCCCTGGACCTGCTGTTGAAGCAGGCCGGCCGGGACCAGGATCTGACCGCGGTGATGGGCCGGTTCCTGGAGCTGCTCAACGACTCCGGAGTCAGCTTCGCCTGGGATCCCCGGCCCCTGATGCGCGAAAACTTTGAAAAATTCCTGGCCATCGAGGCCAAGGAGTCGGGACAGTTTGCCTTCAACGACCGGACCGCCCAAAGGGACCGCTGCCTGGGGATCATTGGTGATGTCTACCGGCAGATCTGCGGCATCTCCCAGGAGCATGGATTTCTGATGAAGGGAGACGCCTTTGCCTCATACCTGGAGCAGGGGAATGCGGATAAGATACTGGCCCGTTCCACCTACCACAGCGGGCACACCCCGATGCTCAAGGGAAAGTGTCCCAAGGAAAAGCTGGCCATCCATGAATCCACCAAGGTGCTGTGGGGGAAACTGGGGCCGGTGGCGGCCGGGCTGGCCGCGGCCCAGGCCGAAAGCCACTATGCCTCCTATGGCCGGCCCTACCATCACTTCAAGCAGATCCTGGACCAGATCAAGCGGCGTCGGGGGGTGATCCACATCGACGACATTGCCCGGAAACTTTCCCAGCGCCTGGACCAGGAGATGATCCCCGGGATCTACCTGGCTTTGGGGGCCAAACTCTGCCATTATCTGATCGACGAGTTCCAGGACACCGACCTGGCCCAGTGGCGCAGCCTGCACCCGCTGCTGGCCGAGGCCCTGGCATCGGGCGGGTCGGCCTTTTTGGTGGGCGACCTCAAGCAGGCCATCTACCTGTTCCGCAAGGCTGATTACAAGATAATGAAACAGCTTCAGGATGACATCCAGGAGCGGACCAAACCGCCGGTCTGGCTGCCGGCCAGCGTGGCCGATAGTTCGCAGGTGGGCGGACTGGAGGAAAATTTCCGCTGCGGCCAGGCGATCCTGGAATACGTGGAGCAGGCCTTTCATCACAATCTCAGCCAGTTGATCGAAGAGGGGATATTGGGCCCCGACCGCACCGGGCTTTTGACCTATGTCCAGAGGCCGTCGGAGAGAACGGCAAACCGGGGCTATGTCCGGACCGTCCACATTCCCAAGGGGGCGGCAGGTTTTGGGGCCGCGGAGAATGAAGACGATCCCGGCAATTTCCCGGATATGGCTGACGACGTTAGCGCTGGACTTGATGCTGATCCGATTACATCTTCCGGAGATGATGAATCGTCGGTTCTTGTGGACCAGGAGCCGGAGCGGGCGGTGCTGCTTTCGATAGTCCGGGAGGTGCTGGCCAGGGGTTACCGGCCCCAGGACATCGCGGTGCTGGCCCCCAAGAACAAGCATCTGGGACAGGCCATCGACTGGCTGACCCAGGCCGGCATCCCGGCCTCGTCCTCCGGCGGGCTGGACATCCGCCGGCGCCGGGCGGTGGCCGAGCTTTTGGACCTGCTGCGTTTTCTGGATTCGCCCATCGACAACCTGGCCTGGGGTTCGGTGGTCCGGGGCCGGCTTTTGGCCGCGGCCGTCCAAACGGCCGGGCTGGAATGGAGTTCTGCCCTGGCCGACGACATCCTGCTTTTGGCGGGGCAGAAGGCCGGGCCGCACGGGTACCACTACCAGGAATGCCGCCGGGACCCCAGGTTCACCCCGGTCTGGGAAACGTTCTTCAGCGGCCTCTACCGGCTGGCCGGGTACTATCCCCTGTACGACCTGGTCTGCCTGGCCCTGGGACGTTTGGGCGTTTTCCGGAATTTCCCGGGCGAGGCGGCCGCTTTGCTTAAGCTTCTGGAGGCCGTCAACCAGGAGGAGTCAAAGGGCCGGGGCAGCCTCAAGGATTTTCTGGAAACCTGCCAGAGGCCGGAGCCGGATCTCTTCTCCCTGGAGCTGCCGGAGAATGTTCCGGCGGTGCAGCTGATGAGCTTTCACAAGTCCAAGGGTTTGGGTTTTCCGGTGGTGATAAATCTGATGTATGACGAGGCCGGGGACAACCGCCGGGTCTATTACGAAAAAAACGGCGGGGAGATAACCCTCTACAACATCACCAAAGACATCGCCGGCCGCACCAGGGGCTATTCCCCCGATCTGGCGGCACTGCAGGATGAGTTTCTGGCCGATGACCAGGTGCAGGAACTCAACTCCCTTTACGTGGTCTGCACCCGGGCCCGCCATGAACTTTACAACCTGGTGATCTGCAAACCGTCCCAGCCCCCAAAGGACGGGTCCGCCGGCAAACCGGGCTCCTCCAAAGGATCATGGTACCCCAGGCTTTTCCCGCCGATAGACCAGGGCCGCCGGGAAACCCTTGCCCTAAAAGCGGACTCGTCTTTAACCGACCAGCCCTCAACCGGACAGGGAGCGGAGCCGGGTGCGGACTGGGAGCCGGAGCGATCCTGGGAGGGGGAAAGATATCTCAAGGCCCGGCTGGGACAGTTTTACCATAAATTGCTGGAGGGCATTTCTGCCCTGCCGGAGGACAGGGATGCCAGGCTTTTGGCTTTGGCCCGCCGCCACCAGGCGCTGGTCCCGGGCCGGGACATAAAGGCGCTGGCGGAGCAGGTCAAGGCCCTGATGGAGCGCCGGGAGGTGACCCCCTTCTTTGCCAAATTAGAGGGACAGTCCGTGCTCTGCGAGGCCCAGCTGGTGGGTGCTGGCGGGGAAATGCTGCGGGTGGACCGTCTGGTAAAGGGCGGAAATGCGGTTACGGTGGTGGATTTTAAAACCGGCCGGGCCGATGATCCCAGGCAGGAGGCGCAGCACCAGGCCCAGGTGCGGGGATATCTGGCGGCCCTGGCGGGGATTTTTCCCGGCCGGAAATTGGAGGGAAGGATCGTCTATCTGGACGGCGATGTCAAGGAGGTGCGGCCATGAGCAGATCTTATTTATTGCCCAAGGGGTCCGACCTGATAGCCCATGTCTGCCGGATGATCCCCGAAGATCAGGCGGACCTCTCCAAAATCATGGTGGTCTTTCCCGGCCGCCGGCCCTCCCATTTTCTGTTGCGGGCCCTTTTTAGGCAGGAACGCATAAAACCATTCCTGGCCCCCCGCCTCTTCTCCATCGACGACTGGGTGGACTGGGCGGCCCTGGAACTGGGGCAGTCTTCAAGCCCGCTTTTGGCCGCCGACGGAGTGGCGCTGCTGTTCAGACTGCACCAGGACCAGAGGCTTCCGGGGGAGCAGGGCGATCCGCTGACCTTCGAGGAATTCATGGCCTGGGGCTTCAAACTGCAGGCCGATTTTGAGGAACTGCGGATGGAGGGGATCACCCCGTCAAAGCTCAAGGGGGTCCAGTCCCTGGCCGGGGAGTCCTGGCCGGCCCGCTTTCAGCAGATGCTGCCGCACCTGGCCGAATGGTATGATGGATTTTACCGGGAGCTGGATTCGCAAAAACTTACCACCCGGGCCAACAGCTATTTTTATGCCGCCTCAAACATCAAAAGGCTTGATCTCTCGTCCTTTGAAACCATTATTCTGGCAGGCTTCCACGCCTTGACCGGATGCGAGCTGGAGATGTTCAAGGATCTGACCGGCCGCGACAATGTGACCCTGATGCTGCGGGACGGACCGGGCATCGAACGGATGATCTCGCAGCTTAAGATCTCCCCGGAGAAGACCGGCCCCAAACAGGCTCCACCCAGGATCAGCTTTTACCGGGCCACCGACAGCCACGGACAGGTGATGGGTCTTAAACCGCTGCTGGATGCCGCCAGCGAAGATCTGGACGGCACGGTGCTGGTGCTGCCCCGGCCCGACACCATCTTCCCCCTGATCCACCACACCCTGTCAGGGCTTGCTTCTCCCTGGAACATCTCCCTGGGGTATCCGCTGGAGCGCACCCCGCTCTATGGCCTGATGCAGGCCCTGGCCCGGGTCCAGGAGAGCCGTGACCAGAACGGTTATTTTCTGCCGGACTATCTGCGGCTGATGCTGCACCCCTACGTCAAGAACCTGGCTTTGGACCAGGCCAGCTTTCCCGCCCGGATACTGCTGCACTCCCTGGAACAGGTCCTGAACGAAAGGGGGCGGCGGCTGGTATCCCTGGAGGAGATCGAAAACGATCCCGGGATCAGAACTAAGCTGGAGAAAAAACTTCAGGGTCTGGATGAGCGGGGCTGGAACCTGGAGGAGCTTTTCGCCCACCTGGCCTTTCTGCACCGGCTGCTGCTGTTGCCCCTGGAGCAGCCGGGCGAAGTCTCCGCCTTTGCCTCAAAACTCCTGGGCATAGTTTCCCAAGTGGCCGAAAACAGCCCGGCCGGAAGGCATCCCTACGCCGCCAAATATTTCATGTCCATGACCGGATGCCTGGAGCAGCTGCAGAACTCGCTTCTGGCCGGGCAGTCCTTTTCCGAGGCCAAGATCTATTTCGGACTGCTGGATGGTTTTGTCCGGCAGGCCCGGGTGCCGTTTCCCGGCACTCCCCTAAACGGCCTGCAGGTGCTGGGTTTTTTGGAGACCAGGGAACTGGCCTTTGACCGGGTGATGGTCCTGGACGCCAACGACGGCATCCTGCCGGAGGGCAAGAAACCGGATGCCATCCTGCCCCAGGCCTTGCGGGTCCAGCTGGGGCTTCCCGGATCTTTGCAGAGAGAGCTGATCGCCCGCTATCATTTTGAGAACCTGATATACGGGGCCAAAGAGGTCAGCCTGTTCTGCAGCCACGGCGGCGGGGTCCAGCGCAGCCGGTTTCTGGAGCAGCTGGTCTGGGAAAAGCAGCGGGCCGAAAAAAGTACTTCGGCCGGCGGGGACAGGCTTTTGAAGTACGCCGAGTCATTCACCCAGCAGGATCCGCCTCCTGTCATAAAAACCCCGGCCATGATTGAGGCAGTCTCCCGGCTATCGTTCTCGGCCTCGATGCTGGACAGCTACCTGGGCTGCGGCCTGAGGTTTTACCAGCACTATTTGCTGATGTTGCGGGAGCCGGACCAGGTGGTCGGGGGTATTGAAGCCCGCCAGACCGGCACCACCGTCCACCGGATCCTAAAATTATTCTTCGAGGGTTTTCAGGACCGGCCCTTCGTTCCCCAGACGCAGGATTTTGCCCGGATGGACGACCTGATAGACCAGGTCATTGGAGAGCTGCAGGGCCAGTCTCTGGACGGGGGAATGTCCCTGGTGGCCTCCCAGATTAAGACCAGGATGGCCCAGCTGCTGCAGCATCACCGGCAGATGAAGCCGGCCCCGGAGATTTTGGCCTGCGAAAAAAATCTGAAGGGGACGGTGGACTCCCTGCCCGGGCTGAAAGGGGTGCCGGTCAACGGCTCCCTGGACCGGATAGACAGGAGGGGCGGGCGGCTGGTGATAGTGGATTATAAGACCGGCGGCACGGCCAAGGTTCCCTCCTTCAAAAAGTTCGACCTGGAACGGCGCCAGGACTGGGCCAAGAGCTTAAGCTCGGTGCAGCTTCCGTTCTACGTCATGCTGTACTGCGCCTTCCATCCCGAAGCTGATCCCAATACGGTGGACAGCGAACTGCTGATGCTGGGGGGTAAGGCCATCCGGTCCCGCCCCCTGTTCAAGGATTATGAAACCAGGGACCGGAATTATCAGGACTGCATGGAGGCCATTGCCCGGCTGGTGGGCGAGATCCGGGATCCCGACCTGCCCTTTGAGGGGACCGATGACACCCAAAACCAGTGCCGGTACTGTGATTTCAAGGTGATGTGCGGAAGGCAGTGGGTGACTTCTAAATAATAAAAACGGGACGCCAAAAGCGTCCCGTTTTTATTTGCCTCAAAGATCAGGGCCACTCACTCCAGGCTGAACACCACCGGGTAGCTCAGCCAGACCGCCACCGGCTGGTCGCCTTGTAGGGCCGGGGAGAAGCTGGAAGCTCTTAATGCCTCCATGGCCGCTTGGTCCAGAGCTTCGTTGCCCGAGCTTTTAAGCACCCTGACCTTGGCCACCTTTCCGCTCTTGTCCACCAGCACCTGGAGGATCACCCTGCCTTCGGCCCCCATGGTTTTACAGATGGAGGGGTAGACCGGCCGGAGCACATTCAGGGGGACCGGAGAGGTGCTGTAAGCCACATAATCTCCAGGTTTGGGAAGATCGGCGTTGTTGTCCACCGCCGCGTTCTTGATCAGGCTGTCATTGGCCGGGCTGTTCCGGTAGGAAAAAGAATTTACCAGGTCCTTGTTGGTCTGGTCGTCTAAAAACAAGGTATCGGCTATATCATCCCCTACCAATATTATCTTGCTGCCAGGTACCGGGCGTTTGATGATGTCTTGATATCCCTGATCGGGAACATTGCTGGGATCAAGCGGGGGCGGTTGGGGGATCAGGCGGATCAGGGAGTCCATGGGCATCGGGACGATGACCCGGTTCCCGCCGTCCGGTTCCACCGGGTCCGGCTGCAGCAGGTTCTTGATGACCGGATAACCACCGGCCGCCCCCATGGCCAGAACCATTAGAAGCGCGGTGCTGAAAAGTGCCGATTTCAGGTCAAATCTTTCGATGGTCAGATAGGTTGCCCTGGTGTAGCCGGGAACGGGGGCCAGTTTGAGCTTCAGGTAAAGGGCCAGGTAGCTTGCGGCGAACCCCACCAGGGCTCCAGCCAGCGGTAACAGCCAGAATATGTTCTTCATGGCATGTGCTCCTTTTTAATTCTGAAGAATATACCGGCTAAGGCAGTGGTTTATTCCCCTAAAAAATAAAAGACGCCGGAAACTTACCGGCGTCCTGGTGTTTTGGCTCGGGAAATTGTTTTAAGAACGCTTTTTGACCAGGGGGATAAAAATCCCAATGGCGATCAGCAGGATCAGGCCATACTGGAACACGTCCCCGAAGCGGCTGTAAAATGTTCTGATGCCCAATAGCGGCAGTGACTCCACCGTTACCGTCTGCTGATACAGCGGGGTGGGCTGGACCACTTTTCCCGTGGGCAGGATGAACATTGATATCCCTGAGTTGGCGCAGCGGGCCAAGGCCCGGCGGTTCTCCACCGCCCGCAGGACGGCCATCTGGGCGTGCTGCATGGCGGCCCCGGAGCGTCCGAACCAGCCGTCGTTGGTGATGTTGACCAGGATCTTCGATCCTTTGTTTACCTGGTTCCGGGCGATTCCGGGGAAGATGGACTCGAAGCAGATCAGGCAGGACAGGGCAGCCTCAGGCGTTTTAAATACAATGGTATCGGAGCCCGCGGTCCACTCGCCCTCGCCGAAATTGACGTTCTTTAAAAAAGGGATCTTGTCCTTCAAGGGGAACCTTTCGCCGAAGGGCACCAGCCGGCTCTTGGCATAACTACCCAACAGCCCCCGGCCGGGGGCAAAGAGGAAGGCGGCGTTGAAGAACAATTCCTTTTGACTTTCATCCACGGCCATGTCCGGGACACCGGTCAGTATCAGGGAATTTGTCTGATCCGCCAGCTGCCGCATCTGGTTGCCGTACTGGGGCTGAAATCTTAAGTAGAACGGCAGGGCCGTTTCCGGCCAGACCACCAGGCCGACCTTTTGGGCGGAGGCTTCCAGGGTCAGTCTTTTGTATTCCTCAAAATTGAAACGCTGGAATTCCTTGTCCCAGCGCAGGCCCTGCTGGATGTTGCCCTGGATCAAAGCGGTATTCAAGCGGAGCGAGCTTAAGGACAGTTTCTCCACCGAGCGGACGGCCAGGCTTCCCAGCCAGGGGGGCAGAACAAGCAGCAAAACCAAGCCCAGAGCCATTACAATGGTTTTGGGCTTTCTGAATGCTTCTGGCAAACCGGCCCGCTGGTTCCATATCCTTGATCCCAGATCAAACAGCAGGCCGTTTATAAGCACCGCCCAGCAGGTCAGGCCGTAAACTCCGGTCAGAGCGGCCATCTGGATCCCGTTGGTCCAGGGAACCAGCGTATATCCCAGACTGCCCCAGGGAAATCCCAAAAGTCCCTGGCTGCGCAGAAGATCAAGCGTTGGAAGGCAGACCGCCAGCCAGGCCCAGAAGGGCATTCTGGTCCTGACGGCCAGCCATTTGGCCAGGGCAAAGCTTAGGGCAAAATAGAGCGAGAGGTAGAATCCGATCAGCACCACCCCCAGATAGAGCAGGGGTTTTACCCAGCCCTCCACTGCCGGGTTAAAGACTATCCAATGCAGCAGGCCGATGTAAAAGAGCGTTCCCGAAAGCCAGGAGAGCAGGAAGGTCTTTCTGGCCGAAAACTCTTTGACTGCGGACATCAGCGGGATCAGGCAGACGAAGGCCAGGGGCCAAAGCGTCAGCAGGGGGAAGGCCGAAAATAAAAGCAGGCTGGTGAGACCTGCTAACATGAATTGCATGGATCGTTTTGGGATCATGGTTTTATCAGAACCTTTCTGTCCTTTATCTCCAGCCGGTTCTGGGCGAAGAGCTCGATGGCCTGGGAATAGGCGATGTGTTCTTCATGCAAAACCCTTTCGGCCAGGGTCTCCGGAGTATCGTCCACCAGGACCGGCACGGTGCGCTGGAGGATGATGGGGCCGTGGTCCACCTCCCTGTCCACAAAGTGGACGGTGCAGCCGGATTCGGTCCTGCCCGCAGCCAGCACCGCCTGGTGGACCCGGTGGCCGTAAAACCCCTTGCCGCCGAAGTCCGGCAGCAGGGCGGGGTGGATGTTGATGATCCGGCCGGGGTAATGCTCCACGAAGAAGGGGCTGAAGATCCGCATGAACCCGCAGAGGCAGACCAGGGTCGCCCCCTGCCGGTCGATGATGGCGGCCAGCTCCCGGTCGAACAGCTCGCGGGATGCAAAGTCCAGGTGGTTGACCACGAAAGCCGGCAGGCCGTGTTTTTTGGCCCTCTCCAATGCTCCAGCCCCGGGAACATTGGAGATCACGGCGGCAATTTCCGCCTTCAGCTTTCCGGCCTCGATGTTGTCGATGATGGCTTGAAGGTTGGTGCCACCGCCCGAGACCAGGCAGGCTATCTTTAATTTCTGTTCCATGGTTCAATTTTATACAAAGCAGGGGGATAAGTCAAACTAAATATTGAAGCCCGGCTTAAATATAAGCCGAGCTCCAAAGATTAAAATTAAAAAAAAGCGTTTAATCCCACAACTCCAAAGTCACTCCGAACGACTGGGTGCGGCGGGGCATGGGGTAGCCGTAGCGGGTTTCATAATTGGCGTTGAACAGGTTCTCCACCTTGTAATAGACCCGGGCGTCAACGATCTTCAGGGAGAGCACCTGGTTGCTGATGATGTATGCAGGAAGGTTCTCTTCCGTATTCCACCAGTTTCCGGCTCTTTGAATATCCGTGTATTGTGACCAGAACTTCCAGCCCAGCTTCAGGTCGGGCGCGATCTGGATGTCATTGATGGTAAGTGACCAGTTGGCAATGTGCTGTGGTTTGTAAGGCAGTTTGGGCCTGTCAACAGTGTCCTGGACCGTAAGACAATAGGTATAGTTGATATCCAAAGTGACTATGTTAAAAAGGGTGTGACTGGCCTGCAGTTCGGTCCCCCAGGATATGGTTTTTCCCAGATTGAAAGTGGTATACATGTATGAAGGATCAACGTCCCAGATGATTAGGTCCTGGGTATTCCTTTGAAAGGCAGAAAGTGAAGCAGTAAATTCGGACCGGTTGACCTTTATGCCGGCATCAAATTGTTTTGATTTTTCCGGTTTAAGATGGAGATTGCCGTAAGCATAAGGATCTTTATAATACAGATCGTTCAAAGTCGGCGCCCTGAAAGCCTGCCCATAACTGGCATAGAAGTTCAAATGCTCGGATAATCCATAGTTGGCGGAAATGGATGGCGATAGCTGACTCTGATAAGCATAGTCCTTGTCGTACCTGGCGCTGCCTACGACCATCAGGCCTTTTAACAGCTCAGCCTGCTGGATCAAAAATATCGCTTTATGCTTCAGCTCGGGATTTCCCACCCCGGTGATATCGCTTTCCACCATCTGGTAGCCAGCCCCCACCGTGGTTCTAATCCGGGGCATCCATGAATGCTGATACTGTCCTTCCACATTGGTCTGCATGGTGTAGTTGCGGCTGTCAACGGTGGAATAACTCCTGTTCTCAATGGAATTGCGGGAAACGGCCACAAAACTGTTCTGGTCGTAGCTGACCTTTAAACTGAAGTCCTTCCCCCAATCTTTTTGACGATCATTGGGCGTGGGATGGTAGAGCCAACGAAGAGAGTCAGGATAAAAAAGTGAATCCGGCCCCGGCACGCCGTTCTGGGACTTGTATTCCTGGTAGCGCAGTTTGGTCTCGATCTTGGAGTAGGGCTGGGCGAACAGGTCCAAAAAGTAATTTGTTCCGTCGTAGTCCGAATTGACCCTTTGTCCGCCGGTCTTCTTCCAGGTGGCGCCCATGGAGATGGAGGCCCATTGGGCCAGAGGTCTTGAGACCATGGCCTCCCAGACCTGGGAACCGTAGCTCCCTTTTTCAAAATTTATCCTGGAATACGGTTTGAGCTGTTTTGAATCCCGGGTGATGATGTTGACCACCCCGGCCACGGCATTGGCCCCGTAAAGGCTGGAGGCCGGACCCCGCACGATCTCGATCCTTTCGGCCTGGCTTAATACCCGGTTGAGGTCGTATGAACCATTCTGGGCCGAGTTGACCGGAAGGCCGTCCAGCAGGTAAAGCACCTGGTTGGCGGCCGCCCCCCGGATGGACAGCGACAGGGCGCTGCCGATGCCGCCGGTCCCGCCCAGGGAGGCCCCGGCGGTCTGGGACAGGCGGTTGGCGGCGTCCACATTCGGGGTCAGGGGATCGGGCTCCAGCACCGAAACCGAGGCCGGGGCGGACCGCTCGGCCAGCGGGGTCCGGGTGGCGGTGACCACCATTCCCTTCAGCATATAGACTGCCAGGGAATCCTTCATCTCTTTGGTCCTGACGGCGGCGGTGCTGTCTAAGGACGCGACGGAATCAGCCGTGCTGTCCGGAATGGATGCGGTGACCTTGGTACTGTCGGAGGTGCTGTCCATGGTTGCCGCAGTCAGGAGAAATGTCGCCAGCAGGGATAGTATCATGTGGGCCTCGATCTGGTTTATGTTAAGCGTTTAGATTATTATCTGGGGACGCCCGGTCACCGGATGCAATATCTTATGAACATTGATCTGGTATACCGGGTTCAAATTTTCCGGCGTCAGCACTTCCTCCGGGGTTCCCTGCTTTACCAATCGGCCCTGATCCAGCAGCAGCAGGTGGTCGCAGAACTGTCCGGCCAGGTTCAGGTCGTGCAGCACCACCACCGACAATACTCCTTTGGTTACGGCCAGTTCTTGGACAAGCAACAGGATCTGCTTCTGATGCTTCAGGTCAAGGTGGTTGGTGGGCTCATCCAGCAACAGGACTGATGCAGTCTGAGCCAAAGCCCGGGCCAGCACCACCCGCTGGCGCTCGCCACCGGAAAGGCTCCTGATGGGCCGGTCTTTCAGTTCGAAGCAGTCGCAATCGTGCATGGCTTGTTCGGCGATCTGGTGATCTTCAATCCCCTCGGGCTGGAGGGGCCTTAAGTAGGGGCTGCGGCCCATTAGCACGATCTCGTAAGCGGTAAAGTCGAAGGAGAATAAATTGTCCTGGAAGACCACGGCCATCTTTAGGGCCAGCTCTTCCGGGGCAAAACTTCCCAGGCCTTGGCCGGATATGGTTATTTCTCCGGAAGAGCCTTTTTTATCCAGCATCCCGGCCAGGCACAGGCAAAGGGTGCTTTTGCCGGAACCGTTGGGTCCCAGCAGGCCCACCACCTTTCCCTTTGGCAGGGAAAAACTGACTCCGTCTAGGGCCTTTAACTGTCCGTATTGGTATGAAAGATCTTTTACTTCGATCACAGCCCGGACCTCTTTTTGCGCCGCAGCAGGTAGATGAAGAACGGTACGCCCAAAAGCGAGGTGATCACCCCCACCGGGATCTCCTGGGGGGCGATGGTCCGGGCCAGGGCGTCGGCCAGCACCAGCAGGTTTGCGCCCAGCACTACCGACAGCGGAAGCAACCGGGAATTCTTTGGCCCGGCGATCATCCGGGCCAGATGGGGGACCACCAGTCCCACGAAGCCAATCACTCCGGCCAGCGAGACCACGGCGGCCACCATCAGGGCCGAGGCCACCAGTATCCGCAACTTCAGTTTCTCCACCTTAAGACCCAGGCTTTGGGCCGGCAGTTCCCCCAAAGAGAGCAGGTCCAGGTTGCGCCCCTGGCTCCAGAGATAGCCGGTGCAGAGGACGATGATGGCGGCGCAGCCCCACAACAGATAGAGACTTTGGGCGCCGAAGATCATCCCCAGATTGCCCATTAATAGATAGATCATCTCCTGCAGCTGGCGCCCGGCCAAAGCCAAAAGCAGCATGATCAGAGCCGAGAAGAAGGCGTTGACTATTATGCCTGAGAGGATCACCGTCTCCGCCGGCAGCCTGGATCCCACTTTGCTCAAACTGTAGACGACATAGAGGGCTAAAAGGCCGAAAGCCAGAGAGAACAAGGGCAGGCCCAGGGCCCCGCTCACTCCGGCCGATAATCCTAAAAGCAGGGCCAGAGCCGCTCCGAAGGCCGCGCCTCCGGAGACGCCCAGCAGATAGGGCTCGGCCAGCGGGTTGCCCAGTGCCGCCTGCAGGGCCGCGCCGGACGAGGCCAGTCCGGCTCCGGCCAGCATGCCCAAAAGCACCCGGGGCAGGCGGATGGCCATCACCTGCGGGTCATTTAACAACCCGAAGCCGGCCGGCCCGGAAGCCAGTCCCAGCAGGATGGTCAGAAGACTTGCAGGCGCCAGGTAATACCAGACTTTGATGTCACGGCGCATAGAATATCCCATGCAATATTTTCAACCCTTCCGTAAAGCGGGGGCCGGGGCGCAGGATCACATCCCGGTCCAGCCCGGAATAGATCCGGCCGTTTCTGACGGCGGAGATGTTCTGCCAGCCCAGCCGCTGTCCGATCTCTTTTTTCCCAGCCTGGGGATGGAGCACGATGATGATTTCGGGATCGCTTTTGGCCACCAGTTCTGGGTTGACTGCGGCGTAAGGTGAGGGGATTTTCCCGGTGACATTGATCCCGCCGGCCAAAGCGATCATCTGGCCGATGAAGCTGGAATCTCCGGCGGCAAACAGCGGGGAAGAGCCCAGCTCGGCAAAGACCTTCGGTCTTTTCTCCAATGGCACAGAATCCACCGCGGCTTTGATGGCGGCCAGCTGAAGATCAATTTCCCGGTTCAATGAATCCGCCCGGCTTGGGCACTCCAGCAGCAGGCCCAGCACTTTTAAGGCTCTTTGGATGTCGGCCACGGTCTCGTCCCTGAAGCAGACCACCGGAATGTCCAATGCTTCGAACTTCTTCAGCAGCGGACTAGGTCGGCTGCCGATCATCAGGGCCAGGTCAGGCTTAAGCGAGACCATCCGCTCGAAGTTGGGGCTTATCATGTCGCCGACCGCGGTCTTTTTCCCGGCATGGGGCGGCCAGTTGCACCAGGATGTTACGCCGACCAGACGGCCCTCACTTCCCAGGGCATAGATCATCTCGGTAATACTGGGGGCAAAGGAGATGATCCTTGACGGGGCTTGGTTCAGGCTGACGGTGCGGCCCAGGTCGTCGGTGACTGTCAGGATCCTATGACCTTGAGGACGGGGCTGGGCGCTGCAGCCCATCAGAAACAACAGGGATATGAAATAAAGGGACAGCTTCATGGCAGGCGGAGTTTGTAATTAACGGTTTGTCTTAAAACGAAAACCCGTTCTCCCGGCTTGTTAGCCGGAAGAACGGGCTGGCAATCTTGTAACGAATGCTTCATTCAGCCCGGCCTTCCCGCGAAGCCGGAATAAACCTTGGGAATGGGGAATGGATGCTTGAGGCTCGCGAACTAAACCCAGTGATCCAGTCCCAGTTCCCTTTTTCAAGGCCGGTCTCCTGGCTTGCCTTTACCAAAGTGCCTTCCCGTCGTAAAACAGTGGCATAAACTTTGGCACTTTGCCATCAAAGGACATACAGCATAAAGTAGATTGTCTTTGTGCCTTTGTGTCTTTATGGCAAAATAAGGTTCACAGTTGCGGGGCAGCTCCCGGTTTACACGGGATTCCCGATTATCCCCGAAAGGATCGGGGCACCTTGAAGTCATGATTATATTCCAAAACCGGGGCGCTGTCAACCATTGTTTTTATACCAATAACAGACAGGATTTACAAGATTAAACCATAATAAAACGTTCTGTCTTCAAGGAAAAATCCGGGCAACCATGTTAATCCTATCAATTCGGACAAATTGGCCCAAATGTTGAAAAGCAATAAATATTAAATTATTTTTAGTTGCCCCTTGACAAGTTGCGTTTATTGTGTTATTATTGCAACAGTAACAATAGAATCGTTTGGAGAAGTAGAATCCCGTTTCGGTTGTTAAACCAAAACGGTTTTTTTATTCCTCCGGACAAAAAACCCAAATTCCAAGGAGAAACATGAGTTTCACGGACAAGACCCTGACCTGCAAAGACTGCAGCAAGCCATTCACCTTTACTGCCGGCGAGCAGGAATTCTACCAACAGAAGGGCTTCCAGAACGAGCCCCAGCGTTGCCCGGATTGCCGTCAGGCTAACAAGAACTCCAAGCGCGGACCGCGCCAGTTGTTCAAGGTGACCTGCGCCGAGTGCGGCAACGAAGCCGAAGTCCCCTTCAAGCCCACCGGCGACCGTCCGGTGCTTTGCTCGGACTGCTTCAACAAGAAGCGCTAAACGCCAATTACTGTACATTAATATACGGTAATCAAGAACCCCTCCGTCCCAACCGGAGGGGTTCTTTCTTTGTCCCGGATGCCCCGGTCCGGCTTTTCAGCCAGCTCGGGGCATTTTTCTATTGACATTACAATAAGTTAGGATATAATTAAAGGTTAATATATCAGGATAATCGTTAATTTTCCTGAACCATAATCTCTCCTTGCTGCGATCCTGGGAACGATCCCCGTTGCTGGACCCGGTCCGGTAAAATCAGTAAAAACATTGACGAAGCGATGAAAATACGCCGCTATCAAAAGAAGGACTCCTGGGCCTGGGATCGGCTGGTGGAAGATTCCTGGAACGGCACTTTTCTCCATACCCGCAGGTACCTGTCGTACCATGGGAACAGGTTCCAGGATGCCTCACTGATCATCGAGACTGAGCAGGGCCGGCCGGCGGCTATCCTGCCGGCGGCGGCCGATCCCCATGATCCTAAGTCCGTGATCAGCCATCCGGGGATCACCTACGGCGGGATGGTGCACCAGGGCGGCCTGCGGGGCGAGGACATGGTCAGCACCCTCCAGCAGGTTTGCGAGCACTACTCCAAGGCGGGCTACAACTCCCTGACCTACAAGGCAGTTCCCGATTGTTACCAGCAGATCCCGGCCGGGGACGACCGCTATGCCGTCTTCAGGCTCAAGGGCCGGCTTACCCGCTGCGAGCTTTCGGCGGTGATAGACCTTTCCTCCAGGCCCCAGCCGTCCGGCCGCCGGAAACGCTGTCTGGCCAAGGCGGCTGGTTTTGGCCTGGAAATAATTTCAGGCAAAGAACTGCTTCCGGATTTCTGGCACTTACTGGAGCAGACCCTGCGCCAACGGCATAATGCCAACCCGGTGCATTCGCTGGCAGAGATCACCCAACTGGCCAAACTTTTCCCGGAGAACATCGAATGCCTGGTTGCCGTGCTGGGGCGGAAAGCGGCGGCCGGAGCTTTGCTTTATAAAACGCATTCCGTTACCCGCACCCAGTACATGGCCTCGGATGATGACGGCCGCCGGACCGGGGCTCTGGACCTGGTGCTGGAGCACAGCATCCAAAAGGCCCGGGAAGCAGGCTTCCGCTATTTTGACCTGGGGACCAGCAACCTGGAGCAGGGGAAAATCCTCAACCAGAATCTTTATCAGTTCAAGACGGAATTCGGCGCCGGAGGAATGGCATTCGAACAGTTCCAGATCGCGCTTTAAATAGTAACCAGACAACAATCAAACCAACAGGCGGGTGAAATGAAAAAACCGGCCCCCAAGATAATAAATCTGCCAAAGATGGCCGACCCCAACGGCAACCTGACCTTCATCGAAGCCGGGAAGCACGTGCCTTTCGATATCCAGAGGGTCTTTTACCTTTACGACGTGCCGGGCGGGGCCACCCGGGCCGGCCATGCCTTGAAGACCTGCCAGCAGTTTTTGATAGCCATCTCCGGAAGTTTCGACGTGATCCTTAACGACGGGCATAAGAGCTCCAGACACCACCTCAACCGCTCCTACTCCGGGCTGTACATCCCTCCGCTGGTCTGGAGGGAGATCGAGAATTTCTCCTCCGGTTCGGTCTGCCTGGTGCTGGCCTCGGAAAAATACGACGAGAAGAATTATTACCGCCGGTTCTCCGATTTCACCAAAGCGGTCAAAAGAGTGGAGCCGTGAAGGTCGCCTTCGCCGACATCAAAGCCACCTATCAAAGGCTGAAGCCCGAGCTGGATGCGGCTTATGCCCGGGTGATGGAATCCGGGCGGTACATTCTGGGGGAGGAGGTCGAGGCTTTTGAAAAAGAATTCGCTTCGTTCTGCGGGGCCGGGCACTGCGTGGCCGCGGCCAACGGCCTGGAAGCGCTGGAGCTGATCCTGAAGGGCTGCGGCATCGGGCCAGGGGACGAGGTGATAGTCCCGGCCAACACTTACATCGCCAGCTGGCTGGCGGTCACCAATGTGGGGGCCCGGCCGGTGCCGGTGGAGCCGGACCTGAAAACTTACAACCTTGACCCGGCCCTGGCCGGAAAAGCGGTCACCTCCAAGACCCGGGCCATACTGGCCGTCCACCTCTACGGACTGCCGGCGGAAATGGACCAGCTCGGGGAGATAGCCGCCCGCCGCCGGATTTTGCTCATTGAAGACGCGGCCCAGGCCCACGGGGCCAGGTACCGGGGAAGGGCCGCCGGGAACCTTGGACAGGCGGCGGGATTCAGCTTTTATCCCACCAAGAACCTGGGAGCCTTCGGGGATTCCGGGGCGGTGGTGACCAGCGACGGGCAACTGGCCGAAAAAGTCAGACTGCTGCGGAACTACGGCTCCCAAAACAAATATCAGCACCTGATCCCCGGCGGCAATTCCCGGATGGACCCGCTCCAGGCCGCCTTTCTGCGGGTCAAGCTGAAACATCTGGAGCAATGGAACCGGGAACGCCGGGCGGCGGCGGCCGTCTACCAAGAAAAACTGGCCGGGCTGAAAGGCCTGGTCCTGCCCCAGGTTCCCAATGAATGCGAACCCTGCTGGCACCAGTACGTGGTCCGGACCAAACAGCGCGACAGGCTGAAGCTGGCGCTGGAGCAGGCCGGCATCGGGACCATGATCCATTATCCCGTGCCGCCGCACCTGTCGCCGGCCTACTCTTCCCTCAAATACAAAGCCGGTGATTTTCCCCTGACCGAAGAGATAGCCGGGACGGCGTTGAGCCTGCCCCTGGGCCTGCAATTGGCCCCCGGCGCCCAGGACTATGTGATCAATGAGATCATCAAGGCCCTTGAGTAAGGGCCGGCTTTTCCCGGATAAACCAAACCTCTGTAAGACCGCATGAAGATACTGCACATCGCGCCCTATAACATCTCAGGAGTTCCCTTGGCCTTCGTCAAGGCCGAGCGGGAGCTGGGCCACTACAGCCGGCTGCTTACCTTCAACCGCGACTGGCGGGGATACGAGGAGGACATCTGCCTGGACCTTCCGGGATGGGGGCAGGGGCTGGTCAAAAACTCCAAGCGGGTACTTTACCGGGCCGGAAGCATCAGACAGGACAACCGCAGGCTGAACCCCGGCGCCATTCCGCCGGTCTGGCGGCCCGAGAACAGTTGGACGGAGGTGATTCTGCGCCTGCGTGACGCCTGGCTGAGGCCCTTCATCCGCCAGGCCGTCCGCAGCCACGGGCTGGATGGTTTTGACGTTTACCAGCTGGACGGCGGGCACGGGTTTTTCAAATTCAACGACCCGATCCCGGACTGGCACCGGGCCGGCAAAAAGGTGATCTGCTGTTATTACGGCAGCGACCTCAGGAAAAGGGGAGTGATGCCGGAGATCGACGCGGCCTCGGACTGCAATGTCACCGTGGAATGGGATCATCTGGACCTCCATCCCAAAATCCATCACGTTCCCTACCCTTTCGACTGCGGCCGGTTTGAGGCCAGCAAATACGAGCAGGAGCAGCCGGGCCAGAAGATCGTGATCGGGCATTCGCCCACCAACCGCCAGGCCAAGGGCTCGGACCTGATCATCGGGGCGGTCGAAAGGCTGGCCCAAAAATACCCGGTGGAATTATTGCTGATAGAGAACGTTTCCCACCGCCGGAACCTGGAGCTGAGGGCCCGGTGCGGCATCGGGGTGGACCAGCTGGGCGATCTGGGCTACGGCATCAGCGCCCTGGAGTGGCTGGCCCTGGGGGTCCCGGTGGCCACCTGCCTGGCGCCTCAAATGGCCCGGGAAGTGAAGGACCATCCTTTCGTAGAGATAAATGAGGCCAACATCGAAGACCGGCTGGAAAGCCTGATAAAGGATCCCCTGAAAAGAAGGGAGCTGGGCCAAAGAGGCCGGAAGTGGCTGGAGGAATTCCACCATCCCGCAAAGGCGGTCAACCGGATACATCAACTGGCTGGTATAAAGTGAAGAATATTTTTCTGACGATCGCGTTCTGCGGGCTGGCCCTGGGAGCCGGGGCGGCCACCGCCCCCAACCAGATGACCATCATCGACGGGCGGGGCGGGGCCAAGCTCAGCGAAACCGTCTCTTTCGACCGGGAGGAATACCTGAGCCTGGCCGACCTGTCGGCCAGCTGGAACGCCCAGGCCTCCTGGTCCGAGCTTTTGGGCAATGCCGACCTGAAGCTGCCGGGCCATGTCCTGCGTTTCTCAGCCGACAACACCTTCTTTCTGGCCGACGGAAAATCCTACAACCTGTTCAACCCGGTGCGTCTGTACCAGGGAGAACTTTATGTTCCCCTGGAGCTGTTCACCCGGTTCCTTATTCCTTTATGGGGCCGCAGTATAATATGGGACGCCGCCGGCCGCAAGCTGAGCCTGGGCGGGATCAGCCCGGAGCAGATCAAGATCCCCGAGGCCCGGCGCCGCAGCCAGATCCCGGAAAAGCAGGGCATCCAGAAAGTGGTGGTGGATCCCGGCCACGGCGGCAAGGACCCCGGGGCGGTGGGCCCCACCGGCCTGCAGGAAAAGGACATCAATCTGGAAATAGCCTTCAGGCTGAAGGCCATCCTGGAACAGGAATACAACCTGATAGTGGTGATGACCCGCAGCGACGACACCTTCATCCCGCTGGGTGACCGCACCAGGCTGGCCAACCAGGAGGCGGCCGACGTTTTCATCAGCATCCACTGCAACGCTGCCCCGCGCAAGAAGGTCAAATTAAAGACCATGCGGGGCTCGGAGACCTACTTCCTTTCGCTGGCCAAGACCGACGATGCCCGGGCCACGGCGGCCATGGAAAACTCGGCCATAGAATTCGAGCAGCCCCAGAAGAACGTGGCCAACCAGGACGACGTTCAGTTCATTTTATGGGACATGGTGCAGAACGAGTTTTTGACCGAGTCCAGCGACCTGGCCGAGTTGGTGCAGGAATCGCTGGCCGGGAAACTGCCCTCGGTGCCCAGCCGGGGCATAAACCAGGCCGGGTTCTACGTCCTCAACGGGGCTTACATGCCGGCCATTCTGGTGGAGACCTCGTTCATCTCCCACCGGGACGAGGAGAAGCTGCTGAAAAAGCCGGACAACCTGAAGAAGATAGCCCGGGGGATCGCCGACGGCCTGGAGGCCTTTGCCAAGAAGTACAAGAAGGAATTGGGGCAGTAGGGGCAATGGGTATTGTAAGGGCAATTCATGAATTGCCCCAACAAGTATAGCGGAGCAATGATGAAAAAAGAAAAGGTAGAAAAAACAATTCACGAACTGGAGAACAAGCTTCTGCAGTCGGAGATCCGCAATTCCCCGGCTGAAGTGGCCAAACTGCTTGACCAGGATTTTGTTGAATATTGCAGTCCCGGAACCATTTACAAATACAAGGCCAAGGATTGTTTCCCGTCTCCAGGAATTGATTTCAGGATGTATGACTTTGCCGTTAAAATGCTGGCCGATGATATTGTTCTGGCCACGTTCAAACTGATTAAACATTCGGAACCGGATGAAAGCAAGAAATATTCCCTGCGCAGTTCCATCTGGCAGTTGGTTGATGGCCATTGGAAAATGATATTTCACCAGGGGACGCTTACCAAGAAGTTCGACTGAGAGTTTCTTTACGGGTTTTAAAGGATGAGGCAGCATGGAAAAAGAAAAAAAGCAATGGTTCCTGGCGCTCGGTTACAGGTTGTGGGTTCCCAACTCCTGGGAAGGCTGGGCCGTGATGATCTTTTTTGTGGGCGTACTGCTTTTGATCCGGCAGGTGAACATGGCCCTGTTCGGTAATGGGGCGTTTGAATTCTCCAAGCATTGGCCGATGATGCTGGAATTGGGGGGCACCATTTTTGCGATATATTGGGTGACCCGGGGGCGCGTGAAGAAAAACAATTAGGAAACGATTCTCATACGAGTTCGTGTTCCAATTGACCAAGGAATGGAATAAATCTCTAAGGTCACAAATTGTGACCTTAGAAACAACAGTTTTTTTATGAACAAAGTAAAACGTAGTCTGATCATAACCGATGCTGACATCGAGCGTCGCATCTACTTGCTTCGCGGCCTGAAAGTGATGCTGAGCGGAGACCTGGCTGCCATGTACAGCGTCCCGCACAGAGTAATGATGCAGTCCGTTAAAAGAAATATCGAGAGATTTCCAACTGATTTCATGTTCCAGCTGTCGCAGGTAGAACTTGCCAACTTGAAGTCACAATTTGTGACTTCAAGTTGGGGCGGCATCAGAAAGAGACCCTATGCTTTTACCGAACAAGGCGTGGCCATGCTCTCCGGCGTGCTGCGCAGCAAGCGGGCCGTGCAGGTTAATGTGGCAATCATGAGGGCGTTTGTTAAGTTGAGAGAGATATTATCGGCCCATAAGGAATTGTCGGAGCAATTTGCCTTGCTGGAACGCAAGGTGGAAAAACACGACCATGAGATTCATGCCATTTTTGAGGCCATCCGCAGACTTATGGAGCCGCCGGCCCGATCCAAGCGCACCATAGGGTTTAAGATCGGAGAGACCAAATCACATTATCGTACCGGCAACAAGTAGTGTTGATTTCCCTAATAAATATTGTTAAACATTCGGTAAATTGTTAACGAAATATTATGCCCCAACACATCCCCATAGGCATCTTCGACTCCGGCTTCGGCGGGCTGACCATCTTCAAGCAGATCCGCCGGCTGCTGCCGCAGTACGACTACATCTACCTGGGCGATAACGCCC
>Ga0315268_10002363_pt1 | contig 21331 bp, 18 predicted proteins | sample C1_top_MG_FD_204535 | JGI IMG/M metagenome (GOLD analysis project Ga0315268, IMG submission 204535) | Sediment microbial communities from Yellowstone Lake, YNP, Wyoming, USA - C1_top | ecosystem: Environmental > Aquatic > Freshwater > Lake > Sediment | place: USA: Wyoming | collected 2017-08-01 | reverse complement strand
TGATAGAGCTGAACGAGAGAAGTCTCTTATGCTCGTGAAGCATCTGTTCACTGTTTTGCATAAGGAAATAAGCCGCTCAAATCTCTTCGCAGCGATGATATGTGGAACCACGACTTTTCTCGCAGGGATCGTACCCATACTAGCCTATTTTGTTCTGCCAAAACCCTTCCACATCGTCGTTTCCCTTGCAATCGTCGGGACCGTGGTAGGCGTTTTTCTAGTTCGTTATCGGTCCAAGAGGTCAAAAGTGCATTGGAAAGTGACTTTGCTTGAAACGGCTGTCATCGTCGCAATTGCAGTCGTCGCTTCTTTGTTAATCGGAGGCATTGCATAGCAGCCTGTCGAGCTAAAAGACAACTTTGGTCCAGTTTCCAAGAATCAGCATGCCCAGCAGTCAAATGAAACACAATCTTGAAACATCCCATTTCAAGGAATCTGCTTCGCACCTTCTTCCCATTCGATCCGCCCGATGCTATGGGCAGGTTGAGACTTCCGATGCATTTCCTTGGTTGACATTTCTGAATATTTAACTTTTTGCTGCAAAATATGACGATTCGACGCATTTTCGCAATACCTGAGGTCGGATGACAGCCGTGTTTCAGCTTAGCTCTCCCTGAAATGACATTCTGCCCAGGGATTACTTGTCCGAGCGGGCCTTTGGAATATGTTGGGACCACGTTGAATGGGTAGGGAGAAGTCAGGTTTAGAAAGGTTTCTTATCGAGTATTTATATTTCGGGCTTGTTCGGCGCGCGCTCGCTCTTAGACTTTTTCAGAAATGCTGATAACGTCGTAACTCTGGCGGTCTTCCGCAAACGAAAAATACGCTGTGCAGGGATGAGACTATGAGGGTATTTGATGTCTTTGAAGGGTAAGGTCACTATCGTTACCGGGGCCACTGGTGCACTTGGGAGCGTGGTTGCCAAAGCCTTGTTGGAGCAGGGTGCGCATGTTGTTTCAACGTATAGAAGTGAAGAGAAGCAGAAGGAGCTTGTTGGGTTTGTTGAGGGAGCGGGTGCCCTTTTGACTGGTGTTGAGGTCGATGTGACAGATGAGACTAGTGTTCAAGGTTTGCTGCAGAGGGTAATTGAGATGCACGGTCGAGTGGATATCTTGTTGAACATTGTTGGAGCTTACAAGGGTGGCACTGACATAGCTAGTACCAAAGGGAGCGACTGGGACTTCATGATGGATACAAATCTGAAATCGGCGTTTCTATGTTGCAAAACGGTTTTGCCGTACATGATGAAGCAGAACTATGGCAAGATTGTCAGTGTCGCCTCAAGAACGGCTGTTGAGAAACGGTTTCGCGGCAGAAGTGGCGCTTATGGCGTGTCTAAGGCTGGAATCATCGTCCTTACGGAAACCATTGCTGAGGAAGTCAAGAAGTACGATATCAATGTTAATTGCATTATGCCCAGCACGATTGATACTCCTGACAACAGGCGCAACTTGCCTGAGGCGGATTCTTCGAAATGGGTGAAGCCGGAGGATATCGCTAAAGTGATATTGTTTTTGGCGTCGGATGATTCGAGAATAATCAGCGGTGCGTCTATTCCGGTATATGGAAAAGCGTGATTTTCGACCTTATTGAGGTCCTAAAGCCCGCGCTCATTTTCGTCATTTCTATTTTGCTATCATTACTTCTGTGGCCTTTATGACAGCTTCCACTTGGTCGCCGACTTTTATGCCCAAGTCTTCAGCTGCATCTTTTGAAATCAAAGCCGTCACAGAAGCAGGTACTGTTATCTCGACTTTGATTTTTGCCATGAGTCCATCTTTTTCGACACTGACAACTTTTCCTTTCAAACGGTTTCTAGCACTAATCTTCAAGCCTACCACCCCCCGGGTCTTTCTATCATGCAAGACTTCACTCGAATAGTCTTCCAACTGCTCATACTCATCCAGCAGACTCTTGCCCAACTTGGTCAACCTTGCACCGCCGCCGCCTGATTTGCCGCCTCTAAAGGTTTCGACGATGGGTTTGCCGATGGTTCTCTCGATCTTTTTCACGTAGTTCCACACGTAACGATATGACATACTCAGATTCTTGGCAGCCTTGGAAATCGAGTTTTCCTTTGCTATTTGTTCTAGAATCTGGGCACCCCCTTTGCCCAGCAGTGGCTTTCCATCGTATTCTAGCCAGATTTTGAATGAGTGTTTGTGTTTGCTTTGGGTGAGCATTTCAACCTGCTTTATTGTCATGATGTGTTTATAAGAGCTACTTTAGAAGCATCGCTTAATTGCACGCCGAGAGGAATCCAATTGCAGGGTTTGTTCGGAATTGTCCGAGGATCTTGACTGATGCAGCAGTATCCTGTGTATATGTAAGCCAAGGGGACGTCCAACACCAACGCAAATATCGTGGCCAGAAAGGCGCAGTAGAAGCTTGCAAGAATTGCGCCAAGAGCATTCAGACTCGTCAAGGTGCAAGAAGACCTAGATCGCTATTGCAAACGAAAAGGCTAGATCCGACCAACAGAACAATCAGAGCGGCGCTGATTCACGGGTGCCTTGATAATCCTTGCAACTTCGGTCATGTCGCCTATTGGATGACGTCCCGCCACGTTATCCCATGGGGCTCAAGAGGTCTCCTCTGGCAATGTGGGACAATTCGTGTTTCAAAACTTCTCCAAAACGATGATAGGGGCTTTCCCGAATCAGTATAACGTAGTCAACGGCAGAGGACTCATCAGCGTTGAATACACACGCGTCAGTGCCTCTGGCTGATAGCACACTCCCCCATTCTTCCTTCTCTCTTTTTTCATCATCTCTACATTTCCTCAGCTGTATGAACCGGTCAAAATCACTGTCGTCTAGCAGGAACGCCGTCACTTTTGGGAACGGTTTATTAGTCAGGGTCTTCCATGTCGAGACGAGTTGCTTCTTTGGAATTATCCTCGCTTTGACTTCAATCCCTTCAATCGCAACCATGGTGAGTATTCAACCCCTTCATTTAGTCAAATGATGCATTATACTTAGAAGCGCGCATTTCGATTTGGTAGGATTGCAACATTCTACATACGTTCTGAAACCCTGCATAATCCTAACAGAAAAGGAGAAGAAGAATCGTATCAGAGTATGGGTAGCAGTTGCTACTTTTTCGCTAGCGCGTCGTGTATTTATCAAGGGTTGTTGGCCAAATCAATAGTAATGTGATGCGCGCGCGACATCCTTGCGAAATCAGACGAAGAGGCCCTAGAAAAAACATTGCACCTTGAGTCTACGTCTTACCTTTCTTATTAGGGAAAAAAATGGGAAAGAGGTTTGAATCGGAGCTGGTATGTGCATTTCGGTACTATAGCTATCAATCCATATGTACTTAAGAAAGAGTTCATCCCTAGGCTTAGACCTGAGCTTAGCTTAGCTGCCAGATCGATCGATCGAAGATGTTTATGGGATCTAACTTGATAAGCCAAGAAAATAACCACTCTTACCTAACGCAAGTCATAATTGCAGCATTAAACGAAGAACTAGGCATAGGACTCACGATAACCGAGCTTTCAGAAAACCTGCACACTCACCGCATTCTTGTAGTTGATGGCAACAGCCATGACAGGACCGTGGAAATCGCAAAAAACTGCGGTGCAGACATCGTTTTTCAAGATGGTGCCGGTAAGGGAGACGCTATATCAAAAGCGCTAAAATGTTTGGACCACAGTGTGGACTACGTTGTTCTTACAGATGCTGACTACACATATCCGGCAGAGTATGTACCGGAAATGATCGAGATATTGGAGCGAAACCCGCACGTCGGCATGGTTTGCGGAAACAGATTTAGCAGACAAATAGACAAAGGAGCAGTGCGCAGTTCCTTCTATTTTGGAAACAAACTTTTGGCTTTTACGCACAACCTGGTTAATGGCGTAACCTTGAACGATCCGTTGACTGGCTTGCGTGTTATTCGTGCAGAAATTCTCCGAGATTGGACGGTAAGATCAAAAGGTTTTGATGTTGAAGTTGAACTGAACCATCAGGTGGAAGGGCAAGGATTCAAAATTGTCGAAGTGCCAATTAAGTACCGGATAAGATTGGGCGAGAAAAAACTGAAAATAAAGCACGGTGCAACTATTCTGAAAAGGATATTGCTGGAAACCATTTGCTAGCTAAAGGAGAAGTATTAAACTTGAAATGCTCGGTTTGCAGCGGAAATTGGGTATAGATATGAACCGGAAGGAAGGTTGGTGCCACACATGTGGCTGGAACATAATTCTTCGCAGAAAATCGATCGATCGATGAATTTGAGGAGAATCGGCTCTAGAACTAGAACCTCACAAAACACAAGGTTGATGCAACCTTTTCTCCACCGTTGCATGTTAAAATTCTACGATTCTTCAGCTTTTGGGGAAAGTCAGCCTTTTGATAGCTTTTTTGTTAGTATTACCCATGCTTTTATGATGTATCTAACAATGCGCGCTCTTATCAATCGAAGATCAGCCACTTGAAGATTTCGCCCAGATTAACAGTATTGCTGGACCGGTAACGATCGATGATGTTGGTGTGAACGGTTCCCTAGGCGCGTGATCCGGTAGCGATGTCCAACAGCTTACTGTTCTCGCGGAGGCGCAAAGGAGTAACCACAGAAAGGACAGGCGGTAGGGTTTCCCTGCGGCAACTGTTTGCCACACTCGGGACACAGCGAGTTCTTAAATGCAAAGCTTTCCAGTTCATTCGTCAATCGTTTCTTCCGATTTCCTTGGAGCTTGACTAGGTGATTCTGCACGACTGCCAGGCATGCACTCATGACAGCAACTGCAACTGGAATGATTGAGAGAGGTAACGAAACGATCATGACTACGGAAATCACGATTAAGAGCATTGCAGCGACGAACAAGATGAATCCACGCCTTTCCCTCTTTGTCGCTTCCGCAATCTTCTCTTGGAGGTACGCCCACTCTGCTTGTTTAGACAAGATGCAATCCCTTGAAGCAATTGGACCACCGGGATATTTAGCGTTTGGGAACTTGTGGTTTGTTAACCTTGTCTTCTTGACTTCAAAGCTTGCCTAATGTGGAAAACTGTCCTTGATGGTGTCGATACGAGAGAGAATGAACTCGACTTCCTTCTCTGTTATCTTGCCTTCAATCTTATTTCCTGAACTCGTTGTTAAGGTTGGAAAAACCCTCATTCTCGCAAATTCTCGCTGGATTGTCCCGTGAAGAACGTCTTCTTTCGTAACGTCAATGACTTCACCTTTCAAACCATGCCTAGAAGCGACTTTCTGGACCATTTCAACAGCTGCCTGTTGATTCTCGGAAAGAACAAAATCGTATTTTGGCTCCGTTATTGTCTCAAATTGTCGTAGACGAAACGTCCCATCAGATATCGAACCCTCGACCTTAACACGACTTGGGTGACTGAGACTACGCCCGAAAATCTCGCGTTCCATCTCTTTAGTTCCGGCGACTGTCTTCACGCTTTTCACGTAAAGCCTGACCCTTGACTCATTCATGAGCATCATCTGCAAAAAGGCGGCTCAACCCTAAAAGCATAGCTTCGGAATGAAAGCTGTCGCTGCCCGTTAAAGTCAAGGACACTAAGCCTTCCTAACCTAGGAAGCCATCTCGGCCCGCGCCATTCAAACTAACTTAACCCGATGGTAAAGCAGAACATGAGCTTTATGGCAGAGCGAGACAGTATTATTAGGAACATAGAGGAGAATGGCCGCAATAGACCTTCTTGGAAGTGGTGGAATCTCCTTTCTCCCTTCAACCATTCTCCTCATTCTCAACGTTAACTCTTCTCACAGATATTCATTGTGAAAGAACCTTGTGTAATACTCCTCTATAATTTAGGTCGAAGCCCTTTGCACTTGTCCCCTCCTGAATTTCCCCGATGACACTTGTAAGCGTGATTTTGTGATCAATCTTGAAGAATTGTGAATTGGAATGAGTAGCTAAAGTTGTTGATGGCCTCGGTTGTGGCTGTAGTTTCGGGCGTTCTGGTGGTAGCCTTAGCTGATGTAGTTCTGAGTCAGTCGCAACGAGTGTAGAGGGTCAGAAGCCCTCAGAAGGTGTCGATGATGGAAGCAAGGAAATGTGCGCGCTCCCATGGCATTATGCGGACCACCTGCTTTGAAGGCTGGATGTTATTGTTTTTTTCCGCATTGAGAACAGAAGCGAGCCTGTGCGGGAATTCTGTTTTTGCAGTTGGGGCAGATTTTTAACACGAGTTGAGGGTGTAATAAGGTTCCGCAAAAATTGCAGTAGTTAGAGCTTGACGAGACTTGCATCCCGCATCTTGGGCAAGTCAGGTACTGCGCAGCTATAGAAGTGGGAATTACGATCCATGCTCCAACATTCAATTCATTATGCCTCTACGTCTCTAATATAATCTCGCCGAGGTATTTTGGAGTTATGCTTGGTTTTTCCGTTTTGAACGCGATAGCAAGTTGTCGAGTCCATGAAAGAGACGTTTAGTGTGCGTGGGAAACTGAGGTCAAGGTGAAACCTAACCAGCATTTCGCAGTTTTTGCCTTTGAAAGTTCATTGATTCTGTTTTAAGTATCGGAATGAGAAGTCTTTTATGAAAAGCTCCGGTCGATGAAGGCTTATTATGAAAGTCTCAATTTCCTTGAGGTTCGGTTGCCAGTCTGATCTGAGATCGGTGATCAGTTTTGAGTAACTAGCATAGTTCTTGTGTATCGATATCATGATACTGTTCATGCCAAGGCTTCGCCGTTAGCTGCGAAAATCACAGAAGGCTGATTCTTTGTCCATTCTTTCGCTTTGCTAAACAGTTCTGGTCTAGCCTCTGCAAATGAAAGAAACGTTACTGCTATGAAATCATATCCCATCTTGGCTAAGTTTGGAATTGCGGTGTATTCTTTTATGTAGCCTCCTTTCTCGAGATTTGATCTTTTTCGAGTTATTGTCGGCTACGATAGGTCGAGAGCTTTGGCAAGTTCTCGATCGCTTCTCTTCGAGTTGTCTATCATCGCGAAAAGAAGCTTCAGTGTCTCCAGTTCTTTCCTGTCCATCATCATCGCCCCTGCTTGAGATGCGTATTAGGCTAATTCAAGATTTAAGCCATTATGTGCGCGTGTGCCGTTTAGGAAATACCTACGTTCTTCTCTAGAGCATAGCGCTGAGTATAAACATATTCTAGAAAAATCGTACCTGAATCGACAAGTTCAAGCTAAGCTCTCCTGGCAACTGATGTCAGTTGACCAGATTTGCACAAATGAACCATGACGATTTGTGAGCTGGCGTGCGCTGTTCTAAGTCCGTTTTCTTTTGTTGTTTTGGTAGCGCTTTTGTATTTTTTCTGCGAGCTTGCCGTCTTCCACTATTAGGGCACCTTCATAGCCACAGTCGAGGCATTTCCAAATGGAAGGGCGGAAAAAGACGAGAAAATTGATGTTTGTGGAACCGCATCTTGGACAGAACTTCATTCTCCCTGAGACTTTCTCTTGTTCTTTGGACCTCATCATCAACTTCTTGAGGATCCACTTCTCTTTCAATATGTCGCCAAACTCGGTAGAATTGAACCCTTTAGCTTGCTCCCCGCACAGTGGACAGCGCTGCCCAGGCTCAAGCTGCTTGTCATACGTGCATTTGGGATTAGGGCAAGTCCATGAAAGCATACCAACGCCTCATCAAGAACAGATCGATCACGAAGATAAAACTTCTTGCAGAACCAGCACTCGCGTGTACGAAGCACTATTGCGCGATTATAATGGATAAACGTTGACTTCAAGAAAAGCATCAATACCCTGAAACTGCCTGGAAAGAACCCAAATCCGAGAATGTAGAAAGTCAGCCTAGAACCGTTAGGCACACTGAACATGTTGTCCAGGACAAGCGAGAGAGTCTTCTGCGTATTTTCATTGAGCTCTATGAAAACCACTTTCGATCGATCGGCACTTCAGCACATAATGAAGGGACAATGCAGTGCACTAGCCTTGCTACCTCAGTGAAGAACCCGCCGAATTGATGGATCCCGTAATTTCTCGCGAACCGAGTTGTTGCCAACTTGGCTCTGAATTAGATGGAATCATGTCAAGACTAATTGATCTAAAAAAGTCCCCAATCGCTCGATCGGCGTTTGTTGCTCGGAATGTGTGTTCAATAGTCCAGTTCTCCGTTTATGAATTTCCGAGTCATTTCGCTACGCGGGTTGTTGAAGAATTCTTGAGGGGCCGCAATTTCTACTATTTTGCCTTCGTATATGTGCACCACGTCGTCTGCAAGTCGCTTTGCCTGACTTAAATTATGTGTTGCCAATATGATTATGCCTTTTCCCTTTGTTCTGTTCATAATTGCTCTCTCGATTATTGTTGCGCTGTACGGGTCCAAGTTCGCGGTGGGTTCATCCAAGAGCAGGATTTGCGGATTAAGCAAGAACGCTCGTGCAAGGGCGATTCTTTGTTGTTCTCCACCTGAGGTTTTCTTTGCCTTTCTTTTTTCGAAATTCCTTAATCCAACAGTGTGCAATTCTCGAGCTATTTCTTCTTTGATCTCACTGTCTTTTTTTCCTCTGATTTTGAGGCCGTACGCCAAGTTGCTGTAAACCGATCTGCTAAACATCACTGTTTTCTGGAAAACTAGTGTGGCGGTCTGGCGCAATTCTTTTCCGTTTGTGTCCTTGCCGTCGAGAAGTATGCTGCCTTTGTCCCGTTCTTCTAACCCAGCTATAATCCGGAGTAGGGTTGTTTTCCCAGCTCCATTTATTCCTAGTAGTGCTATCGTTTTGCCTCCCACTATTTTCAGATTAATATCTTCCAAGGCTTTGACTGAGCCGTAGCTTTTTTCAACGTTTTTGAGTTGGAGTCTTGCTTCCATTACTTCAGTCTTCTCCCAAGGTTAGTCTCATACAAAACGCCGTAAGATTCATTGCTTCTTCCAAGGCATTTCCTCTTGTCTCAGTCTTTCCACAAGGTTGATCGTCAAGGTTATTATGAGTACTACTGCCATGAGGATTATCGCATATGCCATCGCGACGTTGAAATTTCCTAGATTTGTTTCCAATGCAATGGAAGTTGTCAGCACCCTAGTTTCTTGAAACAGGTTTCCTCCCACGATCATGGCCACACCGAGCTCTCCGAAACCCCTGTTGAAGGCGGCTGATACAGCTAACACCATTGGCCAAACGGTTTCTCTCATTATGGCCAAATTGCATCTAAAACTAGATGCGCCGAGCGTTTCAGCGAGGTCTCTTAACTGGACATCAGCAGCGCCAAGTGCACTGGCGGTGAAGCTGACGATCAAGGGTGTAATCAATATGGATTGACCAATTGCTATTCCATTAAGCGTGTAAAGGAGATGTAGAAAGCCGAATTCTCCTTGATGCGACATGAAGAGATATAATAGTAATCCCAAGGCAACCGTGGGTATACCTATGAGCGAGCTGAAAATGCCCTTGATCAACCACTTACCTCTGAACGAATATAGACCCAAAACTGTTGCTATTGGAATGCTCCATAAGCAAGATAGCAACGTCCCAAGGCCAGTGACGTATAACGACCTGCAGACTGTCGCGTATACTTCATTGTTCCCACTGAAGATCAATTCAAGGGCCTTCCGAAGCGCCTGAACTATAACATCTTGCATTCGAGATCACGAAGAAAAAATGGAATTGGATTTATGAATCGCGTAACTTGCAAACAAACTCTGATCTGTATTGCCTTTTTCCTCTACATTATTCCTGAGTGGGGTGAAGGTGTGAAGGAATGGTTGCTTTAATTTCGGAGGTTTATAAGTAGCACTTATTTGCTGGCTTTGGTCAAAGATCAAGGGGTATCCCAATTGTTTGAGTATAAGCTGCTTGCGTCGTATCGGTAAGCCGATGGACATTCGGTTGCGTTTGAAGGGATGTAAGCGTAATTTTGGACCCAGCTCAATAGCGTGGCGTTGCTTCCGGTGGATACCAGTGGAACGAAGGGTGTGAAAAGTGGTGCTCCGAATGTTGACATCCCATAGTTGGCTATCAGATTTTGGCCTTCATCAGAAACCAAGTACTGTATGAATAGCATTGAAGCGACAAAGTTCGTCTTCGTGAGATTAGCATTCAGCGGATTGTCTGCTATCACGCTGTAAACGTTCAACAGGTCCCTGTTGGCTTGAACCACAACTTTCATTTGAATGTTCCCTGCGTTGGTGTTGGTCATATATGAAGCCGTATCCGACAGTGTGTATCCGCCTAATTCGTTGGCCACAAGTAGCGTGGCGGTCATGCCTTGTCCTATCTCCTTGTACCATGATGTTTCTGTTCTTATTTGAGTCCAGTTTATGCCTGCGGCTTTCCACAAGTTCTTTTCTTTTGAGTTAGTTCCTGATCCGTCGCCTCTTGATATCCATATGGCTTGACCTTGTTCTCCCAGTGTTTTGATTTGTTTCAGTGCGTCTAACGGTGCCATGCCAGTTATGTTGGCGGGATCGTTTTGGGGTCCTACGATTATGAAGAAGTTGGATGCTATGATCTTGCGGTTCACGCCATATCCGTTAACCAGGAATGTGTTTTCCTGAGCCGGATCGTGGACCATTATCATGTCTGCGTCACCTCTGATGGCTGTCTGTATGGCAGCGCCAGTTCCTTGCGAAAGAAAACTAATGGTTATCCAAGTGAACTTTGTCTGAAACGTCGTTTTCATCTGGTCTTCCACTCTTGTTTCGTAGAGGCTGGTCGTTGACGAAACTATTAGCGTAGTGTGTGATGGCGTTGAACCTACCCATCCTAACTTAAGTGCAATATCCGCGAGATCCACTATGTTTACTAGTCCGTCGTTGTTTATGTCATCCGCGGCGTTCCAGCGCCGATCCCCTAGCTTGGTTAAAAAGGCTCTCGCGGCAGATGAAATGTCCACTATGTTCACTTTGAGGTCGAGGTTGACGTCTTCTCTTATCGTCCAGTTCATCCAGTCAGGCCAATTGCCCTGGTTGACTACGCTGCTGCCTATTCCCGTCGAGGCATCCTTGTTGATGGCGGGCGAATTCGCGTTTACATTCGATACCTGGTAGAAAAAGGTTAACAGCAAAGGCAACACGCAGATACTGAGAATCAGGGATTTCTTCAATCGTCGACTCAATTCCGGCCATCTCCTTCTCTATGAATCAGTGCATACTGCGTTTCCAATGAAACCTATTGTTGCCAATCGACATTCCCATTTCAAATCACTTCTTAATTCTTGCAATCAAAGGATCGATATGCATTTAAAAACATTTCGATGATTGAAGCGAAGATCAACCACCGCCCGATCTAGCGTCCCGTCAGTCTAGAGGCTAGGCACTTGAAGAGGTCACGGCATTGCTTGAGGTGGTTTCGAGTACGTTGTGTTAGAAGGATAACCTAATATTCTTGAGGAAACGCAAATGAACCACTACAACAATGTCCACAGTGATCGAGGTCATTCAAAAAGTGGCCATGGTGAGGTATTCCCGACCGTTTGGTGATTCTCTCAGAATACAATTCCCCTTTTTCGGTGGGTTCTGTCGATGCTTTTGTATACTCGCGAACTACGCTCGCGGGAACTTGTCAAAGCGTGGGTGCATGCTCTATTGTGTGGCTTATGTATGCGAGATAGCGTAACCCAATTTCAGGAGTTAGATTTGCATTGTGTAAAATCGCTCGATCGAATTGTCTATCGGTGTGTGCCGCCCAGTCAGATTTGGGCTTGAATAGGCACTGAGTAACAATTTGTGATGTCTTTTGTGTTCGCATTATGTGCGTCGATACTTAAAGTGTCAAGCTGGTTACGTGTTGTTTGAGGTGAAAAACATGGAAAGAAAAGAAAGAGAAAGGCTGGATGCCCTGGCACATGCCGAAGAGTATCGTGCTTTGGCTCGAGCTATGCTTCACCCCTAGAAACCCACTCCTCTATTTTTGTTTGTGGTCTTAGACTGTTTTTCCGTAGTCTTTTGCCACCATGGTCATGTCTATTATGTTGATCCATCCGTTCTTGTCCAAGTCTGCTGGCGCATTCCACTTGGGATCTCCTGGTTTGCTTCCGTATGCCACTGCTACGATGGTTATGTCGAGGATGTTGACTGTTCCGTCCTGATTCAGGTCTGTTGACAGATAAGGTTTCACTTCTACTGTAGTGTTTGCGTAGCCTGAGATTCCCCATTGGTTGGTTGCTCTGACTTCTATGAAGTGTTGTCCTAAACTTAGCTCAGGCGTCAGGAAGGCGAAGTTCACTATCGCCGTCGTGGGTTTCATGGCATACTGGTCTGGATACTTCACCAGCTTCCTCACTTCAGTAGGCACAAAGGATGCGCCGAGCCATTCGTCGCCGTCGAAGCGATATTCAACGCTTTTCACTACATTGATGGTGACGTTTTGTTTGGATGATTCGAAGGATGGGTTTTTGTTCTCTGTAGGAGTCACCGCAGCCTCTCCGGTGAAGTTGAGTCTGTTGCCTATTCTTTTGTATGGGTTGAGGTAAATTCTTTGAGGCGTGTCGAGTATGTCTTGAACGCCGTTGCCGTTGCTGTCCCTCCAGCCTACCTGTCCCCAAGTCCCGCTTAAGCCATAGGGTTTACCTGAAAGAGACCAAGAAAGAGCAGTGTCCATCAGACAACCTGAGCCGTCCACATCAGGAACGTTGAGATAACCGCCGTATTCCAGAAGATGATTGTACTCATCGGTTGCCCAGAAGACGTGACCCATCTCGCGACCAACTATTAATTCCAAGTTATTAGTGGTTTTGACTGGTAGGAATATTGGTTCTCTATTAGCTTCGGTAAATGCACCCCATCCACCTGCAAAGAGTCCATCTTCATCGTTGGCAGCGTCGATGACCATAATCACGAAGCCCCAGTCAGTCCCCTGTGTGCCTCGTAAAGCGTTGATGTAATCGCGTGTTTGAAATAGATAGGCATCGGTTGCATAAGGAACTGCATTAGGAAACCCTAGATTTGCCATTACTTGACTGGCCCACAGATTTCTATAGGTGATATCGCGGTTAATCGACTCATAACTCGTCGATACGTTGTAGTGTATGTCGAAAGTAAAGGTCAGGTTTGCATTCGGGTTTTCAGCGGTCCAATTGTTACAGGCAACTTGTATCTTGTTGACGATATTCTGTTCTTCGGTAGAAGTCCAGTTTTCGGTGTTCGGGTCGATCGTGCCGTTGGATTCGAGGAAGATCACTCCCACTGAACAACTTCCCATCGCGTATTCGCTCGTTTCAAAGTATCCGGGCGTTGGATCTGCGATGCTTGGTGTTTCAGCCTTTGCTTTGAACGCACACATCGGCAGGATTGAAATCGCCAAGATAACTGCTGCTAGAAGGCATACTAGTCTTTTCAACTTTCATGTTTCCTCCTGTTTACCTGTTGGTTTCGTCACAACTCATCGGTTAAACCAACAAACCTCAGTATCTTGGGCTGAGTCACTCTGCCCCAAGGGAGCTTGGAGAGTTTTTCCATTATAAGCTTAATCGCGATCTAGCGATCTCAATCTCGAACGTGCACGCTACACTATTTTCCCGTAATCTTTGGCTACCATGCTAATGTCTATGATGTTTATCTGCCCGTTCTTGTCCAAGTCTGCTAGCGCATTCCACTTGGGATCTCCTGGTTTGCTTCCGTACGCTACTGCTACGATGGTTATGTCGAGGATGTTCACTTTGCCATCCTTGTTCAAGTCTGTCACGGATGTGACGGCAATCTGCGAAGTTTGTCCCGCGCTGACTGTGAAGTTCCTTTCATCGAAGAGTCTGCCGGCTTGATCATATAATCGCAGGGAGTAGTGTCCGGGATACAGTGTCACAGTAACTTTCCCGTCGACAAACGGGATTTGCCATGCAGTAGCATTCGGATCAGATGCATCAGTAACGTAGAGTGTTCCTGAAGTTAATGGCGAAGTGATATTGATTACTCCCGTCTGAAACTGATTGTACAATTGGCCAAGTTGGCCAGCGCCAGGCAGTATCTCTGCGAATATTTTTCCGTTCCCTGAATAGTGGGAGAATCCGGACAGCACATTATCTATTTTTTCCGCAGTGTTACTTCCGAAATTGTAGGCGTTAGGCACGATCTGATAGTTGTGGCCGTTCCAGTACTCCAGCTGAAGTTGAACATCAGACAGGACGTCGGTCGCGTCTTCAAAGATTCCTCCCATTATCAACGCGGATTCATAGAAAGCGTCATTCGGAGCGTATTTGAACCCGCTTACCTTAAAACTAGGAACAGACGTGACAGTCACGTTTGCAAAAGTGACCATGTCGTAGGTTACCAACCCATTACCGAAGTCATATGCAAAGCTTACCGTCGGCTCACCGGAAAAACTCACCCCTGAGGTCACATTAAGCGTGATAGTTATCGGGGTAGTGCGATTAAAAGGTGTAAAAATCCCATCTCGTGTACACACATAACCATATGGGTCTTGTGGCTTTCCGAACTGACCCTTTCCCGATATGCCGGAAGGGTCTATGATGGCGGAAGGGTCTGACCAATTCCACACGTTCACGACAAAATTTTCGAGACACAACACACTGCCAAAAGTACGGACATCCGCTACGTTTTGCATCCAAAAGACGCGCAGACCACAGGTAGTGTTGAATTCGAACTCGACGTTCAGTTGAAAAGACACAAGGTGGTCAGCGCTTCTATCCGTCGTCAAGAGAGACGCGACCGTGACGATCCCCACAAAACTTTTGGTTGCGTATTCGTAGGGGCCGCTTGGCCCTATTCCGTAGTCTGCAATTCCCATCGGGGCTGGCTCTGCGCGATATGACCAATAAACATCGACTTGCCAGCGATCCGCGCCGATGGCATAGATATTCCCATTCAATGAGCTCACGTAGACGGCACCCCCGGCAACAGCAGGAGAAGAAAAGACAGCATAGTAGGTATTGTAGTTCCATACGAACGTGCCCGTCGTGGCGTTCAAAGCATAAACATTGTTGTCCCATGAGCCTACAAAGACCATGCCACTAGCAACAGCGGGAGAAGACTCGACAGCACCGCCAGTAGTGTAGTTCCATATGTGAGCCCCTGTGGACGCATTCAAACAGTAAGTTTTGTTATCGTCCGAGCCCACGTAAACCCTGCCATCAACAACAGCAGGAGAAGACACCACAGCACCGCCAGTAGTGTAGTTCCATATGTGAGCCCCTGTGGACGCATTCAAACAGTAAGTTTTGTTATCGTCCGAGCCCACGTAAACCCTGCCATCAACAACAGCAGGAGAAGACACCACAGGCCAACCAGTCGTGTGCTTCCATACGAGCGTGCCCGTCGTGGCGCTCAAAGCGTAAACCTTGCCGTCCCATGAACCCACGTAAACAACACCATCAACAACAGCAGGAGAAGACCAGATAGGACCGGTAGTTGCGTAGTTCCACACTTTTGTGCCCGTCGTGGCGTTCAAAGCATAAACATTGTTGTCTTCTGAGCCTACGTACACGACACCGCCAGCAACAGCAGGAGAAGAAAAGATAGCACCGCTAGTTGCGTAGTTCCACACTTTTGTGCCCGTCGTGGCGTTCAAAGCATAAACATTGTTATCAGTCGAGCCCACGTAGACAACACCACCAACAACAGCAGGAGAAGACCACTGCACCCAGTTGCCGGTCGTGTAGTTCCACACCTTTGTGCCCGTCGTGGCATTCAAAGCGTAAACATTGTTGTCACCGCAGCCGACGTAGACGACACCATCAACAACGGTCGGAGAAGAAGCCACCCAGCTGCCGGTCCTGTAGTCCGCGCCAGTTAGGTTTGTGGTTGGCGCCGTCGACGTGGAATATCCACTGTGCGTCAGGTCGTGGTGAAACATGGGCCACCAATCAACGCTCTTTGCCTGCACAGATTCTTCTCTTAAACCTGCTCTCACGTTGACTGGTTGAACGGTTAATGCCACCGTTAACACACTTGCTAACAGCAGTGTCAGCATTGTGACTACAACTATTTTCCTTTCCATTTTTCCTTTCCCCTTTTTTTGTCAGGGCGCTACGTTAGGCCACGGCCAGTTCGGCATGCAGCATTCCAGAAAGCCATGGGGAATCGCCAATTCGTAACAGCGTCTCCTTCCTCACCAGACAGTGTAACCGGCAATCCTACTTAAGAATTGTGAAACAATGTTACATGTCTGATTTCTACCGGACGCTCAGGGCGTCTGCCGTCGGCCATGAATGTGCTCGCGCTGGAATTTCGTGCACTGAAAGAGACCTGAGAAAAAAGAAAGGGGAATCAGCTTTTCTTTGAGTTTGCGTGTGGTGGACGTCACTTGTAGATTTTAGGCTTTTCACTCTGCAGGTGTTAACGCGGTAGATGTTTTCCGTAGTCTATTGCCAGCATACTCAAGTCTAGGATGTTTATGAGGCCGTCCTTGTTCAAATCCGCATTGGGATTCCAGTTTGTGTCTCCGTGTCTTGAACCGTACGCTATTGCTATGCTGCCGATGTCCAAAATGTTTACCTGAAAGTCTTTGTTGAGGTCTGTCCTGGAGGTCACCGCGATGTACGAAGACATGGCGCCCCACGAACCGCCGCTGTCCGTGACGTTTGCGGTTACAGTGTATTTTCCTTCTTTTGCGTAGAAGTGGGTCGTCGTCTGTGAAGTGTCTGCTGTCATGTTTCCATCTCCGAAATCCCAACTATAACTTGTCATCAGCCCATTCTCGTAATAGCTGGTTGAAGCGTTGAACAAAACCTGTTCGTTGACCCACGGAATCGAAGGCGAAAAACTGATTGCACGTGCTCCGGTGATAAACTGGTAGGCGTTGCTGTACTCGGTTTCCCCATGCGAAAGGAACGATTGAAACTGCGTCGGATCCGTGAACGACACTAGCCTAGAATCGAAAAACGAAACTTCAGTGCTATTTACTACGTTATATTCGTCTATCCACATCCAAGCAGATGCCTTGGCATCAGTCATGTCGCTGTAGACCACTTCCTGCATGTTCCCGTAATACGGTTTGTCGTGATACTGCTCGGTCATTAAGCCAGTGAAAAAACCTTGGGAGTTACGCTCGCTGTTTCGCAGACCTACGAAGTATGTTGCTCCTTGGGAACTATAGGTCTCCCAAGAGGTTGCGCTGGTATTCCAGTCGTGGACGTACATAACGACGTTACCACCCGAAAAGTTTAGGCTTAATAGTACACTGTCTCCTTGATTCACAGAAAGACTCGCCAAGACAGCACCGCCCCCTTCAGGGTAGACTTCTGTCCTATTGGAAGCAAAGACAGCATATATGGCGTTGAACCCGGGAGTATATTGAACAACCGTACCTGAAACAGTAACAAAGCAAGGGTCGGGACCACACCAGTCCCATGACAATCCAACCTGGTACCAGTATCCCTGGTCACAAAGACCATTCAGCAGATACGCCGGACCTGTTTTATTTGCAGCACCGAAACTGTGTTCGTAATCCTGCTGAACCGCAGTGACATTGTAGGATATGCTGCTTAAATCCTGCGTGAGAGTCAAACCGAGTTGTTCGTCATATTCAGGCAGAGTCACTGCATTAGGCGTTCTCAGTAAGGAGGGCGCGTGGAACGGCGTTGTCATCGCTCTGTTCATTTGGGAGAGAACGAAACCATTGGGATTTGCAGTATAGCATGAATTTGCTAATGTGCGTACCAGAGAAGCAAATGAAAGAATTCCTAAGGAAGCAAGAGATAAAAGAATCGTAGCTACGAGGAGACTACGCGAACTCAAGTGACCACCGCCAGGACGAAATCCTACCACCCTCTATTTACGCCGAAAGGGTGCCCCTCTCCCTTCAATCACTAGTGGCTTCATAGGTATTTTTAAGTCTTGTGAAACTCTGTTTCAGCCTCCGTATGCCTGTTTGGTGCTATTGAACTGTTCCTGATTAGCACGCACTCTTGAAAGCTCTCTAACAAAGAGGGTTCTAATGGAGCAAAAAAGTGCTTATATTCTACTGTGTGAATTGTGGATTCATAGAGCTCTACAAAGGTTCTCTATCATCGAACAACATCAGATGCCGCGAACAAGATCCTGCATGCCGGTCTTGATCGATCGATCTCGCGAGCGATTGCTGGAGCAAGAATGCTTGTGGGCACCGGGGGCAAGGGGCAGCTTAGGCGTTTTTGTTAATTACGGATGTTAAGCTGTCGAGGAAATAGTCAGGAATATGATAGCCACCGATCGTGACCCCAAATGCTATTAGGAGTTCGCAAAATAACTTGAGAGCTAGGTGGCCCTCTTTGGCGTCGCATTCTGTCTTGAACGTTTCGAACCTGACAAAGTATTACGGGGACTTCAAGGCTCTGGACTCGGTTTCCCTTGAAGTGGATAAGGGCTGCGTGTTCGGTTATCTCGGACCAAACGGGGCGGGCAAAACAACTACTATAAGGATTATGCTGGGTCTCCTTAAACCAAATCAAGGAGAAGTTCAGATAGCCGGTGCAAATCCTTCAAAGGATCCCGTTCACGCGCTCCAACTTGTTGGGTATGCTTCAGAACTTCCAACGCTTCAAACTTTCTTCACTGCAGAGCAGTTGCTTGACTTTATGGGCAGAATGTTCGGGTTGCCTATGCAGACTAGAAGGGAAAGGACTGAGCAGCTCCTAGATCTTGTCGGTTTAAAAGAGTGGGGAAAAAAGAAGATTGGAAACTACAGCAAAGGCATGGTTCAGAGGTTGTCTGTGGCCCTTGCCCTTATCAACGATCCAATGGTTCTGATAATGGATGAGCCTACCATAGGTATGGATCCAGAGGGCACAGCTCACTTCAGAAGTCTTTTCACAAATCTCTCAAAGAAGGGCAAAACCATCTTCATATCATCCCACCTGTTGGACGAGGTTCAACGAATCTGCACTCACGTAGGAATGATAAACAAGGGAAAAATCGTTTTCACGGGCCCAATCGAACAGATGTTGGAAGCTTTCACTCAACAATGGGTAGTGGAAGCCGAACTTGAGAAAGTAACCGAAAAAATCCTCTCAAGCCTTAAAGCGCTTGAGTTCGTGAACGATGTAAAGGTGGATGGAAACAAGTTATCGATAGAGCTGAAGGAGAAAAAAGATGTGAGGGGCGAAATCTCTTCAGAAATCTTCGAACAAAAAGGCGTGTTACTAAGCCTAAACCTCCGTAAGATTACGTTGGAAGACGCTTATCTCCAAGCTCTAAAAGGAGGTCAGTAGCATGGATGCCCTTGGAAGAGTCGCTGTAATCGCTGGGTACGAGTGGAGGAGAGCCCTGGCTAAAAAGAAAATTCTCGCTCTCATAATCCTAGCCATAGCATTTCAAACACTGATAATGGTTGGAATGCGCCAGCTGTTTGTAGGGGGTTTCTTGACGAATGAAGCTTCGCCACTAATATGGATTACCGGCGTGCTGGAAGGTGGCTTGTTTGTTCAGTTGATAGCCATCATAGTTGGCGGTGGTTCAATGTCTGAAGAATATGAACATGGAACGGCTGACATATTGCTCTCCAAACCCATTAAGCGGGTTGAGTACATGTCTGGGAAGTTCTTGGGCGGATTCTCCTTGTTGGCCATGGTTGAAGCCTTGATAACCTTCGTAGGCGTTACCCTTTCACTCGGGTTCTTCGGTGCACAGAGCGGTCTGCAATTTGCTCCGATAATGTTTTTGGCCATTGTATATTCTTCTCTCATTTTCTTCTGTTTATCATTCATGTTCAGCGAAGTCTTCAGAGGAACCACTCTCGCAATCCTGTTGGCCTTTGCAATACTTATCGCTTCATCAGTCATAAGCCCGATCCTAACCTTTCTCTACGGCATAAGCGCGCGGGCTATTCCAACGTGGGCAGCAACAAACTTCCCGTCGCTTGTCATGAGTGAACTGGTAACTGCGTCCAGTGTGCTTCCTGCAGGTGACCTTGGGGCTCTTGCCCAAGCGTCGTTGATCATAGCCGTCTACGCGATCGTATTCACTCTAATAGCAACCTACAGACTCCTCAAGTCCGATGTTACAAAGAAAACAACCTGAATTCACACTAATGCTACGTGAGACACATTGCGCGCGCTTTGTGTTTGTTTTTTGTCTGTCTGTGTGTCTGTCTGAATCGATCGATCGCCCAGGTGAGGCTAAAATGCTTCAGTGGATCAACATAGATTCCGAACGCAACGTAATATCACTAAACGACCCAGAAAAAGGCTCTAACGCAAGAATGTGGAAAGTCAGCCAGAAACTAATCGGCATGCTAAACGCCCTACCAAAGCAAGGCGAACAGATCTTCACCGGATCCCTCAAATCGATGAAGACTACATGGCTGAAAACGCGGAAGCGGCTAGCGGCAAATCTCCAAAATCCGAGACTTCAGAAAATCACTTTCTACACTTTCAGGCACTGGAAGGCGACAACAACCTACCACAAGACAAAAGACATCTGCTACGTCCAACAACTTCTGGGACACAAAAACATCAGAAACACGATGGTTTACATAAACATCGAACATACCATTTTCGGAGCAGGAGCCTACGACGAATTCACTGTAAAAGTCACCGAGAGACCCGAAGAAATCAAGGCACTCTTAGAAACAGGCTTCGAATACGTATGCCAGAAGGATAACTTGATATTCCTGAGGAAACGCAAATGACTCAGAAAACCTACATCACCAGTAGGTGGAGTCACTCAAAAAGTGGCCGGGGTGAGGTAGCTTGGTAGCCTATAGGCCTGTGGAGCCTATCGCCTGGGTTCAAATCCCGGCCCCGGCCCTCTGCCAAGTTCATGATCTGCGCGTCTTTTGAACTCTTATGGCTCATAAGCCGTACAAATTCCCCTGAATTCTTTTCTGGCGAAAGCTACAGGACGGCTTAAATCGGTGGTCTTTCATGCTTCTTCGCTTCTTCGCTCAGACGCATCCACTTTTGAAACTCCTTTGATGGCGGTTTTTCTGCAAAGAGTGTCTTTCTCTTAGCTTCCAAGAGAGTGGTTTCTTTTCCTGCAAATTCGGCTGCAGTCAACAGCGTGTGTTTTGACTTGTATGCTTGTTGGAAGACGTCGTTCGTTTTTTCACGCCAGTCTCCATCTCTAAGAATATGATGATCTAGTATTACGTATGGAACAGCATCCACGATTCTTTCCAGATTCCTAAGTCCAGTTTGAATCTGATTGTCACTAACCTTCATCGCAGTCAAATAAGATGGTGGTCCGCCAACCATTATGAGTTCGGGTTGCTCTTTCAATATGGTTTCAAGTGTCCGAGTTGACATGGGACCCTGAACATCCGAAGCAAAAAGGAACCGCTCGTCTTCAAACTCAACCGTTACCATCAAAACCCATCCAAGACCAGAATTCTCTGGCCCGTGAAAAACCGGTTCAGAAAACCTCATTCTTGTACTGCCGAAAACGAAGGCCTTTCCATCTGCATTTTCAATTTTCTCCGCGTATTGTCCGCCCGTTTTCTGAAACATCCATCCCCTCTCTCGTTGGCTAGGATTGATATTCTCTCTAGGATTT
>Ga0315268_10002362_pt1 | contig 21339 bp, 18 predicted proteins | sample C1_top_MG_FD_204535 | JGI IMG/M metagenome (GOLD analysis project Ga0315268, IMG submission 204535) | Sediment microbial communities from Yellowstone Lake, YNP, Wyoming, USA - C1_top | ecosystem: Environmental > Aquatic > Freshwater > Lake > Sediment | place: USA: Wyoming | collected 2017-08-01 | reverse complement strand
GGTGGTGGATACGCCTGCCGTTGTCCGGTGCAATTGAGAAACGCGGCGGCGTTGTAGACGATCGGCAACACTTTGTCGACGAACATGGGCTACATAACCAGCAAAACCAGCAATCGGAATTGCCAAATACGCAATAGAAATTGAACTAGATGCCACTTCAAATATTGTGACAAGGAGTCCAACAATTAGGATTGCGAAAACTATTCGGCGCCTTAACAACACTTGTGCAATTTTTGACTCGCCATCGAGGTCTGCATGTATCGGTCCCGAACTCATCGAATCCTCACCCGTCGTACTAGTAACAATTCTCATTGCGCTCTTGTAGCGCTCTACAGATTTTCCAGAAAACTCGTCATGACTATGAACCCACCTGGGAACAAAATAGGCAACCCACATCCCAACAATGGAGAGATAGATAATTCCTGACGCCATGATGCTTAAAGATAGAGGCAGGAGTATCAGCTTTCGGGTATTTACGTGGGCAATTTGCCCCATTTTTCTGGATCGATCAAGTTAAATGATTTTCGGATTCTCTCGGACAAAACTCAGATGATCGCGCCACTCCCCGTCAATATGGAGAAAACGGGGGCGCTCTCCCTCCAAGTGGTAGCCCGCTTTTTCAGCGACTCGACGAGAAGCAGCATTTTCCGGGCGAAGATTTATCTCAATTCGGTGCAGGCCTAATTCTTGAAATCCGTACTCAGTCATCATCACAACGGCTTGAGTCGTGATCCCCAAGTTGGCATATCTCTTATCAATCCAATATCCGATGTGGGCCCCACGTAAGGCTCCCATGACAATTCCGCCCAAGGTAATCTGGCCGACCAGTGAGTCTTGATACCAAATAGACAGACTCAACGCCCGTTGTGCTCGGCCTTCACGATTGTGAGATGAAATCATCTGAAAATATGAAGGCAGATCTGCATCGGCGTCATCACCCGGAACCATCGGCCTGGTCGCCTCCCATGGAGCCAACCAATCGCGGTTTACCGCTCGAACTTCATCCCATTTCGAGCGATCGCGCAGACGAAGTGGTCGCAGTGTTACTCCGTTGGATTTAAGGACTACCGGCCACTTACCCTGTGTCATTGACCTACCTAAAAATATCGACGTCGAAGGACGACAACCGTAACCTCTGCCCCCGCCTCTAGGCCAACATCTGATTCTGGAACGGCGATGAGTGCGTTTGCATCCGACAGGGTCGTCATTTCATTTTGATCCGGGAGGGCCCGAACCGATTTCCCATCCTCAGATAAGAAGGCCCGTAAGTAGGTTCGTGCTCCACTGGCAGAGGCGATTGGCTTTTCCAGACGGGCTTTTACTGATGGGCGATGGATATTTGATGAACCCAGCATCGTCCGAATCATTGGTCGTACAAAGAGCTCAAGGGAGATGTAAGCCGCTATTGGATCGCCAGGGAGAGTGACTACCGGGGTGCGATCTGGACCAATGTGGCCGTAATTGTGACGACCACTGGCTTCGACGGCTAGACCAACTGTCGTAATCTCGCCCAGTGAACTCAATGCCCCAGTAATAAGGTCAAAAGATTCATCCCCGCGTTCGCCGCTTACAACAACGAGATCGGCGCGGACCAACTGATCTTCAACAACTGCCTTGAGTTGGGCTTCATTATCTGGAATCGAGAAGACTCTGTACCCGACGGCCCCTGCCTCACGAACCGAAGTTGTAAGCAACCATGAATTGGTCTCGTACTCTTCATTTTCGGACAGGTGCTCACCGGGTTCGACCAGATCAGGCCCAGCCGAAATTACAACGACTCGTGGGTGAGGTCGGGTTGGCAGGGACTTAAGTCCGATGGATGCGGCCAATCCGATCTGCGTGGACCGGATCCGAGAACCTGCCCGCATCACGACCCGACCTTCCGAATAGACGTCTTCGGCCAGGGTCGCACCGTGCGCATCAAGCAACGGCATTGCAAAAGGCTCAAGCGGTCGACAGATTGCTATTAAGGCCGTCAGAAACTCATCTACTCGAACTTGCTCTGACATACTCACACCATACTTGCTTATCGATTACTTCTAGGGGATTTAGGTGAATACGTCAGATCAGAAAAAGGCACTCCGCGATCGCTACCGTCGCGAGCGTCAGGATAGATACGTACCCTCCACTTTCGTGTATCTCTTGAGCGCTCCCGAGATGAGTGGGGCCAAGAGTGTGACAAGTTACATATCCATTGGTGACGAGCCCAGCACCCACGAATTAAATCGCGAGTTGATATCGCGTGGGGTGACCCTCTTGCTTCCACGAGTTGCCGGCAAAACACTGCAGTGGGTGGAGTGGGACGGCGACATGAAAAATTTGAAAGAGACTCGAAAATTGCTCGAGCCAATCGGGAAAGAACGTACAGATATTTCCGACATTGATGTCGTGATCGTGCCTGCACTTCACATCGATCAAGACGGATATCGTCTCGGGCAAGGTGGCGGATATTACGACCGCTCACTGCCAAAAATGCCCGGATGGAAAGTCGGGATTGTCTACGCGGGAGAAATCACTGGTGACCTCCTGCCTCGAGAGGACCATGACGTCCGACTTTCTGCTGCAGCCACCCCCGATCTCATTGTGAGGTTTGCCAAGTAACTAGTGCTTCAAATTCCTTGCCATGACGATGCGTTGAATCTGATTGGTACCCTCATAGATCTGGGTGAGTTTGGCATCTCGCATCATGCGTTCAACTGGATAATCTGAGACATATCCGTAGCCGCCCATGATTTGTACGGCATCTGTCGTTACCTTCATCGCCGTGTCGCTCGCGAAAGTCTTGCATGCGGCTGCAAAGAACTTGAGGTCGGAATCTCCACGTTCGCTCTTAGCAGCGGCCGCATAGGTTAATTGACGGGCTGCTTCGATATTCATCGCCATGTCGGCCAACATAAATTGAATCCCCTGGAAATCAAATATCGGTTTGTTGAACTGATGGCGCTCATGGGCGTAATTGCTGGCAATATCTAGAGCGCCTTGGGCAAGTCCAAGTGCTTGGGCAGCAATGGTGATGCGAGTGTGATCGAGAGTTTCCATGGCAACTCCGAAACCTTCATTTACTTCGCTGATTCGTCGATCATCTGAGATCTCAACATTGTCGAAATACACTTCGCGCGTTGGTGAGCCACGAAATCCCATCTTCTTCTCATGCGCCCCAAAAGAAACGCCTGGGTCGCTCTTTTCGACGACGAAAGCGGTAATTCCTTCTGCTCCTTTATCTAGATCAGTCGAAGCCATGACCGTGTAGAAATCCGAGAAGCCTGCGTTGGAAATCCACTTCTTGCTGCCGCTGATGACCCATCCATCGCCGGTTTTCACAGCCTTAGTGCGCAGCGATGCCGCATCTGATCCAGATCCCGATTCGGAGAGGCAGTAGGAAAAGCCTTTGCCCTGGGCCAGCGGGCGCAACCATCGTTCTTTCTGCTCATGCGAACCCGAAAGCATCAGGGGAAGCGAGCCGAGTTTATTTACAGCTGGAATCAACGATGACGCTCCGCATACGCGGGCAACCTCTTCGACAATCACCACAACCGCTAAAGCATCAGCGCCTTCCCCGCCGTACTCACTTGGCACGTGCGCGGCAGCAAGGCCGGCACGCTGCAAAGCCTCATAAGCCTCTTGCGGAAATCGAGAGTTCTCATCGACATCATGGGCAAAAGGGGCTATTTCTTTCTGGGCTAATGAACGCACGCTCTCACGAAGATCCTTGTGAACGGACGGAAGATCGAAAAGCGAATCAGTTGTCACGTTGGTCTCTCACTGCAAGTTTTGCCAAATAAGCGTTGTATTCAGCCAGCTCGTCGGGAGTGCCCATCGCTGCGGCGCGTTCTGCATTTCGATCTATTCTCTTCGCTTCCCGCGAATCATCGCGCACCCATAAAAGAAAAGTCGCGACCAGTGCGAGCATGATCGGAATTTCTCCCATGGCCCATCCCAGAGAACCACCCAGGTGTTGATCGGCGAGCAGGTCCGGTGACCACGTTCGGTGCAGTTGTGCAAAGTAACCGTGGTCTATGAGAGTAGTTGAAGAAATAAGTGCCACAGAGAAAAAGGCGTGAATCGCCATCGCCGCGAAGAGTAAGACAACCCGGGCTAAATAGGGCACCCGCTTTGGGTTTGGGTCAACGCCGATGATGACGTGGAAGAAAAGAAGGCCGGCCAGGAGGAAATGCAGGTTCATCACAAAATGGCCGATATGGCTCTGCATCATTCCGCCAAAGAGCGGGGTCAGATAAAGAACGAACAAGGAACCATCAAACAATGCCAGCGCCACGATCGGATTCACCCAGATGCTGACTATGCGCGAGTGCAGCGCCGCAATGAGAGTTCCACGAACTCCTCGCTCGTTAGGTGTTCGCCCTTGCGGGAGCGTGCGAAGGGCAAGTGTGATGGGAGCACTGAGAATTATGAAAATCGGAGCGATCATCCCCAGAACCATGTGCGCAACCATGTGGTAGGAAAATGCGAAGTGGGCGTAAACGCCTAAACCGCCGCTGGTGGCAAATTCAATCGCCACGCAGCCGATAACGAAATAAGCGGTGCGACTGGCGGGCCACTTGTCGCCCTGCCTTTTCAAAATCAACACACCGCGCACGTAGAGTGCAAGGGCCAGAATCACCAACCCCATGAACAGCGCATCAGTGTTGTAGGCAAAAAGAACTCGCGTGATATTCGGTGCCTTGGGCATCGGCAAACCAGCAACGGTCTCCGCGGCGTCAAACCTGCTTCCCAGGGCTGGTGCAGGTGGCTGATTTGTAGAGAGCCATGAACCCAACGCGAGAGCAATAATCATTATCGTCAATTCAACTGTGACAAGTTGAGTGAATTTTGCCCAGTTGACGCTCTTTATTTCACTCGCTGCCAAGTTTCTGCGGTGCTGGTATCCAAGAAAGATCAGAACCAGCGTCAACACAACTTTGGCGATGACAATCAAGGCGTAACTGCTGTGCCACGCCGCCCCGAAATTAAGTCTTGTCCATGCATTGGCAACGCCACTTGCAACGACCGCAATCACCGACCACAGTGCGAGTTGACTAAACCTAGGCACCGCGATTGCTCGCGATTCCGGCTCGAGCAGTGCCAATCCGAAGACGCCGCCAACCCAGAACGCCAACGCCACTACGTGAATGATGAGCGAACCGATGGCGAGTGAATGCGAACCGCTGGCTGCCGAGTGACTCTGGAAAATCGGAGCGACAATGCCGATCAATGCAGCAATGAGAAGCAAATTTGTTGAGCCAACACGCCTGACCTGTTGCACTAATCCCGCGACGAGAAGCGCAACCAGGATTTGGAAGAACATGTACTGGCCCAATGTAATCTGCGTGACAAAAGATCGCAGGGTTGTGAAGTCAAGTGCCGCACTTACTGACTCCCCCAAAATATTGGCCAACGTGAGGACGATATTGGCAGCTCCGAATATCACCCAGAGGATTGCTGACCAGAAAGCAATAGTCCGAAGTCGCAATGACTGCGCAGATAATTTTCCATGCTCATCTTCCAACAAGAAACTCGCGGCCAGAAGCACACCAACCACAGCAATACTCGCAGTGATGCTTACGAATTTAGTAGTAGTTGTCAGTGCGTCTACAAACGGTCCGGAGGTGGGCAGTGAAGCCGCCAGCAACATCATTTCTTCTTAATGATCTTCCATGTATAAAAGACGAGAAACAAGAAAACGGCAACAGTTGCAAATATCAATCCAACTACCAACACCGGGACACCTAGACCAGTACTGGCCGGCGTCGGAGTTGCCGTAGCCGTTGGGGAAATAACCGCTGGAGTTGTTGGTGAGATGACACTGGGTGCCGTAAAGGTGAAAGTAAATGTGCCCTGAAGTGGGACGTCGTTATTGGTCAAGAGTGAATAAGAGACCGTGTAGACCCCGCTGACGGTCATCAACTTAAGGCCGGCAACAATGGTCGTTGCATTGACCGTCAATGTCCCGTCGTCGACGCGCGCGCCTTGCGGATCGGTCACCGTAACGGTGTTGCCCGTGTCCACCACGACATCCTGAGTATTGAGCGTGATGGCGCTGGGCGTAGAAGTAACCGTCGTACCCGCCACAGGAGATGTGCTCACCAATGAATTGGCGCTAGCCGGCCCACCGATACCCACCGAGACGCCAAGGGTGATAAATGCCAGAAGCGCGAAAGTAAGCGTCCTTTTCAACTTCATAGTCCCCCCACAGTCGGCAATTCGCCTCTATCGTCTCACTTCTTTACACTTCGATCTACCGCCCCGCGCGGGTGGAAGAGTCTAAATGAGGCAAGAGAGGACGCTAAGTGCCCACGTACCAATACGCATGCAGCGCCTGCCACCACGAGTTCGAGGTTTTCCAGGCTTTCAGCGATTCGTCATTGACGCACTGCCCCGAATGCAATGGGCAATTGCGCAAGGTCTACTCGGCTGTCGGAGTTGTCTTCAAGGGCTCTGGGTTTTACAAGACAGATTCAAAGAGCGAATCAAAGCCGGCAAGTCCCATTTCCAAAGAAAGCACTAGTGCCAAAGAGAGTCCCAGCACCACGAAAAGCACGGAGAGCACTTCTACGCCAGCATCTTCTGACTGACTGCCGACTAGTAATTAGTCGTGGTGAGGTGGCTTATCCGATTTGATCTCTTCTTGCCTGCGGGTTTCTTCTTCTTGCTCATCGCGCGGATCGCGCTCATCTGAAGTCGTCTTTGGCCAAATCTCGCTCATAGCCCACCAATTCCCAGTGAGAGTTCTAGTCCGTCCAGAACGGACTCAAAAGAATCCTTTGGCAGATGGCCTTCAACTATTAATGCAGCTGCACCGTGAACCGCTGACCACGAGAGTATTTCTCCATATGGGCGAATGCTCGGATTCATTGCACCATACTCATGAAGATCGTCAAGGCATGAACAGAGAAGATTCCATGCCCGGCTTTCTTGGCGTTTAAGTTGCGCATCTGCAAAATCAATAGAACAAAATCCACCGAACATCAAGCGAAATAGGTTCGGCTCTCTGCTTGCCCAATCAAAATAGGCGCGACCCAGGGCCCGAAACCGGGCACGCGCGGCCTTGGCATTTTTCCCGGGAAAGGCGGAAATTGCCTCCTCCTGCAAATCAGCTAGATCCTCAAAAAGGGCTCGTCCAACTCCGGAGATCAGAGAATCCTTATCCGGGTAGTAGTGATAGGCCGCGCTAGGGCTTACTCCAACCTCAGCCGCGACAGCGCGGAGGGATAGATGCTCGGCGCCGTTTGCCCGCACCATCTGCGTTGCGGCAGCGATCAATGCGGCCTCTAGGTTTCCGTGGTGGTAGGTCCCACGCGGCTTCAGCAATGACATAAAGGAATCATCTCGCTAATCTTGACAATGTTCAATTCCTTCCATAATAATCTGTACACCGTTCAGATATGGAGATCTTCTGTGTTTAGCGCACTCGCCCACGTTGTGGTTCGCCGCCGCAAATCAACCCTGATCATCTTTCTTCTCGTTGTCCTTGCAGCCGGGGGTATCGGCTCATTGGCCTTCTCCAAAATGGATAGCGGAGGGTATTCAGATCCCAAGAGTGAGTCGGCGAAAGCGGCGAGGTACCTGAGCGCGCACTTCCATGTGAAGGATCCAGGAATCGTTCTTGTCGTCGACTCGGGGTCGCTCACAGTGAGCGATGCGAATGTGGCCGCATCGGCTGCTCGCCTTGAGACGCAAGTGCGAGCCGTTCCCGGTGTAGCGCAGACGATTTCCTACTGGTCAACTGGTGAGCCTCCCTCTCTCCAGTCGAGTGATGGAAAAGCGGCCTACATTTTCGTCTATACGCAGAACACGAACTTCGGACCGACAAGTGATGTTGGCAAAGTTATTCAAAGCAAATTTGATGGGCAGTTTGAATCCCTGCACGTTTACGCATCAGGTGCCGGGGTGATTGCGCACGCGATCAACTCCAAGATCTCAAAAGATTTGGCACTGGCGGAGACAATTTCCATTCCCTTGACTTTCGTCCTGCTTGCCTTTGTCTTCGGCGCCCTGGTCGCATCGGCAATGCCTTTGGTTGTCGGCGTGAGCGCCATCCTCGGAGCATTCTTCTTGATTTATCTCTTCACGCTTTTTACAAACGTCAGCATTTTCGCGCTCAACTTGATCACGGGCCTAGGTCTAGGACTCGGCATCGATTACGCGTTGCTGATCGTCAACCGCTTCCGCGAGGAACTGCATGCAGGTAAGAACGTCGAAGAGGCAGTTTTTACAACGGTCACCACAGCAGGTAAGACTGTCTTCTATTCCGGACTCTCCGTCTTCGTAACTATTAGCTCGATGATGTTCTTCCCACTGAGCTTCCTGAAGTCATTTGGCTATGCCGGTGTTTCCGTTGTTGCCCTTGCAGTTACTGGAGCGTTAATTCCGTTGCCAGCCATCTTGGCCATACTCGGACACCGAATCGATAAGGGGGTAGTGCGAAAAAGTGCCATAGTGCCAAAAGGTGAAGGACGATGGGCTGCTACCGCAAGATTCGTGATGCGGCGCCCTGTGCCTGTGGTACTTGTTTCCTTGATCATTTTGGGCATTTTTGCTGCGCCAATCAAGGACGTAGCTTTCGGCCAGGTTGATTCAAGAGTTCTTCCTAAATCAGATAAGGCGGCAATCGCGGCCCAAGTGATCGCCAACCGCTTCCCGGGTCAAGAGGGAAGTCCGATCGAAATCATCATTCCCCGAGGAGTCCAGAAGGTCGCAGAGGTGAGGGCATATGCAAAAGAGATCGCCGCTGTACCCGGGATTGTTCATATGAATCCCCCGCAAACTCAAGGAAATGATCTGCGCCTTTCGGCAGTGCAGTCAATGGCATCGCGATCCACACAGGCAGAGAAACTTATTCACACGCTGCGGGCGATCCCATCGCCGTCGGGAACTCTCATCGGAGGTGCGGCGGCAGACTTCACTGATACCCAAGACGGAATTGCACATACGCTTCCGTGGGCCCTTGGCTGGATTGCATTAAGCGTCCTGATTCTCATCTTCATATTCACCGGATCGATCATCCTGCCAATAAAAGCGGTGATACTAAATGTCCTCTCGATCGTTGCAACATTGGGAATATTGAGTTGGATATTTATCGATGGCCATATGAAATGGCTCGTGGGAGATTTCACCACGACTGGAACCCTCGATACCGGGATCACAATCCTTGTGGCAGTAGTCGTCTTTGGACTTTCCATGGACTATGAGATCTTCTTGCTTTCTCGGATCCGCGAAGAACACATGGCCGGAAAATCCAACATGGAATCTGTGGCAATTGGACTTCAACGTTCTGCTCGAATTATCACCGCAGCAGCAATGTTGCTTGCAGTAGTTTTCGCAGCATTCGTCACAAGCGGCATCTCATCAATAAAAGCGATGGGTGTTGGAGTTGCATTTGCCGTTCTGGTTGATGCAACTCTCATTCGCGCACTTTTAGTTCCGGCATTGATGCGTCTGTTCGGCGAGCGAAACTGGTGGGCACCACAAGTACTTAAGCGTTTTACGCTGACCCACTGATCATTGACCACCGATACGTGTCCTCGGCCGGAGTCGGACCGGCGACCTACCGCTTAGGAGGCGGTTGCTCTATCCACTGAGCTACGAGGACGTTTCATGCGCAATATTGGCAGATTAAAGGGCTTTGGCTAGCATTGGTGTCCTAATAACCGTTAATAGTTACTTGAATGAAAGGCCGACAATGAAAGCGCTAGTTATAGGCGCAGGCGGCGTTGGCAGGGCAATAGCAAATATCGCCTCCCGAAGGCCATTTATATCCTCCATGGTGATTGCAGATCGCACGTTGATGCGTGCCGAAGAGGCAGTCGCGAGGGTCAAAGACTCTCGATTCTCTGCTGCCCAAGTAAACGCTGCCGAACTTGAAGACATCCGTGAATTGATCCGTAAAGCCGATCCAGATGTGGTTATCAACGCAGTCGATCCACGCTTTGTCATGCCGATCTTCTTGGCATGTGAAATCGAAAACACCAACTACATCGATATGGCTATGTCCCTATCTCGACCACATCCCCATTATCCAAATACCGAAACGGGTGTGAAGTTGGGCGATGAGCAGTTTGCCCGCGACTGGAACTGGAGCGAGCGCGGCATCTACGCCCTTGTTGGCATGGGTATCGAGCCGGGCATGAGCGATGTCTTTGCCCGATATGCATCGGACCACTTGTTCAGCCGCATCGACTCCATCACTGTTCTCGACGGCTCCAACCTCACCGTCGAAGGTCATGATTTTGCACCCTCATTTTCCATTTGGACAACGATCGAAGAGTGCCTCAACCCGCCATTGGTCTGGGAAGACGGTCGCGGCTGGTTCACAACCGAACCATTTAGCGAAATAGAAACTTTCGATTTCCCCGAAGGAATCGGACCTGTTGAGTGTGTGAACGTCGAGCACGAGGAAGTAGTTCTTATTCCGCAGAAAGTTGATGCCAAGAAGGTCAACTTCAAATACGGACTTGGTGCCGAGTTCATTACAACTCTCAAAACAATTCATATGCTCGGTATGGATCGCAAAGAAAATGTTGAAGTGCAAGGCGTTTCCGTCTCTCCTCGAGATCTACTTGCTGCATCCCTACCGGATCCAGCGACACTCGGTGAACGCATGAAGGGAAAGACTTGCGCTGGAGCTCTCGTGAAAGGGCTGAACAAAGAGGGTCAGCCGTATGCCTGCTACATCTACAACGTGGTCGACAATGAATGGTCGATGAAGGAATATGGCGACCAAGCAGTTGTCTGGCAGACCGCGGTTAATCCCTTGGTTGCAATGGAATTGATTCATAAGGGCATCTGGGAGCCATCAGGTGTCAACGGGCCAGAATGGTTTGAACCGAAGCCATTCCTTGATCTGCTTGAGACATACGGGACAAGCTGGACAATCCGCGAAGAAGATTCAAGCGGCATAGAAATCTAAACCAAGATCACATGAACAACGACTTTGATGTTGTCATAGTCGGTTCTGGTTTTGGTGGCTCTGTGGCCGCGCTTCGTTTGGTCGAAAAAGGTTATCGGGTCGCTGTCTTAGAGGCAGGACGCAGATTCACGGATTCAGATTTCCCGAAAACGTCCTGGCGGCTCCGTAAGTTTCTCTTCATGCCCAGATTGGGCCTTTTAGGGCTACAACGGATCCACTTCCTGCCTGATGCAATTGTCCTTGCCGGCGCCGGAGTCGGTGGTGGCTCGCTGATCTATGCCAATACTTTGTACCAGCCAGGTGAGAAATACTTCCTAGACCCACTGTGGTCTCACATCACCGACTGGAAGAGCGAATTAGCCCCGTTCTACGAGCAAGCAAAGCGAATGCTAGGCATCACGCAGAATCCTTACTTCTCTCCCAGTGACCAAGCGATGAAGGATGCCGCCATCGCAATGGGAGTTGGAGAGACATTTCAAATGGCACCACTTGGAATCTTTTTTGGAAACGGAACAGATGCACCCGTTCCAGATCCATATTTTGGAGGAGTAGGGCCAGGGCGAAATGGGTGTATTCAATGTGGCGGCTGTATGACTGGTTGTCGCCACAATGCAAAAAATACTCTGCCTAAAAATTACCTCGGACTGGCCGAACAAGCAGGGGCAAAAGTCTTTCCGTTAACGACGGTGACAAAACTAGAGCAAGAAGCAAACGGGCATTGGATCATCACCACAAAGAAGACGGGAGCGCTCACGAAACCAGGTGAGACGTTCACTGCCAAAGAGGTTGTAATAGCAGCAGGCACATACAACACCCAGAAGTTGCTCCACCGGATGAAAGATGATCAAACATTGGCCAAGCTATCGAATTGCTTAGGTGACTACTCGCGCACAAATAGTGAATCTCTTGTTTGTGCGACGATGCCCGATACGAAGATCGATTTCAGCCAAGGTTCTGCCATTACTTCTTCATTCTTCCCGGATGAGAACACTCACATTGAGCCAGTCAGATACGGAAAAGGCAGCAATTTCATGGGCCTTTTGCAGACCATCATGACCGATGGATCTTCAGCGAAAGCCAGGCGTAAAGAGTGGATTAAAACAATCCTTGCTCAACCATCACTATTACCCAAGATTCTCAACGTCCGAAAATGGAGTCAACGAACTGTTATCGCACTTGTCATGCAGAACGTTGATTCATGGATAAGAGTTCGATCAAAACGAGGAATCTTCGGATGGCATCTGACTTCGAAAAATAGTTCCGACCATCCAAATGCCACATGGATTCCTGCAGCTAATGAAACCGCCAGACTTATCGCCGCCAAGTACAAAGGCATGGCCGGCGGACATCTGGGTGATCTGATCAGCGCGCCCTTCACTGCACACTTCGTGGGAGGCGCGGTGATCGGCGATTCACCCGAGAAGGGAGTCATCGATCCTTATCATCGGGTCTGGAACTACCCGACCTTGCACATTGTCGATGGTTCCACTCTTACTGCAAATCTAGGAGTGAATCCATCACTCACTATCACGGCGCAGGCAGAGCGAGCTCTATCGATGTGGCCAAATAAAGATGAAGAAGATCAAAGACCAAAACCAGGTGAGCATTACCGTCGACTAGAACCGATCATGCCCAAGCAACCCGTCATCCCAAAAGGTGCCTACGGCGAGTTACGGTTTATGCCACCATCGAAGTAACGGCAGGGAATCCTCTTTCATAGTTGTGGCGATTGCTGCCGCCCCATCAAGGTGGTTGCCCCGCACTGAAATCAATTGCGCCCGAGGCAAGACTTTTAGAACATTTTGTGTGATCACTTCTTCATATCCGCGATTTCGACTAAGGCCCCCTAGCAAAGCCAATGAAAAACTCTCCTCTGTCACTCCTCCAGTGCCTACCCACGCGGCCTTGACAGAGTTTGCTAACTGGCGGGCACCGTAATTACGAATCGTGAGCGCACCAGCCACATTGTTTTCTGCAGCCTCTAAAACCTTCTTTGCAGTAGTAATGCACAACCAGTTTGCCTCTGGCCCTGTGTTGCTCTCGAGTTGATCGAACTGACTTATCTCATCATGGAGAACTGCAAGCAACTCAGAATCATCTTCGCGCCCTTGCCGAGTTGCTAAAGCTCTTTCTAGAGCGTGTTTGCCAAGCCAGAAGCCGCCTCCGATGTCACCGAAAATATGCCCTAATCCATCCGCGTGTGAGAACTTTCCATGCCGACTCGCAACAGCGACTACGCCGCTTCCCACTGAGAGCGCAACCCCGTCATCCGTACCGAGTGCGCCCATCAATCCTGCGAGTCCGTCGTCAATGACCGCGACACTCTTTGCCCCGAAATATTCTGCTGCTAACAAGCCGTAAGGCAGCGGATCCGGAACGTGGCCGTAAACACCAGTAAGTGAGAGAGCAACCACATCACTATGGATCGGACCGCCATGGAATTCCATCACTTCTTCAAAAACGTCGCGCAGAACTTCTACCGGGGATTCCGTCGCACGCTTTGCACGCGAGGATTCAAAGTGCCCATCGGCCCATCTAATACGGGTGCCGGACTGTCCCAGATCAACGGCTAGCACCATAATTCATTCTATGAGCAAGACCGCACTGATTACGGGGGCAAGCGCCGGAATCGGCGCGCGTTTTGCCAGACTGCTTGCACGTGAGGGTTATGACTTGGTCTTGATAGCAAGGGATGAGGGCCGGTTGATTGAAACGGCCGAGGAGTTGAAAAAAGAATACGGCGTCAGCAGCGAAATTCTGGTCGCCGATCTTTCAACGGAAGCAGGTTCCAAGCAAGTAGAGGATCGGGTCTCGGATCCGATGAGGCCAATTGATGTGCTGGTCAACAATGCCGGCTTTGGTATCAGGGAAAGTTTTCTCAAGAGCCAAAAGGACTTTGAGCAGCAACTCTTGGATGTGCTGGTCCGAACGCCGATGCGCTTAATGCATTCGGTTCTTCCAATAATGAAGGAAAGAAATTCTGGAATTATCATCAACGTCTCATCGGTTGCGGGTTGGATTGCGGGTGGAACATACAGCGCAGCAAAGTCGTACCTAACAGTCCTGAGCGAATCCCTACACACTGAACTTCGAGCCACCAACGTGAAGGTCCTTGCGCTATGTCCTGGATTTACCCACACAGAATTTCATCAACGCGGAAAAATGCGGATGGCATCTCTTCCAAAATTCATGTGGCTGGAAGCCGACCATGTGGTCGAAAAGGCCTGGTCCGACGTTCAATCCGGTAAGGCTGTGTCCGTCCCCGGTTGGCAGTACAAGATCGTCTCATCCTTGGCACGCTCTGCTCCTAGACCCCTGGTTCGCAAAATCGGGATGAACGTTCGGGTAAGGCAGAGGCGTAAGTAACCTCAGATTTCTGTGCATTTTCGGTGAATTCGAAACAATGACCGCCCTGGACGACCGTTGGACAAGTGTCATTGGCTAGGATGGGGAGATATTCCTTGGAGGTCTTCATGTTTCGCAAAGTAATTACCGCATCAGTTCTCGGCTTTGTTCTCGCAGGAACCATGGTTTCTGTTGCCCCTGCAAATGCAGCCGTCAAAATCAGCAATGGCGTCTTATGCGCTAAGCCAAACCAGACCACTAAGGTCAGCGGGACGGTTTACAAGTGCACCAAGAACCCGATAGTCAACAAAACAAAATACACCTGGGTTTCGACAGACTGCATTAATTCAAATACCACCTATACAAAGTTGAATACTTCCTATGCCGCCCTTGTAAAGGGAATGCCGGCCACTCTTGCGGCTCTTGATGCACAGATCGCTGCAGCACAGCAGAAGGTCATCGATTCAAATGCAAAGGCCGACGCACTTGACGCGCAAATTGCAACGTGGCAAGCCAAGGTGGCCACTTTTACCACCGCAAAAGCCGCACTATTGGCAGATCCAAATCCATCGAAATATGCAACGGCAATCTCAACATACACAACGGCGATCCGCTCGCTCAATTCTGCGATTGCATCAAACACGGCCGCAAGTGCGGCTCTTCGAAAAATTGGGAAATCGGTATCAACCATGCAAGCCCAACGCGCGGCCACAGTTTCATCTGTGACCCAAGCCAAGGCAGGCGTCGCACAAGCGCTCTCACTTCGTAACCTGATCTGCCAAAAGGGACTATAAGAACTTTCAGAACCTAGGAAACCCATAGACGCACCCTGCGTCTATGGGTTTCCCTATTTATTCACATAATGAAAGTGCCATACCTTCTCGTCAATGGGAGCATCTCGGCTAATTGCACCGCTACTCCTGCTCGTTCATGTCATCGCCAAATCACTTCACCCTCAGCCAGAACTTGCTCTCGACCTAATTCTCTATAACCTCATCCCGCTTCTAGCCGCCGCATCAATCTATTTTTCTCCCACATTCAACGACAAAAGCGCCAAGTGGGCGATTGCGTTGGCGAACGTTCTATGGAGCACCGGGGCCATACTCTCCTCGTACACCGAGTTTTTTCCCGACCCGCGCATCAGTTCATCCCTCATCAACGGTTGTTACCTCTCCTTCTACCCCTTGGCATTCATCGGGGTGACCCGATCTCTGCGGGCAAAACGAAAATTAGGATCAGTCGAAGTTCTCGATGCCACAATTTTAGGAATCGGACTAAGCGCTCTCGGGAGCGCCTTCTTCATTGATCCCATATTGCCGAAGTTCGATGGGAACATCTCAAAAACTTTCTTTGCAGTCCTTTTCCCGATTGCCGACCTGGTACTTGTAGCGCTGGTCTTATCTCTTGCGCTGATCACTCCTATTAACTGGAGGAACGCGTTAATCGTCCTCGGAGTCGTCGTCTATGCAACTTCGGATTTCCTTTTTCTCTGGTTAACGGTGCACCGACAATATTCTCTGGGTTCGCTAAGCGATGACGGCTGGCTACTCGGCATGCTTTTGATCTCAGAAGGTTTCTGGCATCGCGGTTCAGAAAAAACTGCCAGCGAATCCGTCCATCCCATCTTCATCGCGCTTTCAGTGATGCTAAGTGCAACGCTCTTGGCTATTACTTCATTGCGCCCTGGGTATCTGCCAAACTTCATTTTGATTCCTACAATCGCCACTTTGCTTCTAGCATTCATACGCATGACGATTGCGCTGCGACAATCACGCACCATCGGTGAAGAACGATTACTTGCACGAACTGACGAACTCACCGGGTTACCAAATCGCCGTAGGTTTATCGCTGAACTTGTCGAATTGGCGAATGCACCAGATGGCGCACTGCTCCTTCTAGACCTTGACGGATTCAAACCTATCAACGATCAATTTGGCCACGAAGTGGGAGACCAAATCCTTAAACAAGTCTCAACTCGTTTCATGCGCGCACTTCCACAAGGCGCCCTCCTTGCCCGTCTAGGCGGAGACGAATTCGGAGCAATCGTTCGCGGAGACTACGAGACCACATTTGAGGTGGCTCTGGCGTTACGCGCAACGCTGAGCTATCCCTTCTCCATATCTGGACGCGAAATTCGTGTTGGCGTAAGCGTGGGGCACGTAGGCAACGACGGCGGCGCCAACCTTCTTCGTAGGGCTGATAAGGCGATGTACCAAGCCAAGCGCGAGGGCGCTGGCGTCTGGTCTGAGCCCTGAGAATTCGCTCAATTTTTTTAGCCTATGATTTGTCACGCGAAGCGCACATCTCACCCGTTCGCAGAAGAGGTCTAATTGTCCGCAACCTTCCACAATCGAATTCTTGTTCTCGGCGCCGGCTCAGTTGCCCAATGCGCGATCCCACTACTTCTTGAACATCTAGTGGAAGCAAAACAGATGACGATCGTGGATAAACGCGACAATAGATCACGAGTTCAATCCGCGATTGATCAGGGCGCAACATATGTCCAGGATGAATTGACGCGAAGCAACCTAGATGAATTCTTGAGTCGCTTCCTCGTTGAGGGCGACTTCCTTCTGGATCTGGCGTGGAATATCGACGGCAATGCCATTATCGAATGGGCCCATAACCACGGTGTGATTTATGTGAACACCTCAATGGAGGAATGGGAGCCATACTCAGGCGGGCCAGAGCGCAGCGTTCAATCCCGCACTCTCTATGTCCGACATATGCGCATGCGCGAGATGAAGGCAAAATGGAACAAGGTTGGTCCGACCGCAATCGTTGAGCACGGAGCAAACCCAGGGTTCGTCTCACACCTTGTAAAACGCGGTCTGGTCGATATTGCCACTCGCGCGATAAAGGATGGGTTGGCTGCTGCTGGAGTAGAAGAGGCACTCAACGAAGAGAACTTCCCCGTTCTTGCGCAGACATTGGGAGTCAAAGTTATTCACATCGCCGAGCGCGACACTCAAGTCGCTGATAAGCCAAAACTTGTTGGTGAATTCGTTAATACATGGAGCGTTGAAGGTTTCTACGAAGAAGGAATTGCCCCTGCCGAATTAGGTTGGGGAACACACGAGAAGACTCTTCCCGCCAATGCGTACATGCACGAAGACGGACCACGAAACCAGATTGCGATCGCACAACCGGGTGCTACTACATGGGTTCGATCATGGGTTCCGAATTCAGAGACGACCGGTTTGTTAGTACGCCACGGAGAAGCATTCACAATGTCGGATCACCTCACTGTGTGGGATGGCGATAAAGCCGTCTACCGCCCGACAGTGCATTATGCATACTGCCCATCCGATGCCGCGATCGCTTCGATGCGCGAACTTGAGATGCGCCAATGGGATCTGCAAACAGATCAACGGATCATGAACGACGAGATTATCGACGGAGAAGATCGCCTCGGCGTCCTTCTCCTTGGCCACCCCTACAAGGCATGGTGGACCGGCTCCCTGCTTTCCATTCACGAAGCACGCGCCCTAATTCCAAATCAATCGGCAACCACTGTACAGGTGGCAAGTGCAGTCTATGCAGCCGTTGCTTGGGCAATGAAGAATCCCGACCGAGGCCTGCTTGTTCCAGATGATCTTCCTTGGAAAGAAGTTCTTGATTACGCCGAGAAGTACTGGGGCGGTATCCACTCAGTAGCTGCCGACTGGGATCCTCTGATGTATCGCAAGGATCTCTACGGCCCTTGGAATGGCCGCGTTTACGATCATGAAGATCCGTGGCAGTTCGCTAATTTCCTTGCCTAGCCTCAATTAGAACAAGGATAGATCAGCCATGGATCACATAAAAAGCTTTCACGTCCGTGGCGTCAAAGGCACTGTCAACCGTGTAGTTTTCGATGGCCGGCTGGTTGATTACTGGAGTCCTAATCAACCTACAGAACATCTGCTCATCGCACATGATGGCCAGAATGTTTTCGATCGAGCCACTTCCACGCGTCGTCGTACATGGAGAATGGCTCACTCTGCCATTCGTGTCAGTCAAGAGTTGGGAATAGTTCCACCCGCAATCATCGGGGTCTTCCATAGTCGAAGTTCGAGTAATCCTTGGGGTCGCATCCTGGATCTAGCCCCTCAAGATCCTTTCCAAAACGGCGTGGAATCCCCGGAAGCAAACGAGGAAATCTCCACAGATGAATTGCAGGGCAATCGCTACCTTGAGCAGATAACTGAAGTGATTACACCGGCAATTTGCACCAAATTAAATCTGGATATCAACCAGACCAATAAGGCCGTTGTCGGCTCGAGTCTGGGCGGGCTTGCCTCCCTGTATGCGATCGGCAAACGGCCTGACTTCTTCACAACCTGCCTTGCGCTATCACCTCACTGGACCGCCGGGGAGACTTCACTTGTAGATGCGTTGCTCGATTCACTTCCAACACCAGGCAAAAATAAGATCTGGATGAGCCGCGGTACTAAAGGAAGAGACTCCCACTACGAACCTTTCCAAAATTACGCCGACCAGAAGATGCTGCAGGCTGGCTGGAGAGAAGGAGAAGATTTCATTACCCGGGTATACGAGAAGTCTGGCCACAACGAAAAATCATGGGCAAAATACTTGGATCATCCGATGAAATTCTGGCTGGCCTCTTCTGCTCGATGAGCGCTGGCGTCTAAATACCAAGCCAAATACAGGCTCTTGCGCCGATTTCAACTTCACCTGACTTCACATCGACCTGCCCATTTGATGCAATCAACACGCGACGAGAGGTCTTCAACCTCACCGGCGAATTCGATGTATTAAGCGTAATTTCGACAGAACCTCTTCGATATGAAATTACTCCCGAACCATCTGGAACGGTGATCCAAGCCCATCCCTTTGCATCCTTTATTAAGCGTCTACGCAACGCCAACACATCGCGATACATCTCCAACGAACTAGTTCGATCACCGGCTTCTCTTTCAACCGTCAGTTCCTCCCACGCTTGCGGGATCGGCAGCCACGGCTCACCAGAGGTGAACCCGAAAGGCGTTCCATGCCCTTCCCAAGGCAGCGGAACACGAGCCCCGTCTCTACCCTTCTGCACCCCTTTTGTTCGGATGAATGCCGGATCTTGCCGATCGCGATCATCCAGATCAGCGTCTGGCAGACCGAGTTCTTGACCTTGGAACACGTAGCACGCACCAGGTAACCCAAATGTAAAGAGGGCAAGAGCGCGGGCAGCCTCTGCGCCTACCCGAGAGACCAACCGTGGTGCATCATGATTGCTCAGAGCCCACGTTGGAGAAGCTCCGGCATCGCCCATTAGTTTCAAGGTACGTTCGATGCAACTAAAGAGTTCTTCGTCGTCAAACTGCGTCACAAGCAGGTCAAAATTGAAAACCTGATCTAGTTCATCGCCACGTATATAGCGCACGGCTCTCTCTGGTGGATGAACCCAGGCCTCAGCAACCGCCATGATCTCCCTGTCATAGGAATCAAAAACTTTGCGCCAGGATCTATAAACGTCGTGCACTCCGTCGCGATCAAAAAACGGCACGCTTGAAAGCAGGGCGCTTCGTTCTTGGGCATCCATTTCAACATCTAGTCGCAAGGCATCACTTAAGCCTTGCGGATCGTAATGATCCTGCAGAAGGTTTTCCTTGGCCAAACCATGCGCAACATCGATGCGAAACCCATCCACCCCCAGATCAAGCCAGAAGCGAAGAGTTTTCTCGAAATCTTTTTGAACGTCAGTGTTCTCCCAGTTCAGATCAGGCTGGGATGAGTCAAATAAGTGCAGGTACCACTGCCCGTCTTCTATCTGAGTCCAGGCAGAGCCGCCAAACAATGAAATCCAGTTATTTGGCGGTGTCTTTGAATCTTTCCCATCATGAAAGTGAAATCTTGATCGTTCCGATGAACCCTTCGCCGCCCTAAGTGTCGCCTTGAACCATTCATGTTCACTCGAGAAATGGTTCGGAATGATGTCAACGATTATTTTCAATCCAAGTTCATGGGCACGGACAAAGAGAGCTTTGGCATCGGACAAGTTTCCGTGTCGCGGATCTACATCCCGCGGATCTGAAACGTCGTAGCCTCCATCCTTATTCGGAGATCTATAAAACGGGCTCATCCAAATTGCATCAACGCCCAGGTCGTGGACGTAATCGAGATGTGAGGTAATCCCACGCAGATCGCCTTCGCCATCTCCATCGCTGTCAAAGAACGATCGTGGATATATCTGGTAGAAAACCGCCTCTTTCCACCAATCTACTTCGTTCATTTCACTCTCCAAATTCCACTAGTCGCGCCCTTAGATGTGATGGAGATCTGTTGAGACTTGGCCGGCGGACCATAGAGGGTCTCTTTTACCGTATATCCGTAAGGTTTGAGGTTGAGTTTGTATCGACCGGCACTACGGGCCACAAATACGAGAACACTTTCCTTCTCGCTCTCCCGCAAATAAGCAATTGAATTGGGTTTGACGTCCACCCACCTGATGCCACCATTAGTCAAAGCATCGGAGTTCTTGCGCACGGCAATCAATTTCTTGAACTCTGCAAATAATTCTTGGTCCCACTTCTTAGGATGATCCCAATCAATAGTTCGTCGTGAATCTTCACCCCATTCGCCCTCTAAGCCAATTTCATCGCCAGCGAAGATTGAGGGCACCCCAGGGTATGTGAGCAACATAGTTGCACCCGCTAGATGCCTGGCTCTATCGCGTCCGGTCACCGTTCTAAATCTGGCCGTATCGTGGGAATCCAATAGCAGCATGCTGGCGGTTAAGGAACGCCATGGAATGCCCGCTGCAAATGAGCGCAACATCTCGACCATTGCTTCTCCAGGGAAGCTAGGTATGGGCGCAGGAAGCCCCATGAACTCATCCGTAAATTTTGCTGACTTGCTTAGCCATCCCCATACCGGCCTGGCAAAGCCGATGTAATTCATCGTGCCGTGCCAGCCGAATCCATCTAAGTCAGATGGGGAATGATCGGCATTCTCGGCCACGAGCCAAGCGTCAGGATTCACCTCATCCATCGCGTTGCGGATTCCACGCGAGACTTCTTGGTTAACGTCTTGGTCACGGTAGCGACCAGTCATATTGCCCACATCTATGCGCCATCCATCGGTGCTGAACGGCGGTC
>Ga0315268_10002361_pt1 | contig 21354 bp, 17 predicted proteins | sample C1_top_MG_FD_204535 | JGI IMG/M metagenome (GOLD analysis project Ga0315268, IMG submission 204535) | Sediment microbial communities from Yellowstone Lake, YNP, Wyoming, USA - C1_top | ecosystem: Environmental > Aquatic > Freshwater > Lake > Sediment | place: USA: Wyoming | collected 2017-08-01 | reverse complement strand
TCAAAGGGAGAAAACGTGAAAAATATTTTGCAGCAGTGCAAACAAGTATGAGTGGAAATTATGAACCGATGCGGGAGATTTTCCGGCGGGTAGTCTGGCCAGCAGTTAACGAGCTTTGACGCGTTGCTTGCCAGAAGCGGGGGAGCGCGCGTTCAGCCGCTTTTTTTACACCTTCAATTGCCATCGAAGATAGCACGTTTGTACGTAGGCGCGTTGGTAGTCCTGCGCATTGCGCAAGTGTGGGTTTTGTTGAAGCAGAGATTTAGGAGCCATAAGCGCACCCTGGCGGACTAAGTGCGATAACTCAACAGCCCACAGTGGAGACCTCAGTCAAGACAATAAAGCATTGAGTTTAAGAAGGTAACCTTTTACATACAGCTTGAAACGCATCACTATGGTATTTGAATTTATATGTCACCGATTTGTCACTTGACGTAATGATCATGAAGTAAATTCAGGCTAATTATCGATGTTGCTGACATCGCAAGTAATTGATTTATAATGTAAGTATTTTATATTTCCGTTTTACGAACCAAGGGGTAGGGCGTTCGAATCGCTCCGGGCGCACCAGTATTTCAATGGGTTAGGCCAGAAATGATCTAGCCCATTTTCTTTTGAAGGAACTCTTCCTTTATCTTCAGCTTGCGGAGATTGCCAGTGTGCAGGCCGCAGGAATCATGAAATCTATCAGCAAAAATTGTATGGAACTTTTTTGCTTTCCCTGTGCTCTCATTCACGTTAGTTGATTCCGTATCGGATTTTTTTTCGGGCGGCGTTCGTCGTTTTCGTTGTTGAATTGAAAATGTACCTGCTCGAAACAGAAAAAAATATTATCGAATTTCTGCCCGGTAAAATTCCCGGACAGGGCGAGCAGGGTTTCGGGATAACGATACGACCGGGGTTTCAGTTTGCCTAGCAATATCGCGGAACATGTTATCAACGTCGCCAAACGCGGGAAACCGGCCTGCACAATATGGCAGCGAGCAATGCAAGGCCGTTATAAAACGATTAATGTCAGGAGAGTGCAATGGATAGTCAAGTGGTCGATACAAAATATTCTCAAAGCAATGCCCTCACTACCTTCAAAGAACTGCGCAGCTACCTCAATACTCAGATCATCGGCCAGGAAAGCCTGGTCGAGAGTCTGCTGGTTGCGTTGCTGGCAGAAGGACATTTGCTGATAGAAGGACCGCCCGGCCTCGCCAAGACGCGTGCGATCAAGGCGCTTGCACACGGCCTGGAGTGCGATTTCCAGCGCGTGCAATTCACCCCGGACATGCTGCCGGCAGATCTCACCGGCTCCGATATTTACCGCCCTGAGGATGGCAGTTTCCGTTTCCAGCGCGGCCCGCTGTTTCACAACCTGATACTGGCTGACGAGATCAACCGAGCTCCTGCCAAGGTGCAATCTGCACTGCTCGAAGCGATGGCTGAGCGCCAGATCAGTGTAGGGATGACCACCTATGCATTGCCGCGACTGTTTCTGGTAATGGCAACGCAGAACCCGATCGAACACGAGGGCACCTATCCGCTACCCGAAGCGCAGCTTGACCGCTTCATGCTGCATACGCTTATCGATTATCCGGATCGCGCCAACACGCGGCTTATCATGGATCTGGCGCGACGCGAAGCGCTGGAAGGACGCGAGCTGCCGCCACCTACTCGCCCGATGACACAGGAAATCGTATTTGGCGCACGCCGTGAAGCGCTGAACCTGACTCTGGCGCCGTCCATTGCCGATTATATTGCCGCACTGGTTGATGCAACCCGCAGACCGGATAGCTACAGCGGCAAGCTGAAAGAATGGTTGCGCTGGGGTGCAAGTCCGCGTGCGGCGATTTCCATCGAGCGCGGCGCGCGCGCGCTGGCGTGGCTGGATGGGCGCGACTACATCAGTCCGGAGGACGTTCAGGCCATTGCGCCGAACGCGCTACGCCACCGGCTGTTGCTGGATTACACCGCGCAGGCGCGCGGCATTTCCCCGCAGGATTGCGTAAACGAATTGCTGCAGAAGGTGCCGGCGCCATGATTGTTCCGGATCTCGCGGAGCTTTCCGCGTTGCGCGGTGCAGTTCGCGGTTTAAACCTGCGGGCGCATCGTCCGGCCATGGCGCAATTGCAGGGCGGGCACCGCAGCGCCCAACGCGGGCGCGGGCTGGAATTTGAAGAGGTGCGGCTCTACGCACCGGGCGATGATGCGCGCAATATCGACTGGCGTGTCACGGCTCGCCGCGGGCGCGTGCATACCAAGCTGTTCAGGGAGGAACGTGAACGTCCCGTGTGGCTGGTTGCTGATCTTCACGCCGGCCTGTTTTTCGGCAGCCGCCGCCAGTTCAAATCATCCGTGCTGCTGCGCACCGCCGCCATGCTCGCGTGGGTGGCAGCACTCGGCGGAGATCGAGTGGGCGCGGTGATTGCCGATGGCAAAAGTGCGCCGCGCATTTTTCCGCCGCGCGGCCGCGAGGCGGGTGTGCTTCCGATACTGCAAGCGCTGGTCGAGGCACAGCCGCGTGCGCCAAGTATTCAAACACCCGGCGGTTTGCTCAGTGCTGTTACGACGCTGCGCCCGCTACTGCAGCCGGGCAGCATGATCCTGATGCTAAGCGACTTTACCGAATTTGATGCGCATACCGAAGACATCCTCGCCAGTGCAACCTTGCATAGCGATTGCCGGCTATTGTGGATTACCGATCAGCTGGAAAGCAGCGGATTGCCGGCAGGTTCCTATCATGTCGGCCTGCCAGGGCGGCTGTGGTGGATGGATGGCGAGAATACCCGCTCAAAATGGCACAGCGTCTGGCAGGCACGCGAGCAACATTTGAATGATCTCTCCATGCGCCTCAACCTGCCGCTCAGCCGTCTGGATACGCACGATGCGGTGGTCGAGAGAGTGGTCGCCCTGCTGAGGGAGCCAACATGGGCAGCGTAACTCCGGATTGGCTGTCGCAACTGGCACCTGCCCATGCCCCGCCACCGCCAGGCTGGTGGCCTTTGGCGCCGGGCTGGTGGATGTTGGCAATCCTGCTGGTGCTGGTTGCCGTTGCGCTGGTGTATTGGCAGCGCCGTCCGGCTGTGCGCCTGCGCCGTATTGCATTGCGCGAACTGAAAGATCTGGAAGCAACAGCCGGCGACGATATAGTCCTTGCGCGAGAACTTGAGCATCTGTTGCGGCGTTTTGCAGTAGCACGTTTCGGGCGCGACATGGTTGCCCAGTTGAGCGGAGAACGCTGGATAGCCTTTATTGTTGCACATGGTGGCGCTGCGTGGTCCGGCAGTGCCGGGGCCAGTTTGTTGCGTGCAGCTTATGGTGGCGGTGCCGTTAACTCAGAGCGCACGCGCTGGCTGAACGGCGCGCGTGCATTTCTCAAGAGGCGGAAATGATTCATATAGACTGGCCCTGGATGGTATTGTTTTTGCCTTTGCCGTGGTTGTTGCGCCGTTTGTGGGCGCCGGCAGCGCAGCAAGGCAGCGCATTGTTTCTGCCGTTCGCGGCTTCCGTGTCGCCGGAATGGAAGCCCGCTCTGCATGCAAATTCGCGCAAGCGCGGCCTGCTGTTTGTCCTGGTGTGGCTGTTGCTGGTCGGCGCTGCAACGCGTCCGCAGTGGCTGGGCGAGCCGCTGCCTGTCCCTACCACCGGGCGCAGGTTGTTGCTGGCAGTCGATGTCTCCGGTTCGATGGCAACGCCTGATATGGCCGGCAATTACTCGCGTCTTAATGTGGTGCAAAAGGTTGCGGGAGATTTTATACGGCAGCGCCATGGCGACCAGGTCGGCCTGATTCTGTTCGGTACGCAACCCTATCTGCAGGCGCCGTTGACGGCCGATCTCGATACCGTCGGCCAGTTTCTGCGCGAAGCGGTGGTTGGCGTGGCGGGTCCGCAGACGGCAATAGGCGATGCCATTGGTCTGGCGCTCAAGCGCTTGCAGAGCGAGCAGAGCGGAGCCGGCAAAAAAGGGGAGATGGTGCTGATACTGCTTACAGATGGCGGCAATAACGCAGGCCTGATGGATCCGCTGGCGGCGGCGAAGATGGCCGCCGGCGCCGGTCTGCGCATTTATACCATAGGGGTAGGTGCAGCCGCACAGCAAGGCATGTTCGGCATCAGCGGCAATACCGATCTTGATGAGGACACACTCAAGTCTATCGCCAAAATTACCAATGGAGAATATTTCCGCGCGACCGATGCGGCAGCGCTGCAAAACGTATATGCCCGCATCGACAAGCTCGAACCCAGCGCCGGGCGCAAGCAGTGGTATCGTCCGCACAGTGAATGGTTTCCCTGGCCGCTGGCGCTGGCGCTGTTGCTCAGCGTACCCGCCGTACTGATGCGAGAACGGACATGAATAATATCAGTGCCTTTATGCATGCTTTCCATTTTTTGCGCCCGCTGTGGCTTCTGCCCTTGCCTTTCCTGTGGCTGCTGGTTTTCTGGCTGGCACGGCGACGCCGGCGCGACGGCGACTGGTCGCGCTTCATTGACGAGCAATTGCTGCCGGCACTGCGTCTCGACCAGGGCAGTATTGCAGGCATGCGGCCATGGCCATGGCTGGCCTTGCTGTGGAGCCTTGCCGCGCTGGCACTGGCGGGTCCAAGCTGGGAACGCAATCAGGCCGCAGCCTTTCGAGCCCCGGCCGACTGGGTGTTTGTGCTTGACCTTTCACCTTCCATGGCAGCGACAGATATTGCACCGAATCGCGTCACGCGCGCACGTTACGCGCTGGACGACCTGCTGGGTGCGGCGCGTGACGCGCGTGTAGCGCTGGTGGCATTCAGCGACGAACCCTACACGGTGACGCCGCTGACGCAGGACATTGCCACCGTGCGGGCGCTGTTGCCCCCGCTCGCGCCGGACATCATGCCCAGCCCCGGCGATCATCTTGCCCCGGCGCTGGAACAGGCATCGAAACTGCTGCAACAGGCGGGCACCAATGATCAGCGCATCGTGGTGCTGACAGATGGATTCGACGATCCGGCTGCGGCCTTCGCGGCCGCAGCCGCGCTCAAGGCGCGTGGAGTGACGATTAGTGTGGTGGGCGTCGGCACGCCGGGAGGCGCACCGTTGCAGAACGCGGATGGACGATTTGCGCGCGATGCGCGCGGCCAATCCGTGCTGGCCCGCCTCAATGTCGATCAACTGCAACAGCTGGCCAAAGCCGGCGGAGGTGGCTACGTCGATATTGCGCAGTTGCCGGATCTGATCGCTTACCTGCAGGCTGCCCCGCATTCGCCAGGCAGCGCAATTGCGGCACAGGGAATTGAAGTTAGCCAGTGGCAAGACGAAGGGGTCTGGCTGTTACCCGTGTTGCTGCTGTTGGCAGGTTTGTTGGCACGGAGGGGCTGGTTATGATGCGCATGTTTCTCGCACTGACCCTGCTCGCGTTTATGCTGCCGCAGCAAGCCGGCGCAAGCTGGTTGAGCCTGTGGCGTAACGCGGACCAGCAGGGCGAAGCGCTGCTGCAGCAAGGCGATGCAAGCGGTGCAGCCAAGGTGTACACCGATCCGCATCGCAAGGCCTACGCCAAATTGGAGGCGGGAGATTACGAAGGCGCTGCACATGATCTTGGCGATCTGCGCGATAGTGACGCCGACTACAATCGCGGCAATGCACTCGCGCATGCGGGTGACCTGCAAGGCGCGCTGAATGCCTACGATGCTGCGCTGAAAAGCGATCCGGACAATCAGGACGCGCGCCATAATCGCGAACTGGTAGCAAATGCACTCAAGCAGAAACAGCCGCAGCAGCAGGGTTCCAGCGGCAAGCAATCTAATGATGGAAAACATGATGAAAAACAAGGGGGTGGCAAGAGTTCGTCTTCATCGGGCGAGGGCAAGCAGGGCGACCAGGCGGGGCAAGGTGCAAACGGCAAGGATGGCCAGCAATCGCAACAGTCCGCCAAAAACCCTGCGCAGACAGGTCAGGCAGGTGATAAGGAAGGTAAGGGTCAGAACGTTTCTGCGTCGCAAAAACAGGGCGCAGAAAGCCGGAAACCCCAGAACGGAAATTCCGGCAATGGGAAATCTGGCAATGGGAAGTCCGGACAAGAAAAGCAGGCCCAGCAGCACGACAGCAAGCAGGGTTCATCTTCGACAGGAAAGGCCGGCCAAGACGGCGAGGCCGGACAGGGTGCAAGCGGCCAGCAAGCACAAGCGTCTGGGCAAAAACCTGCGCAAACAGGACAAGCAGGCGAACAGGCTTCGGTAAAAGATGACGCCGAGCAAGCGCGGCGCGATGCGGAGGCCAGCCTTGCCCAAGCCTCGCCGAACACCCAGGGCAGTGGCACCGGCGTTGGCGACGCAGTGAATGATGGTGTCGCCCCGCCTTCCAGCAAACCCCTTAGTGAAAAGCAGCTTGCGCAGGAGCAATGGCTACGGAGCATCCCGGACGATCCCGGCGGGCTGCTGCGGCGTAAATTCCTGATTGAACATATGATGAGACAGCAAAAGGCACAGCCATGAAGAATACACATCGCATTCTTGCCGTATTGATCGCAAGCGGTATCAGCGTGTCCGCACTCGCGGCAGTGACGGCCTCCGTGGACAGAAACAACGTTGCATCGGGTGAAACGGTGCGGCTGCTGCTGCAACGCGACGGCAGCGCCGACAGCCAGCCTGATCTCGGCCCGCTCAAGAAAGATTTTGACGTGCTTGGCAGCAGCAGCGGTTCCAACATCCAGATTGTCAACGGCCATATGTCCTCGCAGACCCAGGTCAATGTCTTGCTCGCCCCAAAACATGACGGCAAGCTGCAGATACCGCCATTGCAATGGGACGGACAGCAGTCTGCGGCGCTGGAACTGACGGTGGGCGGCAGCGGCAACACCAGCCAGCAGGGGGCCAAGGCAGCGAGCGATAGTTCGCATGTTTTCCTCACTGCGACGCTGGACCAGAAGCAACCCTATGTGCAGGCGGCGGTGGTGCTGACGGTGCGTTTATATACTGACCAGCCCCTGATACAGGCCAGCCTGGATTTACCCGCAAGCAGCGATGTACTGGTCAAGCCACTCGGCAAAGACACGCAGTCGAACGAAACGCGCAATGGCCGCAACTATCAAATAGTTGAACGCAAATATCTGCTGTTTCCGCAACGCAGCGGCAAGCTCAGTCTGGAGGGGCCGGTGCTCGATGCACAGGTACAGGACACCGGCAGCAACGACCCGTTCGGCAACGATCCTTTCCTCGGCAATATATTCAAGCAAATGCCGCTCGCCGGCATGATGAATGCGACACGCCCCCTGCGCCTTCACGGCAAGCCCATAGAGTTGAATGTGCTGCCTCGCCCCGCGAGCGTAACCGGGGCGAACTGGCTGCCTGCACAGAAAGTGACGCTGGAGGAAAGCTGGCGCCCGGATGGACAGGCTGTGCACGTGGGCGAACCTCTCACGCGCCATCTGCATATAGCCGCTTTGGGCCTGACGGGCGCTCAATTGCCGGACCTGAGCACGCTGATGTCCGTGCCTGACGGTATAAAGGCCTATCCGGATCAATCGAGTGCCAAGGACAGCCCGCAGGGCGATACCGTGCTGGGTAGCCGCGACCAGGATATCGCGCTGATGGCTACGCGCCCCGGACATTACGAGTTGCCTGCTGTGCGACTGAACTGGTGGGATACGCTGCACAACACCAGGCGCGAAGTCATGCTGCCCGCCCACACGCTGGATATTTTATCTGCTGCCGCCGGCACGGCTGGGGTGACACTGACTCCGCCGGCAAATACGGCAGCTTCGATTCTGCCGAATGTTGATGCGCAGGCCAGCACGCTCGAGCAACCGTCGAAGAAAATCAATGTCACGCTATGGCAGTGGTTCAGTATTGGCCTGGGCCTGCTGTGGCTGGGCACCATGCTGGCCTGGTGGTATTCGCGCAAGCGCGTGCCGCAGACATCAGCAGGAGAAATAGTTGCTGATAAGAAGCAGGATGACGTTCATGCCGCTTCCGCGTTCAAAGCCTTTAGGCAAGCCTGCCGTGACGACGACCCGCATGCCGCGCGCAAGCATCTGCTGGCATGGGCCGCCACTGCATGGCCCGTGCAGCCGCCGCTCGGGCTGAATGAGCTGGCCCGCCGTCTGGACGACGATGATCTCGCCCAGTCGCTGCGGCAACTGGATCGTGCCTGCTATACGGGTGATGCATGGCAGGGCCAGTCGCTTGGCGGCTTGTTGGCCGCACCTCCCGGGCTGAAGATCTCTGCCGGGAAGAAAAATGCGTTGCCGGAGCTGTATCATTAGATATGATCAACGCAATAGTTGCATGGAAAGTTGCTATTACGAATAATTATTCTGTGCATTGCGAAGCACGGAGCCGTGCATTCACCGGATGCCAACTTATCTCATTATTTTTAACAGGGTTATTAGTGGGGCGTAGTTGCTTGCTGATGAATAACCTTTGGTCTACTATCTCCGCAAGCTTTAATTGATAAACGTTTACGTTAAGCCTAAAAGTGGCCGCTGCCTGAGTATCATTCCATTCAAGGTCTGTTTGAGAACGAATCAAGGAGATAGTATTGCAGGAGCCCGCATTTCCAGCCGATGAGGCACACCGACTTGACGTACTGCGCGCATCGCACATACTGGACACTCCGCCGGAGGAACGCTTTGACCGTATTACACGCGTGGCCCAGCGCTTGTTTGATGTGCCGATTGCGGTGGTTTCGCTGGTTGACGTAAATCGACAGTGGTTCAAATCCTGCCTGGGGCTGGACGCAACCGAGACACCCCGCTCCATTTCTTTTTGTGGTCATACCATCCTGGGCGATGTCACTTTGGTCATTCCCAACGCGCTGGCAGATCCGCGTTTCGCCGATAATCCGCTGGTTGCCGATGCACCGCATATTCGTTTCTATGCGGGCCATCCGCTCAAGGCTGCCGATGGCAGCAGGCTCGGAACGCTGTGCATTATTGACCGCAAACCCAGGGATTTTTCGGCAGATACGCTGGCCTTGCTCGCAGATCTTGCCGCAAATGTGGAACGCGAACTGAACCAGCAGACAATGGCGGAAGTAACCGTCAGTATCGATGCGGGTCGCCAACAGTTGCAGGCGGTGCTGGATAGTGTCATTGATGGCATCATCACGATCAATGATCAAGGCATCATGACATCGTTTAATCGCGCTGCAGCGCATATTTTCGGTTACACACCGGATGAGGTGACAGGGCACAATTTCAAGTTGCTCTTGCCTGAGTCCTATCACGGGGAACACGATGACTACCTGCATAATTATCTCAAAACGGGTATCAAGAGGATTATTGGTATTTCTCGTGAAATCAGTGGGATGCGCAAGGATGGAGCGACCTTCCCTATGGAATTGACTGTCAGTGAAATGGAAATTGGCGGGAAACTTATGTTTAACGGCATTGTGCGCGACATCACCGAACGCAAGAAAGCCGAAGCTGCAGTCAAGGCCAGCGAAACACGTATCCGTACGCTGGTCGATACCATAATCGACGGCATAATTGTGATTGATGCCACAGGCGGTATCCAGACGCTGAACCCCGCCGCGGTGACGTTGTTCGGTTATACACCGGATGAAGTTCAGGGGAAAAACGTCAAGATGCTGATGCCTGAACCCTATGCTCATGAGCACGATGGCTATCTGCACAACTATTTGACCACAGGCACAAAAAAAATTATTGGAATCGGGCGTGAAGTCATCGGCATGCGCAAGGATGGTTCGACTTTTCCGATGGAGCTGTCAGTCAGTGAAATGGAGGTTGATGGTGAGCGCATGTTCAACGGTATCGTGCGCGATATTACCGAGCGCAAGAAAATCGAGCGTTTGAAGAGCGAATTCGTATCCACGGTCAGCCATGAGTTGCGCACGCCATTGACGTCTATCAGAGGTTCGCTGGGTCTGGTCGCGGGGGGCGTGGCAGGCGAATTGCCGCCCGAAGCCAGGAGCCTGATCGATATTGCCTATAAAAATAGTGAACGACTGGTTGGGCTCATCAACGACTTGCTCGATGTGGAAAAAATCGAGTCGGGCAAGATGAAGTTCAATCTCACGCCATTGCCTTTGATGGTTATGCTCGATCAGAGCGTACAAGCCAATCAGGGTTACGCACAACAATACGATGTCCGCTTCGAGGTGGTGCAACGGATTTCTGAGAGCATCAAAGTGGTGGCCGATGAAATGCGTTTTATGCAGGTACTCTCCAATCTGTTATCCAATGCCGCGAAGTTCTCTCCCAAGGGTGGCGTGGTCAGGATCGTTGTGACGCAAGACGGCGGCCGTATTCGTGTCAGTGTGATAGATCGCGGAGCGGGGATACCTCAGGCATTTCAAGCCCATATATTTCAGAAATTCTCGCAGGCAGACTCCTCAGACTCCCGGCAAAAAGGCGGTACCGGGCTGGGGCTCAGCATCACCAAGGCGCTTATCGAGCAGATGCATGGAACGATCGGCTTCAGTACTCAAGAAGGAGAGGGTGCTACTTTCTGGTTCGAGTTGGTGGAGTGGACAGGTGAAACTGCAAATCCTGCTGTGGCGGGTGCGCCGTTGCTTCAGGGAGTTTCCAGAGTGCTGGTGTGTGAGGGCGATCCCGATGTGGCGCACTTGCTGGCGTTGATGTTGCAACAAGCCGGTTACAGGACTGATATTGTGCACGATGCCAAACATGCGAAGGAAATGCTGGCAAGTCGACACTACGATGCACTCACGCTGGACCTCAAACTGCAGGGGCAGAGCGGTGCGGGTTTGATTCGCGAATTACGTTCTGATCCGGCCACTGCCGAGCTGCCTATCGTAGTCGTTTCCGGGAGGATTGAGCAGGGCAAGGCAGAAATCAGTGGCGGTTTTAGCGTTGCGGACTGGCTGGGGAAAACCATTGAACAGCGGCGGTTACTTGATGCCTTGCACAATGCGATACGGCGCCTGGGCACATATCGGGCAAAGATTCTGCATGTGGAAGACGACCCGGATCTGCGTCAGGTGGTGGCGGCATTGTCGAAAGATATTGCCGATTGCGACTCGGCGGCTACGGTTGCCGAGGCGGCAGACAAGATTGCGACGCAAAAATATGATCTTGTCATATTGGATCTGGGTCTGCCGGACCAGTCCGGCTGGCATGTGCTGGAATATATGCGGCAATGCCGTCCGCAGCCGCCGGTACTGTTGTTCTCCGGACGGGAAGTGACCGCGGAGGATTCCGCACGCGTGGCCTCTGCACTGGTAAAGTCGCAGACCAGTAATGCGGAATTGCTTGAAACAATCCGGGCTCTGTTGAGAGAAAATGGTGGGGTATCTGATTCAAATTAGCAGTTTGAGCCGGTTTATTTATTGTTGGATGATGGAGAATACTGATGGCATTGCAAAATATTTTATACGTTGAAGATGAGCCGGACATCCAGGCGGTGGCGCGGCTGGCATTGGAAATGGTGGGGGGGTTTTCAGTAACTATTTGCAGTTCCGGGGAGGAAGCGTTGGCCCGTGTCTCCTCAACAAAGCCGGATTTGATGCTGCTCGATGTGATGATGCCGGGCATGGATGGGCCGACAACGCTCAAGCGCTTGCGTGAACTGCCCGCTGCCAAGGATATCCCGGCAGTGTTCATGACAGCTAAGGTTCAGCCCGACGAGGTGGCGCACTACAAGTCACTTGGTGCGGTGGGGGTAATTGCGAAACCTTTCGATCCGATGACACTGTCCGAAACTGTCCGTGCTATTTGGGATGAGTATGGCGGTTCCAAGGCCTGAAAAAAACCTGTTCCGTCAAATTACGCGCGCAGCCTGCTGGTGTAGTTGTTTTTCACCTTGTCTTCGCGTTAGGAACGGGCCAATGGAACTTTGTAGATCAAGGAATATGCAATTCCATGTTGTCTTGTGCAATGTCAGAAAATTTCCGGCATAAGCGAAGCGTTTTTTAGCCGGGCGATCCAGCTGCTTGACCTGAAATGCTGGCGCCAGGTAGCCCTTTGAGTTTAATACATTCGGTACCGTTGAAGCGTTTATAGTCATTTTATTCAATGAGGAGCAACGCAGATGGGCAGGAAAATAAATGTGCCAATTGTCCTGTAGCGACCTCACCCAAAAAGTACGCGTGGATATTGTGATTTTTCTTTTATAAACATATTGATGCGGTCTCCATGGCGCGGTCAACTGCGGTTATCCAGGATAATATTAAACGGCTTGCCTGCGGGTGTGTCGGCCTCGAAGATTATGCGATAGAGGGTGTCGCGTCACGCTGATCCGGTATGGGTGGAGTTTTTTCATACGCTGAAGATCATGAATGTTCTTCACTTTTTTCAAGAAGAAATCGCGCTTTGTTGCTGCCGATAATGATCAGGAGCGCTCCCGAATAGGTGAACGTGGAAAGAACGATGACACCTGTCACCACCGCTTTGAACATCTCGAGATATTCAAACGATGCAGGAATCATGGTGAGCATCACAATGGAGAGCCCACCCTTGATACCGGCAAAAGTCAATACACCCCACCAGCGGAAGCCGACATTTGCCATCTTGTCAGTCCGGGTGGTTATCCACGCAAAGATTCCCATCATCACGCCGCGAATCAAAGTAGTTGCCAGGAACATCGCAAGAATGTCGACTTTGTATGTCCATAACAAGTGCAAATCTATCATTTCCGCCATAGCCACAAACAGAATCGTATTGGCGACGATGGCCAGCAACTGGACGTCTTCCTTGGTGCGCAGATGGCGTTCTCGCTCTTCCAGAGTTGCCTTGATCCGCCGCAGCATATTTCCAATGACGCTGGATGAAGTATCGCGATTTTGGGCTTCAAATTGAAGCTCGGCTTCATCGCGATCAATCTGGTAATTTTCCTCTGCCATGGCCTGAGTCATCACATGATTAACTGTAATCGTCGCAAAAATACAGGACAGAATGCCTGACAGATGCAAATGCGAATGTCCTCCCAGCATATTGAGCAGAACGAAGAAATGCTCGGAAACTTCGAAGGCTCCGTAACCGGTGATGATCAGTACCATCAATTCGGCAATGCGGTTTTCCGTTGTTTTCATCACGGACAGGCCAATAAAGCCGATTACCACTCCCACCGCCACCGAGCCGAACACAACCGCGCTGCTGATTTCGGCGACATAGCCGGTGGTTAAAATGCCGCCATCCAATACGTAAAGTCCGATAAAGACGAAGACAATCAGTGCTGTAGCATCATTAAACAAGCTCTCACCTTCGGCCAGGATTTTCAGCCGATGGGGTAGCTCGAATTTTGAGAAAATGCTTACCACGGAAACCGGGTCGGTCGCCAGCACCATCGCAAACAACACGATTACTGCCGCGCTGGAAAGGGTGACGTCAGCAAACAGCCAGTTGGAGATCAGCAGCGCCATCACGATTGACAGGACTACCGCCACGACTGCCAGATAAAGCAGGCTTAAGCCATGCTCTTTAAGATCGGACAGCTTGATTTCAAGCGAATCTGAAATAAGCAGGATAGGCAGCAGAAAAACTACCAGGGTGGCGAAATGTTCCGCATCTCCGGTTAATACCGGAACTTGCTGGAAGGTGTAGTGAGCCGCAAATGACAACGCAATCAAGCCAAGCGGCGATGGAATCCTGAGCTTGTCTTCAAGCTGCAGAGCCAAGTATAGAATTCCGGCAATCATCAGCAACGTTACAATCATTGTGCTTTCCCCGGGATTTTAGAATTTCGAATAGTTTGTTGATTATCCCAGATTCAGCCTGGTAATCAGGCACAAAAAAAGCCCGGATATTTTGCCTATCCGGGCCGTTTTTTCGATTCAGTTTTATACTTTAGGGCAATTTGGCCGGATGTGTAAATACATAGTCATTTCCCTTGACCGGGATGTGGCAAGTGAAACACTCCTGCACAAAGGCGGCATCTTTGCCATAAGGTTTTTGCTCCTCACCCAGCCAGCGGGCAAAACCCCAGCCACCGGTAGCTTCGTATTTCTTTGCGTCTTTGATCATGAATTCTGCATGAACAAATTTTCCGGGTACGGTGGCGGCAGCCCAATCGGCATCGGTCTCGGCTTTCCATACCAGCTTGCCGAGAATCGCGCCATCAGGCCATGGCTTGGTTTGCCCGCTGCGTGCGGCTTCTACTGCTTTGTCATTGCCGACGATAGCACGCATGGTATTGTTGTCCGTGCGGTGCGACACTCCTATCACGCGCCAGTCCTTGTAACCTTCGGGAAGGGTAATTCCATTCGGGGCCGGTGCTACATCTTTTTTTGCCGCCCAGGCGCTTGAGCCAAAAACTGTCGCCAGCAATAACACTGCTGATACGCTTAAAAATTTCATGTTCATATACTATCTCCTTGATTTTAAACAATAAAATACGCACATAGAACTCCTATGGCGGCTTTCTAAAGACAACTGCCCAACCTGTCAGTTTTGATTTTTTGTGCCGTTTCCCCCGATTGTTATTGGTCACAATACGTAAACAAACCAAATGATCAATTTATTCCCGTTCGCAAGAAATAAATTTGAAACGCGCTTTCGCATCGATTCCGGTTTACCATCAGGGCCTGATTTAACAGCCGCTGTTGCAGTAACTCATTAATAAGGCTTGATGAAGGGCGCGGGCGGGTGAAGGTTGTTGGCGCTATGAATCAATAGCAGTTAACTTCGTGCGGCTTCTTGTCTTCAAGATTTTCTTTGCGTTTTATTTGACATACTTCTGAATTTCACTATAATGCGGACTTCGTTTTTTGCGGGAATAGCTCAGTTGGTAGAGCGATACCTTGCCAAGGTATAGGTCGAGAGTTCGAGCCTCTTTTCCCGCTCCACATTTGTTGGGAAAGCTTCATGCTTTCCCATAATCTTTTGTACTGCAGGTTTTTGCCTTTATGGCGCGATAGCAAAGCGGTTATGCACCGGATTGCAAATCCGTGTAGGTCGGTTCGACTCCGGCTCGCGCCTCCATCCAATAAACAATAAATTGCGCAAGCATTTGCATTTGTTGTTCGCCTATCTCACAGCATTAACAGCAATCCGCTGTCCGGGTCAAAGTAACGGGTAATTGCCACCATCAGTGTGTGGAAATGGACTCCTTAAGCTCGGCTGCAATAATCCGTCGTAAAGTTTCCGCTTCGCCGCGAGTGCGCCGGACGTTGTTGCGAATCCCGGTTTGATGCCGAAGGTTCGCGGACCTGATGGTCCATTTTAAAAAAATTTCGAGCGCACGACCGCAAAGGTGCAACTGTGTTAGCGGAGAAATCCCATTGCAGGGGCAGGGATAATCAAGCTGCTCTTTTTCGTTTTAATTGGTTATTGCAGGGTCAGACCCTCAAGGGGATTTTTATCGCGCTCCCGAACCATTTTTTTCCACTCTTTGCACACGGCCATCACAGAAATATTACAGTTGTAGATGAAATCGGGCCTGGAGGATAAATCAGCAAGAGAATAAAAGAGCTATAAGGCCCGCAATAATTTGTTTTTCAGGTGTAAGATAATGTCATCATTTTTGCGAGTCGTCATGATGAATAAAAAACGCCCCAAGCATCTCGCGCTGTACCTGATAAAACTTCCATTGCCCGGTTTCGTCTCCATCCTCCACCGAGTGAGCGGCTTTTTCCTGTTTCTGGCCTTGCCTTTGCTGTTGTGGATGTTGCAAGCCAGCATGCGTTCCATAGAAACTTACACCCAGTTGGTCGAACTCCTCCATCATCCTTTAAGCAAACTTGTGTTGCTCGGATTATTGTGGTCTTTTTGGCATCATTTTTGCGCCGGTATCCGTTATCTGGCAATTGATCTGCATTTTGTCTCCAGCCTTGCGCAGGCGCGCGCCAGCAGCAAATGGGTAATAGGTGTCAGTCTGCTTCTCACCGTGTTGACAGGAGGTTGGCTATGCTAGAGCGGATTGTGACAGGTGCCCATTACGGCTTGCGCGACTGGCTTATTCAGCGCATCACTGCCGTAGTGATGGTGCTGTATACGCTGGGCATGGCTGCATATTTACTGATGCAACCCGTGCTTGATTACAACGCCTGGACGCTGCTATTTTCAAGCAACGTGGTGCGTACCTTCTCCTTGTTATTCCTGATCAGTGTGTTTTATCACGCCTGGATCGGGGTGCGTGACATCGCGATGGATTATGTTAAACCTGCCGCCATCCGCTTGTTGATCCATGTGTTGGTAATATTGACATTGCTGTTGTATCTGATTTGGTCGGCTCAAATTCTGTGGGGAATGTAATGACAGTGACGAAACGAACATTCGACGTGGTTGTAGTAGGTGCGGGCGGAGCGGGTATGCGCGCAGCTTTGGCCCTGTCCGAGGCCGGGCTCAAAGTGGCAGTGCTGTCAAAAGTGTTCCCGACCCGTTCACATACAGTGGCCGCGCAGGGCGGCATTGCGGCATCGCTGGGCAATATCGACGAAGATAACTGGCACTGGCATATGTACGACACGGTGAAAGGCTCGGATTATCTGGGCGATCAGGATGCTATCGAGTATATGTGCCGAAACGCGGCGGAGGTGGTGTACGAACTGGAACACTACGGCATGCCGTTCGACCGGCTGGACAATGGCAAAATTTACCAGCGCCCTTTTGGCGGGCATATGCAGGACTACGGCAAAACCACGGTACCGCGCGCGTGTGCGGCGGCTGATCGCACCGGCCATGCAATGCTGCATACGCTGTACCAGCAGAATGTGAAGGCCAATACGAATTTCTTTATCGAATGGATGGCGCTGGACTTGATCCGTGACGAAGAAGGCGATGTATTGGGTGTAACGGCGATGGAGATTGAAACCGGCGAAGTCATGATCTTGCAGGCCCGCGCCACCCTGTTTGCGACCGGAGGCGCCGGGCGTATTTTTGCTGCCAGCACCAATGCTTTTATCAACACCGGTGACGGCTTGGGGATGGCCGCTCGTGCGGGTATCCCGCTGGAAGATATGGAGTTTTTTCAGTTTCATCCCACCGGCGTGCATGGCGCTGGCGTGCTGATTACCGAAGGTGTGCGCGGCGAGGGAGGTTATCTGGTCAACAAGGACGGCGAGCGTTTTATGCCGCGCTATGCACCCAATGCAAAAGACCTTGCCAGCCGCGACGTGGTGTCAAGGGCGATGGCTACGGAAATTAAGGAAGGGCGCGGTTGCGGGCCGAAGGGCGATCATGTGTTGTTGAAGCTGGATCATCTGGGCGAGGATGTAATCCGTCACCGTCTGCCTGGTATCCGCGAGATCGCGCTCAAGTTTGCCCATGTCGATCCGGCTCGCGCCCCTATTCCGGTGGTGCCTACAGCGCATTACATGATGGGCGGGATTCCTACCAATTATCTCGGGCAGGTTGTCGCACCTTATAAAACGGGTCCTGAAGAAGTGGTTCAAGGTTTTTATGCGGTGGGGGAGTGCGCCTGTGTTTCGGTGCATGGCGCCAACCGCCTGGGTTGTAATTCCCTGCTCGATCTTATCGTTTTCGGACGTGCAGCGGCCAGGCAAATTATCGAAGATTTGCAGCGCAATCCGCATCACAAGCCCTTGCCGGCCGATGCGGCGGAGCGTCCAATGGCGCGCTTGGCGAGGCTGGACAGCCAGCAGCAAGGGGAAAGCGTTTCTGAAGTGGGCGCGGCGATGCGCAACGTCATGCAGGCTCATTGCGGCGTATTCCGCTTCCCGGACCTGCTGGCTGAAGGCGTGAGCCAGATCAAAGCCGTGGCGGCCCGCGCCGGAAACACTATTATCAAAGACAAAAGCAAAGTATTTAACACTGCACGGGTCGAAGCGCTGGAGCTCGATAATCTGATCGAAGTGGCCCAGGCCACCATGTGCGCGGCAGCAGCACGGGAAGAAAGCCGGGGTGCGCATGCACGTGAAGATTTTCCCGAACGTGACGATAATAAATGGCTGAAACACTCGCTGTATTTCAGTGAAGATCAGCGTCTCGATTACAAGCCGGTGCGCCTGAAGCCGCTTACGGTGGAATCGTTCCCGCTTAAAGCGCGGGTTTATTAAATAGAAATTTCTCCTTTGACTAAGCCAACAATCACGTAGATCAAGAATAGATTCACGTAGATCAAGAATAGATTAGCGCTGAAGGAATTTAACATCACGCACATATGCCATGAATATCATACTTGAACTTCCTCTCCAAGCAAAAATTGTTGCTGGCTTCTTAGCATTACTCTTTTTGTCCTTCCTTGTTCGCTACGTCGCTTATGGCCTCGTGCAACGATTCAAACTGAACCAAGCTGTTCGAAATCTTCGGGAAACTGTAAAGAAAGACCCAAAGATTATTGCCACAATCTTTGAGCATGATAAAAAGCTGACTCACTTATGGCGTCAGTATGAGGAAACACTACATGGGCAAAAGGAGTTCAACTCGCAGACCGGCACCTATGAAGTCACGAAATACCGCGCTACCGTTCCAGCAGAGGTCTTTTTTAGCAGGGAAGTTCTTGTTGATACGGTTCTTGCCACCGAATTCTTCAAACTTCTGGTGGAGTCAGTGTTGTAGAGATTGAGTCATGGTTTGCCGGCGCCCCTGATAACTGGCTCGTAATTTTCGACAGCCTGTCAAAAGTTCGAGCCCTCTACGAAATTCCGACGCCTCAAGGCATCTGTCAAGTAATGGTTACGCCGAAAGTAAAAGCAGTACTACAGGCAGTTAAGCAGATGCCTGGCAGACGTGTTGCAGGTGCGTTTGGTGAGAAATTCCTTAGCAACCCATTCGCTGTATTTGGTGGTGAGGCCGATGATGTCATTGACCCCGAGCAGTTTGAGCAGGCACGAGAGGAAGCGGGAATTCTTTTTCAAAGGTTTACGGCTAGAGTTGTAGCCGATTCGCAGGGAGAACCTACTGAGATTGGCGTTCTTGTTCAATCTATAGGTAAAAGTGAGGCCACAAGTGCCTATGAAAAATTCTCAAATTCACGAGAGCTTGGGCAGTTCATCAACGGAATTGAGACGCGGCTAAAGATCGGAAATGAGCGTTGTCACTGGCGCGGCCACGACCTGGAACTTCTCGGCGACACGTTGCGTGAAATCGAAACACTGAAGCTTGCCTTCGTTGAATGGACTCGACCGCGAATCACAATTCGGTATGCAGATGTGACTGATCTTAAACGCTACTCCGAGCGAATACTCGGCATTGGTGTGCAGAAGCCACTTATCTCTCAATACATCCCGCGTGGTGGCGAAGAGGAAGGTTGGTTCCCGGAAGATAACCTTGACCGGGAAGGCAAGGCACGACCCGTAGTTGTCAATATTCCGTCTGATGGTGGTAAGGAATTTCAGGCGGCAGTCACACCAGAGATTGTTGAAACCATTCGCGGGCTGATTTTACGCGCCAAGGCAGCTGGTGTTGATTTCGTCGAGTGGCCAGAACTGGGTACTCGTGTGCCGGTAGCTGCTGCCGAAGATGTGGTGAATCAGTCTGAAGAAATGTGGGCGCAGCCCGCAGAGCGCGAACGTACAAGCTCAGAGCGACAAGCGAAACGTGCAAAAGAGCGTAAGGAGTTACTTCTACGTGCAAACGTTGATTCTGCCGAATACTTTGAACTCCGATCAGGAGAACTCAAACTTGATCCTGCCAGAAAACCTTCTCTCCCAACATCGCTCAGGCCGGATGTCAAATTTAAGGATCACCAACTGGTTGGCATATCTTGGATGCAGAACCTCCTCGATAAATCGCCAGAGTTCTGCCGAGGTGCGGTGCTTGCTGATGACATGGGATTGGGCAAGACCCTCCAGTTGCTCACGGTCATTGCCAAGGAGTTTGAACATAACCCCGAAATTGACCCTGTTCTCATTGTTGCGCCAGTTTCATTGCTGGAGAATTGGAAGGCAGAGGCAGAAAATTTTTTCATACCCGGCACCTTCAAGTTATTGACACTGTACGGCGAAAATTTGACGGCTTTGCGAGAAATGCCCAGCAATATCGACGAAGCACTGCGCGAGCTAAAAATTGATCGTTTTCTTCAGCCCAATTGGCTTGGTAATTCAAAAGTTGTTTTGACCACTTATGAGACGCTCCGCGATCTTGAGTTCTCATTCGCCGCTGTCCGCTGGTCAATAATGGTGTGCGACGAGGCGCAGAAAATTAAAAATCCTGCGGCTATGGTTACCAGGGCAGCCAAGAAGCAGAATGTAGCATTCAAGATTGCCTGCACTGGAACCCCCAGTTGAAAATTCTCTTGCGGATTTATGGTGCCTATTCGATTTTATGCAGCCTGGGCTTCTTGTACCGCTCAATGAATTTGGCGACACCTATCGCCGACCTATCGAATGCGAGGGTGACCCAGAGGCGGAAACTCGCATCAAAGCGCTTGCCGCCATCATTGAGCCGCAGATTCTCCGCCGCCTCAAGATTGATGTTGCAAAAGACTTGCCGGAAAAACACATAGTGCCGTCCCTGAAAAACCCGGAAGCGGTGTATCTACAAATGTCGCCTTATCAAAGGAAGCTGTATGCCGACGCTTTGGAACTTTTTAAACGTCGCCGCGAACCGGGACAGTCTGGGCAGCTCTCTAACCACCTTGGGCTTCTTCACTATCTTCGTCAAGTATGCACAGACCCACACCCGTTTGGTGAAGTTTTTACTCCGGAACCACTTTCGGACTATCGGAAGAAATCACCCAAGCTAGATTGGCTTCTTCACATCCTTGAGTCAGTTCGTCAAAAGGGTGAAAAAGCGATTGTCTTCGTGGAGTTCCGTCCAATGCAACGAATGCTGGTTCACTACATCGAGGAGGTCTTTGGTTATCGCCCTGATGTCATCAATGGCGACACCACAACATCGGTACGGCATGCACAAAGCCGACAGAAGCGCATCGAAGCATTCCAGCGAGAACCAGGATTTGGGGTCATCGTCTTATCACCTATAGCAGTTGGCTTTGGCGTCAACATACAGGCGGCAAACCATGTGTTTCATTATTCCAGAACTTGGAATCCCGCAAAGGAAGACCAAGCAACTGACCGCGCGTATCGCATCGGCCAAACCAAACCTGTCTATGTCTATTATCCGGTCGTCTATGCAGATGGCTTCAAGACTTTCGATGAAAAGCTACATGAGCTTCTCGAATACAAGAGGGGTATTTCAAAGGATATGCTTAATGGCACAGGGAACATACTACCAAGTGAGTTTGATGACGTTATTGGAGTCGGCGGCGATGTTTTCAATGCGCGGCTGACTATCGACGACGCTATCCGGTTTCAACACGATTATTTTGAGGCATTGACTGCGGCTCTATGGTGCAAGCGTGGATTTAAGACAGTCATTCTTGTGGGTGGCAAGAGTGATGATGGTGTTGATATCGTTGCAAAAACTCAGAAGGTTGGTGAGCTAGTCCAATGCAAAAGCTCGTCGGTACCAGGGGAAGAACTTGACTGGGGTGGAGTCAAAGAGGTTGTAGCGGGGCACGCCGCATATAAGGCACGTTTTGCTGGTACACAATTCAAATTGGTCTGTATAAC
>Ga0315268_10002360_pt1 | contig 21356 bp, 16 predicted proteins | sample C1_top_MG_FD_204535 | JGI IMG/M metagenome (GOLD analysis project Ga0315268, IMG submission 204535) | Sediment microbial communities from Yellowstone Lake, YNP, Wyoming, USA - C1_top | ecosystem: Environmental > Aquatic > Freshwater > Lake > Sediment | place: USA: Wyoming | collected 2017-08-01 | reverse complement strand
CCAATCTGGCTGCCGGCACGGCCACGATCAACGGCAACACCATTCTCGGGTTCATTGACGAATCTATGTTGCCTTCGCTGGGCAAGAGTTTTGCCGAATACACCTGGAACCTCTGGCCCCGCTTCGGTGCCGGTCAGAATGCACAGATCAGCGATTTCGCGCCGAACGCGGTATCCGGCGGAGCAATCAACGCCGCCAACCATCCGGTCACGGTACCCGAGCCTGCCACCTTAGCCCTGCTGGGCATCGGTATGCTTACTTTCGTGAGACGCAGACAGACGCGCAATTAAACTTGAAAAGTGAAGTTATCCGCAGATTAAACAGAATACACAAGATTAAAATCTATCAGGATAATTTGCCAACCATTTGGGTGAGGATTGGGCTGTTTGTAATTGCCTGAAAATCTGCGTAATCCGTGTAATCTGCGGATTGAACTGAGGCTTTTACGAGCAATACCATTTTCAGGATAAATCAGGGCGCACAAACAAAAACGGGGAAGCAGACTTGTCGTCTGCCTCCCCCGTTTTGCTTGCTAACAACTTACTTCTTTTTGTTCTCGATCATGTCATGCATGATAGGCGCAAGAATGATTTCCATCGCATGGCTCATCTTGCCACCGGGCACCACCAGCGTGTTGGCGCGGGACATGAAGGAGTTTGGAATCATGTTGAGCATGTACGGAAAATCCACGCCCTTGGGATTGCGGAAGCGGATCACCACAAAGCTTTCATCCGGTGTAGGGATGTCGCGCGCGATGAACGGATTCGAAGTATCCACGGTCGCAACGCGCTGGAAGTTGATGTGGGTGCGCGAAAATTGCGGAGTGATGAACTTGATGTAGTCCGGCATGCGACGCATGATGGTGTCCACAGTCGCCTCAGCCGAATAGCCGCGCTCGGCGCCGTCGCGGTGAATCTTCTGGATCCATTCCAGATTGACCACCGGCACCACGCCTATGCCCAGATCCACATGCTTGCCGGCATCGATGTTGCCATCCTTGGCCAGGCCGTGCAGACCTTCGTAGAACAGCAAGTCGGAATTCGTTTCAATGTCTTCCCACGGAGTGAATACACCGGGCTTCAGGTCGGTCAGGCCGAAATGCTTGTTGTGCTCGACCGCCTCGCTATCGCTATGCACATAGTAACGGCGCTTGCACATGCCGGTTTCGCCATAGGCCTTGAACATTTCTTCGATCTTGTCGAAGTGGTTGGCTTCCGGGCCGAAGTGGCTGAACGTGTTGTTGCCGGCCTTGGCGGCCTCGGCAGCGGCGGCGCGGAATGCCATGCGATCCAGGCTGTGCAGGCTGTCGCCTTCGATCACGGCTGCGGTGATGTGCTCGCGGCGGAAGATGTTTTCAAAAGCGCGTTTGACGGTGGTGGTGCCTGCGCCGGACGAACCGGTCACTGCGATCACTGGGTGTTTGACTGACATGGTTAAACTCTCCTGAACGGATTTAATAAAAATTTTTGGATCGTGATTCTAGCAGAATGCCCTGCGCTGGGCTAACCCGAAATAGCGACCGTGTGCGCCCCGGATGATGCCGCTATAATGACGGTCTACCGAAAACAACGCAGAAATCTCAAAATGCAGCAGGAATACAAAGCCAAGGATATCGAAGCCGCAGCGCAACAACACTGGAACGCCAAGCAGGCTTTCCGCGCCGCCGAAACGGGCGACAAGCCAAAATACTACTGCCTGTCGATGTTCCCGTATCCATCAGGCAAGCTGCACATGGGCCATGTGCGCAACTACACCATCGGCGACGTGCTCAGCCGTTACCACCGCATGAAGGGCTACAACGTGATGCAGCCGATGGGCTGGGACGCGTTCGGCCTGCCCGCCGAAAATGCCGCGATGGCGCACAACGTGCCGCCCGCCGCCTGGACCTATTCCAACATCGACTACATGCGCACCCAGCTGCAAAGCCTGGGGCTGGGCATAGACTGGTCGCGCGAGGTGACCACCTGCAAGCCGGATTACTACCGCTGGGAGCAATGGCTGTTCACGCGATTGTTCGAGAAGGGCATCATTTACAAGAAGACCGCCACGGTGAACTGGGACCCGGTCGATCACACCGTGCTGGCCAACGAGCAGGTGATAGACGGGCGCGGCTGGCGCTCCGGCGCGCTGGTGGAAAAGCGCGAAATCCCGATGTATTTTTTCCGCATCACCCAGTACGCGGACGAGCTGCTGCAGGACTTGGACACGCTCGACGGCTGGCCGGAGCAGGTCAAGACCATGCAGCGCAACTGGATAGGCAAGAGCTACGGCTGCGACATCCAGTTCCCCTATGATGTGGCGAGCATAGGCAAGGCAGGCGCGCTCAAGGTCTACACCACGCGCCCCGACACGCTAATGGGCGCGACCTACGTCGCGGTCGCGGCGGAGCATCCGCTGGCGACCCAGGCTGCAGCGCACAATCCCGCGCTCGCCGACTTCATCGCGGAATGCAAGCGCGGCGGCACCGCCGAAGCCGATGTCGCGACGATGGAGAAGAAGGGCATGGACACCGGCCTGTTCGTCATCCACCCGCTGAACGGCGACAAGCTGCCGGTGTGGGTCGCCAACTACGTGCTGATGGGCTACGGCGAAGGCGCGGTGATGGCGGTTCCGGCGCACGATGAACGGGATTTTGAATTTGCGCAGAAGTATAAATTGCCGATCAAAGAGGTGATAAGTGACAAGGTGACAGGTGATAACACCATCGCTTCTGGTCACGACTTACCATTCACCGATTACGGTGTTCTGGTCAACTCCGGCAAATACGACGACCTGGATTTCCAGCAGGCTTTCGATGCGATCGCCGCCGACCTCGCCGCCAAGCATCTGGGCGAAAAGAAAGTGCAGTTCCGCCTGCGCGACTGGGGCATTTCGCGCCAGCGCTACTGGGGCTGTCCGATTCCGATCATCCATTGCCCTTCTTGCGGCGATGTGCCGGTGCCGGACGAGCAGCTGCCGGTGGTGCTGCCGGAAAACGTGACCATCACCGGCGCGGGTTCGCCGCTGGCGAAGATGCCGGAATTCTACGATTGCAGCTGCCCCAGGTGCGGCGGCAACGCAAAGCGCGAAACCGACACGATGGACACCTTCGTCGAGTCGTCCTGGTATTACGCGCGCTATGCCAGCCCGGACTGCACCACCGGACTGGTGGACGAGCGCGCGCAGTACTGGCTGCCGGTAGACCAATATGTCGGCGGCATCGAGCATGCGATTCTGCATCTGCTGTATGCGCGTTTTTTCAACAAGATGATGAGGGATGTGGGGGTGTTTGGGGACGTGCCTCGCTCGCTCCCCCACCCTAACCCTCCCCCGGAGGGAGAGGGGACAAACGATGCGCGGCGCGCACTAAAGTTCTTTGATGAACCTTTCACTCACCTGCTCACGCAGGGCATGGTGATCGCGCCCACGTTCTACCGCGAGGACGCCGCAGGCAAGAAGCTGTGGCTCAATCCGGCCGATGTGGATGTGGAAAGCGACGCCAAGGGCCGCCCCATGGGTGCAAAGCTGCGCGCCGACGGCCAGCCGGTGGTGATCGGCGGCACCGAGAAGATGTCCAAGTCCAAGAACAACGGCGTCGATCCGCAAGCCATCATCGACCAGTACGGCGCGGACACCGCGCGCCTGTTCATGATGTTCGCCGCGCCGCCGGACCAGCAACTGGAGTGGTCGGATGCGGGCGTCGAAGGCGCTTTCCGTTTTCTCAAGCGCGTGTGGAAGGCCGCGCACGACCATGTCGAACAAGGAATCCTGGCGGCCTGCACCGGCGGAGAATTGAGTCCCGCAGCCAAGGCGCTGCGCCTGCAGCTGCATCTGACGATCCAGAAAATCGACGATGACATCGGGCGGCGCAAGACTTTCAACACGGCCATCGCAGCCACCATGGAACTGCTCAATGGGCTGGGTAAATTCGACGAGCAGTCCGAAGTCGGGCGCAGCGTGGTGCAGGAAACGCTGGAGGCGATGACGCTGATGCTGGCACCTATCGTGCCGCATATCAGCCAGGCATTGTGGAGCGAACTGCGCCCGGGCAGCGACTTGCTCGACCAGCCCTTCCCCAAGGCCGATCCGGCTGCGCTGGTGCAGGACGAGATCGAGCTGGTGATCCAGGTCAACGGCAAGCTGCGCGGCAGTTTGCGCGTGGCGAAAGACACCGAAAAATCGGCGCTGGAACAGCTGGCGCTGGCGCACGATGCCGTGCAGAAGCTGCTGGCGGGCGGCACCGCGAAGAAAATCATCGTGGTGCCGGGGCGCCTGATCAACGTGGTGATCTGAGCAATGCCGATACGCGCCCTCCTGCTGACACTTGCGCTGATGCTCACGCTGCTGCTGGGCGCATGCGGCTTTCACCTGCGCCAGCACGATGCGTTCACGTTGCCGTTCCGGACGCTGTATCTGCAGTCAGCCAACAGCTTCAGCCCATTCACCGCCGAACTGAAGCGCACAATTCAGGCAAACAATGTGCAACTGACAGATACGCCCGAGCAGGCGCAACTGACGCTGCACATTGTTTCCGAAACGGCGGACAAGCAGATATTGTCGCTCAGCAGCGGCGGGCGGGTGCGCGAGTACATCCTGCAGCTCCGCATCTCGTTGCGCGCGTTTGACATGAAACAACAGGACTGGCTGGCCGCACAGGAAATCACCATCAAGCGAAATTTTTCCTACGACGACAGCCAGGTTCTGGCCAAGGACAGGGAAGAAGACCTGCTCTTCCAGAACATGCGCAGCGATGCGGTGCAGCAGACATTGCGCCGGCTGAACCACGCAAGAGCGCCGCAAACCCGACCATGAAACTGCCACGCCTATGAAACTCTCTGGCGATGATCTGACGCGCCACCTGGCCGCAGGAATAAAGCCGCTGTATGTCATACACGGCGAAGCGCTGCTGCTGTCGATCGAGGCGGCCGATGCCATACGCGCGGCGGCGCGCGCTGCCGGCTATGTCGAGCGCGAGGTACTGACCGCCGAACAGGGTTTCAAGTGGGCGGAGTTGCGCAACAGCGCGCAGAGCTTGTCGCTGTTTTCCTCGCGCAAGCTGGTCGAGCTGCGCATCCCGTCCGGCAAGCCGGGCGTGGAAGGCGCGCAGGCCTTGCAGGATTATTGCCAGCAGATGAGTCCCGACACGGTCACGCTGGTCACGCTGCCGAGGCTGGACAAGACGGCCCAGGGCAGCAAATGGTTCGGCGCGCTGGAGGCGCAGGGCATGGTGATCGCCACCGAGGAGATTACTCTGGCCGCGCTGCCGTCATGGATTGCGGGCCGGCTGAAGCGCCAGGGCCAGTCTGCGGACGCGGACACACTGAGATTTCTGGCCGAGCGCGTGGAAGGCAATCTGCTGGCGGCCTATCAGGAAATCCAGAAGCTCGCGCTGTTGTTCCCGGCCGGGCCGCTTTCCTTCGAGCAGGTGAAAGATGCGGTGATGGACGTAGCGCGCTATGACGTATTCAAGCTGTCCGAAGCCATGCTCGCGGGCGATGTCGCGCGCTATGCGCGCATCCTCGACGGCCTGCGCGCGGAAGGCGCCGCCACGGTGCTGATCCTGTGGGCGCTGGCCGAGGACATACGCACGCTGGGCAAGGTGTTGCGCGCGATACAGAACGGCGGCAATCTCGCCACCGCATTGCGCGACGCGCGCGTGTGGGGCGTGCGGCAGAAACTGGTGGAGCGCGCGGTGCGGCGCTTCAACCCGGCCATCGCCGAACGCGCGCTGCGCCAGGCCGCGCATATAGACAAGGTGGTGAAAGGTTTGCGCCCGGGCGATGCCTGGGACGAGCTGCTGCAGCTGGGCATGCGCTGCGCGCGCGCGGGAACGGCATGAACAGCGAGGAAATTTTGCTGGTGTTCACCAACCTGCCGGAGCGCGAATCCGCAGAACGCGTCGCACAGGCGCTGATAGCAAGCCGCGCCGCGGCCTGCGTCAATATTCTGGCCGCATGCACTTCGGTCTATCGCTGGCAGGAAAAAATCGCTTCCGCGAGCGAAGTGCCGCTGCTGATCAAGACCACGCGCGCGGCCTATGCGCGCGTCGAGGCGACCATCCGCGCGCACCACCCGTATGAACTTCCGGAAATTGTCGCTGTCTCGGTGAGTGCCGGATTGCCCGGTTACTTGCAATGGGTCGCGCAGGAAACCCAAACACCCGAAAATCAAAACTAAGGCAACCGAAGAATGAAAATGATGCGCTTGTTATTGTTGATGGCTTTATGCCTCGCCCCGCTGTCCCACGCCAATAGCTTTCTGGATCGCCTGCCATCGCTGGGCGGATCCAAACAACCCGCCTTCTTGCAACCGGACCAGGCCTATGGGCTGGAGGTCAATACAGTCGACGCTCATACGCTGGTCGCAAGCTTCCGCGTGACGCCCGAGTACTATCTTTACCGCAGCAAAATTTCGTTCAGCATCGAGAGCGGCCCCGCGAATGCCCCGGGCAGCAAGGTCATCAATGTGGCCATGCCGCAGGGGGATTTGAAGCACGACCCGAACTTCGGCGACATGGCCGTGTTCCACAAATCTTTCCAGGCCGAGATCGCGCTGGAGCGCGGCAATCTCGCCGCGCAGAACATCACGCTGCTGGCCACTTACCAGGGATGCAGCGAGAAGGGGCTGTGCTATCCGCCGATGACCAAGCGCATCAGCCTCGCGCTGCCCGCGGCAACCCAGGCTGTGGCGGCCAAGCCGCCCGCAAGCGCGGCGCCCGCCGCGCAACCCGCCTCTGGCAAACCGGCCGCAGACAATTCAGCCCCCGACAACGAGGGCACGCAGATCGCAAAACTGTTCAAGCAGGGCAATTTCTGGCTGATCATCTCGTTCTTTTTCGGCGCAGGATTGCTGCTGGCGTTTACGCCGTGCATGTTTCCGATGGTGCCCATCCTGTCCGGCATCATCGTCGGGCGCGGCCACAAGATCACGCACATGCACGGCTTCATCCTGTCTCTGGCGTATGTGCTCGGCATGGCGCTGACTTATGCCGCAGTCGGCGTCGCGGCAGGACTGTCCGGCTCGCTGCTGTCCAACGCGCTGCAGACGCCGTGGGTGCTTGGCAGCTTTGCCGGGGTATTCGTGCTGCTGTCGCTGTCGATGTTCGGCTTCTATGAGCTGCAGTTGCCGACCGCGCTGCAAAGCAAGCTGACCGGCACCAGCAACAAGCTGCACGGCGGCCATCTGTCCGGGGTATTCGTGATGGGCGCGCTATCCGCGATCATCGTCGGCCCGTGCGTCGCAGCGCCCTTGGCGGGCGCGCTGCTGTATATCGGCCAGACACATAACGCCTTCCTCGGCGGCATGGCGCTGTTCGCGCTGGCCATGGGCATGGGATTGCCGCTGCTGCTGATCGGCGCTTCCGCCGGAACGCTGCTGCCCAAGGCAGGCGCGTGGATGGAGTCGGTCAAACGCTTTTTCGGCGTACTGTTGCTGGCGGTCGCGATCTGGCTGATCGCACCGCTGATCCCGCTCGGCGTGCAGATGCTGCTGTGGGCGGTACTGCTGGTGCTGTCCGCGATTTTCCTGCACGCGCTGGATGCGCTGGCGCACAACGCGACCCACTGGCACAGGCTGTGGAAGGGCATAGGCATACTCGCGCTGCTGGTCGGCATCGCCTACCTGATCGGCGCGCTGTCCGGCGCACGCGACATCCTGCGCCCGCTGGGCGGGATAGGCGGCGTCCAGGCGCAAGCCCCCGCGACCCTGCAGTTTGCGCGCGTAAAAAACCTTGCCGAACTGGATGCCCGCATCGCGCAGGCCGCTGGCAAGCCCGTGATGCTGGATTTCTATGCCGACTGGTGTGTGTCATGCAAGGAGATGGAGCGCAACACGCTGTCTGATCCCGCAGTGCAGGCCAGGCTGAAGAATGCCGTGCTGCTGCAGGTCGATGTCACCGCCAACAGCGAGGACGACAAGGCGCTGCTGAAACGATTCGAGCTGTTCGGCCCGCCCGCCACCTTGTTTTATGACGCACAAGGCAAGGAGCTGGCGGATTTTCGCGTGACGGGCTATCAGGATGCGACTCGATTTCTGCAATCGCTGCAAAGCGCGGGACTTTAAACGACAAGGAATTAGCCCGAGCAAGGGCAGCCACCATTTTCTTTAAAATCGCGAAGTCAACCCCATAATTTCAGCCAAAATCTGGACAACGCCCCCTAATTTGCGGCAAAATCCGCCCATGAAAAAAATCCTGGTGCTGCATGGACCCAACCTGAACCTGCTCGGCAGCCGCGAGCCGGGCGTGTATGGTCGCATCACGTTGGACGAAATTAACCAGAACTTGCAACAAAAAGCTGGCGCTGCAGGTGCAGACCTGCAGTTTTTCCAAAGCAATGCAGAAGCCGCGCTGATAGAGCGTGTGCATCTGGCGCGCGGGGACGGCAGCAATTTCATCATCATCAATCCGGCCGCCTACACCCACACCAGCGTCGCGTTGCGCGACGCACTGGCGGCAGTGGCCATACCCTTTATCGAAGTCCACATTTCCAATGTGTTTGCCCGTGAAGCATTTCGCAAGGAGTCTTATTTCTCCGATCTGGCCGTCGGCGTCATCAGCGGTTTGGGCGCGACCGGCTATGAACTCGCGCTGCAATACGCGCTGTTACACACTAATTAGGAGCTAATCATGGATTTACGTAAACTCAAGACCCTGATCGAGCTGGTCGAAAGTTCCGGCATCGCCGAACTGGAAATCAGCGAAGGCGAAGAGCGCGTGCGCATCACGCGCTCGCCCGCTTCGATGATGATGCAGCCGCAGCACGTTTATGCCGCACCGCAGCATATAGCCGCCCCCGCACCGCAGCCCGCAGCTGCGCCGGCCGAAGCAGCCAAACCGGCCGAGCCGGAAGGCCACGTGGTGAAATCACCCATGGTCGGCAGCTTCTACCGCTGCCCGTCCCCCGGCGCCAAGTCCTTCGTTGAAGTGGGACAAAGCGTGAACGCGGGCGACACGCTGTGCATCATCGAGGCGATGAAGCTGCTGAATGAAATTGAAGCCGACCAAAGCGGCGTCATCAAGGCTGTGCTGGTCGAGAACGGGCAAGCGGTCGAATACGGCCAGCCTCTGTTCATCATCGGCTAACCAATCCGAACATCATGTTTACCAAGAAACCGCCCGCCAAACCAGGCGAGAGCAAACCGCCCAGCGGTTTGCTGAGGCGGAGAATCATTGCTGCAGCGCCCAAGCCGGAGCCAACCACCATGTTTGAAAAGATTCTAATCGCCAACCGCGGCGAGATTGCACTGCGCATACAGCGCGCCTGCCGCGAAATGGGCATCAAGACCGTAGCCGTCCACTCCGAGGCGGACGCGGATGCCAAGTACGTAAAGCTGGCCGACGAGTCGGTATGCATCGGCCCCGCGCCTTCATCGCAAAGTTACCTGAACATCCCGGCCATCATCAGCGCGGCTGAAGTCACCGATGCGCAGGCCATTCATCCCGGTTACGGCTTCCTGTCGGAAAACGCCGACTTCGCCGAGCGCGTGGAAAAGAGCGGCTTCGTGTTCATCGGCCCGCGCCCCGAAACCATACGCATGATGGGCGACAAGGTCACCGCCAAGCTGACCATGAAGAAAGCCGGCGTGCCGTGCGTGCCCGGCGTGGATGGCGCGCTGCCGGACAATCCGGCCGAGATCGTCAAGATCGCGCGCAGCATCGGCTATCCGGTGATCATCAAGGCTTCCGGCGGCGGCGGCGGGCGCGGCATGCGCGTGGTGCACACCGAGGCCGCGCTGCTCAACGCGGTGACCATGACGCGCAGCGAAGCGCAGGCTGCGTTCAACAATCCCATGGTGTACATGGAAAAGTTTCTGGAGAACCCGCGCCACATCGAATTCCAGGTGCTGGCCGACTCCTACGGCAACGCCGTTTACTTGGGCGAACGCGACTGCTCGATGCAGCGCCGCCACCAGAAGATCATCGAGGAAGCGCCCGCCGCGCTGCTCAACCCGCGCCTGCGCAACAAGATAGGCGAACGCTGCGCCGAGGCCTGCCGCAAGATCGGCTATCGCGGCGCGGGCACGTTCGAGTTCCTGTTCGAGAACGACGAGTTCTATTTCATCGAGATGAACACGCGCGTGCAGGTGGAGCATCCGGTCAGCGAGATGATCACCGGCATCGACATCGTGCAGCAGCAGATCCGCATTGCCGCTGGCGAGAAGCTCAGCTTCCGGCAAAAGGATGTGGTGTTCAAGGGCCACGCGATCGAGTGCCGCATCAACGCCGAGCATCCTTACAAATTCACGCCCTCGCCCGGCCGCATCACCACCTGGCACCCGCCCGGCGGCCCCGGCATACGCGTCGACTCGCATGTGTACGCCAACTATTTCGTGCCGCCGCATTACGACTCGATGATAGGCAAGATCATCGCCTACGGCGACACGCGCGAACAGGCGATGGCGCGCATGCGCATCGCGCTGGCGGAGATGGCGGTGGAAGGCATAGAAACCAACGTCGCGCTGCATCAGGAGCTGATGCAGGACGCCGCCTTCATGAGCGGCGGCACCAGCATCCATTATCTGGAACACAAGCTCGCCGAGCGCGCCAAGGGCAAATGATATGGCGTGGCTTACGCTGACCGTCAATGCCGACGCGGAACATGCAGAGAACCTGAGCGAGGCGCTGCTGGAACTCGGCGCGCTGTCGGTGGACATGCATGACGCGGATGCCGACACGCCGGCCGAGCAGGCGATTTTCGGCGAGCCGGGCGAGCCCACCGCGCTGCTCTGGTCGCACAATTGCGTCACCGCACTGTTTGCCGAAGATGCGCCGATAGCATCCATCATGCAGCAGGCGGCACGTGCGATCGGCCTGCTGCAGCCGCCGGTCTACCGCACCGAAAAGCTGGAAGACAACGACTGGGTGCGCCTGACCCAGTCGCAGTTCAACCCCATCCGCATTTCGCAGCGCCTGTGGATCGTGCCCACCTGGCACACCGCATCCGATCCCGCCGCCATCAACATCACGCTCGACCCCGGCCTGGCCTTCGGCACCGGCAGCCATCCCACCACGCGCCTGTGCCTGCGCTGGCTGGATGACAACATCAAGGGCGGCGAGTCGGTGCTGGATTACGGCTGCGGCTCCGGCATACTCGCCATCGCCGCGCTCAAGCTGGGCGCGGCCAGCGCCACCGGCGTGGACGTGGACGCGCAGGCAGTGCAGGCCAGCCGCGACAATGCCCAAGCCAATCAGGTCACGGCGCAGTTCTACCTGCCCGATGCCGCGCCGAAACAGCAGGCGGATGTCGTCGTGGCCAACATCCTGACCAACCCGCTCAAGGTGCTCGCGCCGCTGCTGGCCAACGCCGTGCGCCCCGGCGGGCAGATCGTGCTGTCCGGCATACTCAGCGAACAGGCCGAAGATGTGATGCAGATATATGCGCAATGGTTTGAGCTCAAGCCGGCAGTGATCGAAGATGGCTGGGCGTGTCTGTCCGGTGTCAGGCGATGAATGACGTAACCCAATGCCCGACATGCAACACCCGCTTTAAAGTCACCCAAGAACAACTGGATGCGCATCATGGCATGGTGCGCTGCGGACGTTGCCAGGCGGTATTCAACGCCATCGCACAGCTGCACGAAGAACAGCCGAACCCGCAACTCGACCTGCCCATCACGGCGGATGAAATCCCCCCGTCTCTCCCCGAGCCCACAGCAGAAGCAGCAGCCGAATCTGTATTCACCTCTGACGAGGAACTCGACTTTAGTTACACCGACGCTTCCGCAGTGGCAACAGAAGCTGCAGCAGAGACTGAAGCCGAACAAATCAGCCCGGATCATCCATCAGACGCAGGTCTGGCTGAAGCCCGACATGTCGGGCTTCAGCCAGACCTGCAACCCGCCGATCTTGTTGGCGGCGAACCCCTCACACAAGCGCACAAAATCACCTTTGCGCATATCGAGGATGAAACCCCTCCCGCGCCTGTCAAAAAGAAACCCGTCTGGCCGTGGGCCGTCGGCAGTGCACTGCTGCTCATTCTGCTGCTGGCGCAGGCCGCGTATTTCTTCCGCATCGATCTTGCCGCCCGCCTGCCCGGCCTCAGGCCCGCGCTGACAGCCTATTGCGGACTGCTCGGCTGCAGCGTACCGCTGCCGCAAAAAGCGGATTTGATGAGCATCGAATCCTCCGACCTGGAAATCGCCGATCCTGCACAAGCCAACGTCATCACGCTGAACGCCATCCTGCGCAACCGCGCGCCTTTTTCACAGGCCTATCCCAATCTCGAACTCACGCTCACCGACACGGAAGAAAAAGCCGTTGCGCGCCGCACTTTCCGTCCGGCGGAATACCTCAGGCCCGGCGAGGATGAAAAGCAGGGCCTGGCAGCCAACCGCGAACTCAACGTCAAACTGAACCTCGACACGACCGACCTGATGGCATCGGGCTACCGCTTGTTTCTGTTTTATCCGCAGCACTGACAGCCCCCTGCAGGCCGCGCAATCAGCGCCGGCGCATGACCCCTGAGCCGTACGACAACAATCCAAAGCACTTTTTATCCGCATGCAAAATAGCCTGTAAGGGCTAAGTGTTTCGCCGATTATATTTAACATGCATTCGTGCTAGACTTTATCCAAGGTCGGCATCAGGAGCTGTTATGCAATCGCAGAGCTACAAGGCTTGGTCGGTAGTCATCATGAGCACACTGGCGTTCACGGTGTGCTTCATGATCTGGATGATGTTCGCGGTGATCGGCATTCCCATCAAAAAAACGCTGGGCCTGAACGAGACCCAGTTCGGCATCCTGATCGCGATGCCGGTTCTTACCGGCTCCCTGATCCGCCTGCCCCTTGGCATGTGGACCGACAAATTCGGCGGCCGCATCGTATTTTTCATACTGATGCTGTCCACCGTTTTCCCGATCTGGATGATCTCCCGTGCCACCGAATTCTGGCAGTTCCTGCTGACCGGCCTGTTCGTGGGCGTTGCCGGCGGCTCGTTCACGGTGGGCATCTCGTACTGCGCACGCTGGTTCCCCCGTGAGCGGCAAGGGCTGGCGATGGGCATTTTCGGCGCCGGCAACACCGGTGCGGCGCTGACCAAACTGATCGCTCCCAGCATCGTGCTGGCTTACGGCTGGGCCATGGTGCCGCAGGCTTATGCGGTGCTGATGCTGGTCACCGCAATCCTGTTCTGGTTCTTCACCTTTTCCGACCCAGCGCACAAAGTCAGTAAAACAATCACCATGCGCGAGCAGCTTGCGGCGCTCAAAGACCCCAAGGTGTGGCGCTACAGCCAGTATTATTCCATCGTGTTCGGCGGCTACGTAGCGCTGGCGCTGTGGATGACCAAGTACTACATTTCCGAGTACGGCTTCGACCTCAAGACCGCCGCATTTCTTGCAGCCGCATTCAGCATCCCGGGCGGTCTGCTGCGCGCGGTCGGCGGCTATTTCGCCGACAAATTCGGCGCGCATACGATGACCTGGTGGGTGCTGTGGGTGTCGCTGGTCTGCCTGTTCTTCTTATCCTATCCGCAGACCGAATTCACACTGCACACCGTGAACGGCCCGCAGACCTTCCATATCGGGCTCGGCCCTACCCTGTTCACCGTCATCCTGTTCTCGATGGGCGTCGCTTTCGCACTGGGCAAGGCATCGGTGTTCAAGTACATCTCCGACGACTACCCCCAGAACATCGGCGTAGTCTCCGGTGTGGTGGGGCTGGCGGGCGGCATGGGCGGCTTCCTGATGCCCATCATGTTCGGCGCGCTGGTCGATCTGACCGGCATCCGCTCCTCCGCCTTCATGCTGATGTTCGGCGTGGTGTGGATTTCGCTGATGTGGATGTACTGGTCGGAAGTGCGCCCGCTGGCGGCAAAACAGGCAAAAAATCAATCCAAGGAAACCAATACGCTTACATGACGCACTTGCAAATTTAACCGCAAATCAATCCGGGGAGAACGGCATGGCTGACATCAAAGAGTGGAACGTGGAAGACCCAACATTCTGGGAATCCACCGGCAAGAAAATCGCCTACCGCAACCTCGCGATCTCGGTGCCTGCGCTGTTGTGCGGATTCGCCGTGTGGGGCATGTGGGGCATCATCACCGTGCAGATGCTCAACCTCGGCTTCCCGTTCACGCAGCCCGAGCTGTTCACGCTGACCGCCATCGCCGGCATCGCCGGTGCGACGATGCGCATCCCATCCTCGTTCTTCGTCCGCCTCGCGGGCGGGCGCAACACCATCTTCCTGACCACCTTGATGTTGCTGGCGCCGGCCATCGGCACCGGCATCGTGCTGCAGCATCCCGAGTGGCCGCTGTGGTCGTTCCAGCTGATGGCGCTGTGGTCGGGCGTCGGCGGCGGCAACTTCGCCAGCTCGATGAGCAACATCACCACGTTTTTTCCGAAGCGTTTGCAAGGCACCGCGCTGGGCATCAACGCCGGGATAGGCAATTTCGGCGTGACCACGATGCAGATCGTCATCCCGCTGGCGATGACCGCCGGCATCTTCGGCGCGCTGGGCGGCGAGCCGATGACGCTGATCAAAGACAGCGGCTGGATCTTAGGCAAGATTCCCGCAGGCACCCCCACCTGGATACAGAACGCGGGCTTCGCCTGGGTGCTGTCGCTGGCGCCGCTCGGCGTCCTGTGCTGGTTCGGCATGAACAACCTCAAGACCGTCTCGCCCGACACTGCGCCGATAGTCTCGTTCGCGAAAATCACCTGGCTCTACACGCTGGCCTTCATCCCGTCTATCCTGGGCCTGTATCTCTACCTGCCCAAGCCGACCGGACTGGGGCTGATCAGCATGTGGGTGGCGATCCCGCTCGACATCGTCGCCGCGCTGATCATCATGAAGCTCGCCGCGTTCGGCCCGATGAAAGAGAACGTCGCCAAACAGTTCGCGATCTTCAAGAACAAACACACCTGGTCGCTGACGGCGCTGTACATCGTCACCTTCGGCTCGTTCATCGGCTTCTCGATGGCGCTGCCGCTGTCCATCACCGTGATCTTCGGCAGCACGCATGTGCTCGACCCGGTGACCCATCTCTGGGTGCACGCCAAGAACCCCAACGCGCCCTCGGCCTTCACCTATGCCTGGATCGGCCCCTTCGTCGGCGCGGCGGTGCGGCCCATCGGCGGCTGGATCTCGGACAAAGTCGGCGGCTCCATCGTCACGGAAATCATCTCGGCAGTGATGGTCGCAGCCTCGGTGGCCGTGGGCTACGTGATGATGCAAGCCTATCAATCGGCCACGCCGGAGCAATACTTCCCGACTTTCATCGGCCTGTTCATCGTGCTGTTTTTCGCCAGCGGCGTCGGCAATGGCTCCACCTTCCGCACCATAGGCGTGATCTTCGACCGCACCCAGGCCGGCCCGGTGCTGGGCTGGACCTCGGCGGTGGCCGCCTACGGCGCCTTCGTCGCGCCCATCGTCATCGGCAACCAGATCAAGGCCGGCTCGCCGCAAATCGCCATGTACGGCTTCGCGGCGTTCTATGCGCTATGCCTGGTATTGAACTGGTGGTTCTATTTGCGCAGCGGCTCCGAGTTCAAGAATCCATAAGGCGTAAGTCGGCCCTTAGCCCGGCGCTTCAGAACAAGGGCAAGGTGAGCACCATGGAGGCCAAGCTTAAAGCCAAGCAGGAATACGAGATTTACCGTCAGCAACAGGACGTGGAATACATTTCGGACTTCGATCGAAAAGTGAAACGAATCGAGGAGACTCACGCGGAGACGCGGAGTGCGCGGAGGAAGTAGCCATGAAGGAATTGGATGAAATCACGGGGGCAATCGTAGATGCCTCAATGAAGATTCATATGGAACTGGGGCCAGGGCTGCTGGAATCGGTCTATGAAGCGGTGCTGGCTCGGGCACTTGAAAAGAGGGGATTCCAAGTTGAGCGACAAAAGGCCATTCGCTTTGAATACGATGGAATCGTTTTTGAGGAGGGGTTCCGCACAGACCTCCTCGTCGAAAACCGTGTGATCGTGGAGCTCAAGTCAGTGGAAAAACTCGCTCCTGTCCACAGCAAACAACTTCTCACCTATCTCCGTTTGATGAACCTCCCCGTTGGTTTGCTCATCAACTTCGGTGCCGCAACACTCAAAGAAGGCCTACACCGCATCGTCAACAAACTCCCATCCTCCGCGTCTCCGCGCCTCCGCGTGAACCAAGCCAACAGCGGATTGGCACGCGGAGACGCGGAATGCGCGAAGGGACAAACCATGAACTTGAATGAATCCATCGCAAATGTCGTCGCCCTGACTTGGTTCGAGGATCTGCGAACCAGCACTAAGGAGTAACAAATGAGCCACTTTCTTGATCGACTGAATTACTTCTCGCAACCCAAAGAATCGTTTTCCGATGGCCACGGCATCGTGACCGGGGAAGACCGCACCTGGGAAGACGCCTATCGCAACCGCTGGGCGCACGACAAGATTGTGCGTTCGACGCACGGGGTCAACTGCACCGGGTCGTGTTCGTGGAAGATCTACGTCAAGGGCGGCATCGTCACTTGGGAAACCCAGCAGACCGACTATCCGCGCACGCGCTGGGACATGCCCAACCACGAGCCGCGCGGCTGTGCGCGCGGCGCCAGTTACAGCTGGTATCTGTACAGCGCCAATCGCGTGAAATATCCGCTGGTGCGCGGCCGATTGCTCAAGAGCTGGCGCGAGGCCAGGCTGACCAAAGAACCGGTCGAGGCATGGGCCTCCATCGTCGAGTCGGACACCAGTCGGCGCAGCTACCAGAGCGTGCGCGGCCTCGGCGGCTTCGTGCGCGCAAGCTGGGACGAGATCAACGAAATCGTCGCAGCAGCCAACGTCTACACCATCAAGCAGCACGGCCCCGACCGCGTGATCGGCTTCTCGCCGATACCCGCGATGTCCATGGTCAGCTACGCCGCAGGCAGCCGTTACCTGAGCCTGATCGGCGGCGTGTGCATGAGCTTCTACGACTGGTATTGCGACCTGCCGCCAAGCAGCCCGCAGGTGTGGGGCGAGCAGACCGACGTGCCAGAATCGGCCGACTGGTACAACTCCAGCTTCATCATCGCCTGGGGCTCGAACGTGCCGCAGACGCGCACGCCCGATGCGCATTTCTTCACCGAGGTGCGCTACAAAGGCACCAAGACGGTGGCGGTCACGCCCGATTATTCCGAAGTCGCCAAACTGGCCGACATCTGGATGCATCCCAAGCAGGGCACCGACGCGGCGGTGGCCATGGCGATGGGCCATGTGATCATGAAGGAATTCTACTTCGACAAGCGCAGCGAGTATTTCGACGACTACGCGCGCCGCTACACCGACCTGCCGATGCTGGTGATGCTCAAGGAACACACCACGGCAAGCGGCGAGAAAATCATGGTGCCGGACCGCTATGTGCGCGCCTCGGATTTCCCCGACAGCCTCGGCCAGGACAACAATCCGGAGTGGAAGACCGTCGCCCTGGATGCCAGCGGAAAAGTGGTGCTGCCCAACGGCGCGATCGGCTTCCGCTGGGGCCCGGATGGCCGCGCCGATGAGGGGCAGTGGAATCTGGAAGCCAAGGATGCGCAGCAGCGCAGCGAGGTGAAACTCAGGCTGTCGATGCTTGAAGGCGAGTCCAACAACCCGGACACCGCGAAGGTCGGCTTCCCATATTTCGGCGGCATCGTCAGCGAGCATTTTCCCAACAATACCCAAGGTGCGGCGAGCAATGACGTGCTGGTGCGCACGGTGCCGGTGCAAAGCATCAACGGCAAAGACGGAACAATGCTGGTGGCAACCGTGTTCGACCTGCAAGCCGCCAACTATGGCGTGGCGCGCGGCCTGCCCGGCGAACTGGCCGCCACCAGCTACGACGACGACACGCCCTACACGCCCGCCTGGCAGGAGCGCATCACCGGCACGCCGCGCGCGCAGGTCATTGCGGTGGCGCGCCAGTTCGCCGACAACGCCGACAAGACGCAGGGCAGGTCTATGGTGATCATCGGCGCGGCGATGAACCACTGGTACCACAGCGACATGAACTATCGCGGCATCATCAACATGCTGATGATGTGCGGCTGCATCGGCAAGAGCGGCGGCGGCTGGGCGCACTACGTAGGCCAGGAGAAACTGCGGCCCCAGACCGGCTGGACCGCGCTGGCCTTCGCGCTCGACTGGATACGTCCGCCGCGCCAGATGAACTCCACCAGCTTCTTCTATGCGCACACCGACCAGTGGCGCTACGAAAAAGTGGGCATGGAAGAAGTGCTGTCGCCGTTGGCCGACAAGAAGCTGTACGGCGGCAGCATGATCGACTACAACGTGCGCGCCGAGCGCATGGGCTGGCTGCCTTCGGCGCCGCAATTGAAGACCAACCCGTTGCAGGTGGTCAAGGACGCGGCGGCAGCGGGCATGGACGCCAAGGACTATGCGGTCAAGTCGCTGAAGGACGGGTCGTTGCAGATGAGTTGCGTAGACCCCGACGCACCGGAAAACTGGCCGCGCAACATGTTCGTGTGGCGCTCCAACCTGCTGGGTTCATCGGGCAAGGGCCACGAGTATTTCCTCAAGCACCTGCTGGGCACCAAACACGGCGTGCAGGGTAAAGACCTCGGCAAAGACGACGCGCGCCCCACTGAAGTGAAGTGGCACGAGCACGCACCCGAAGGCAAGCTCGACCTGCTGGTCACGCTGGATTTCCGCATGAGCACCACCTGTCTGTACTCCGACATCGTGCTGCCCACCGCCACCTGGTACGAGAAGAACGACCTCAACACCAGCGACATGCACCCGTTCATCCACCCGCTGTCCACCGCAGTCGATCCGGCCTGGCAGTCGCGCAGCGACTGGGATATCTACAAAGGCTTCGCCAAGAAATTCAGCGAGGTGTGCGTCGGCCATCTAGGCGTTGAGAAGGAACTGGTGCTGACGCCGCTGATGCACGACTCTCCCGCCGAACTGGCGCAGGCGCTGGATGTGAAGGACTGGAAGCGCTGCGAGTGCGAGCTGATCCCCGGCAAGACCGCGCCGCAGATGGCCGTAATCGAGCGCGACTATCCCAATGTGTACAAGCGTTTCACCGCGCTGGGGCCGCTGATGAACAAGGTGGGCAACGGCGGCAAGGGCATTGCCTGGAACACGCAGACCGAGGTGACGCAGCTCGGCCAGCTCAATGGCAACACGCTCGCCGAGGGCGTGAGCGCCGGCATGCCGAAGATCGAAACCGACATCGACGCGGCCGAAGTGGTGCTGATGCTGGCGCCCGAAACCAACGGCCACGTCGCGGTGAAGGCGTGGCAGGCGCTGGGCAAGCAGACCGGGCGCGACCACACGCATCTGGCGCTCCACCGCGAAGATGAGAAAATCCGCTTCCGCGACATCCAGGCGCAGCCGCGCAAGATCATCAGCTCGCCCACCTGGAGCGGCATCGAGAGCGAAACGGTTTCGTACAACGCCGGCTACACCAACGTGCACGAGCTGATACCGTGGCGCACGCTCACCGGGCGCCAGCAGTTCTATCTGGACCATCCGTGGATGCGCGCTTTCGGCGAAGGCCTGGCCAGCTATCGTCCGCCGGTGGATCTGAAGACCACGGCCGGGATACATGGCCTGCGCTCCAACGGCAACCCCGAGATCCTGCTTAACTTCATCACTCCGCACCAGAAGTGGGGCATCCATTCCACCTATACCGACAACCTGTTGATGCTCACGCTGAGCCGCGGCGGGCCGTGCGTATGGATCAGCGAGCAGGATGCCAAAGCGGTCGGCATCGCCGATAACGACTGGATAGACGTGTTCAACATCAACGGCGCGATTGCGGCGCGCGCGGTGGTCAGCCAGCGCGTCAACCCGGGCATGGTGATGATGTATCACGCCCAGGAAAAAATCGTGAACACGCCGGGATCGGTGATCACCGGCGCGCGCGGCGGCATCCACAATTCGGTGACGCGCATCGTGCTCAAGCCCACGCACATGATCGGCGGTTACGCGCAACTGAGTTACGGCTTCAACTATTACGGCACCATCGGCACCAACCGCGACGAGTTCGTGGTGGTGCGCAAGATGGCCAAGGTGGACTGGATGGATGAGCCGGCCGAACAAGCAGCACAAGGAGTACAGCCATGAAAATTCGCGCGCAAATCGGCATGGTGCTGAACCTCGACAAGTGCATCGGTTGCCACACTTGTTCGGTCACCTGCAAGAACGTCTGGACCAGTCGCAAGGGCGTCGAATACGCCTGGTTCAACAACGTCGAGACCAAGCCCGGCATCGGTTATCCCAAGGAATGGGAAAATCAGGACAAGTGGAACGGCGGCTGGGTGCGCAAGCCCAACGGCAAGATCGAGCCGCGCCAGGGGGCGAAGTGGAAGTTGCTGATGCGCATCTTCGCCAACCCCAGCCTGCCTGAAATCGACGACTACTACGAGCCGTTCACCTTCGACTACGCGCATCTGCAGTCGGCGCCGGAAATGAAGACCGCCCCCACGGCCCGCCCGCGCAGCCTGATCACCGGCAAGCGCATGGAAAAGATCGAGTGGGGACCAAACTGGGAAGAGATACTTGGCGGCGAATTCAGCAAACGCTCCAAAGACAAGAATTTCGACGATATCCAGAAGGATATTTACGGCCAGTTTGAAAACACCTTCATGATGTATTTGCCACGCCTGTGCGAACACTGCCTGAACCCGGCATGCGTGGCGAGCTGCCCATCCGGTTCGATCTACAAGCGCGAGGAAGATGGCATCGTCCTGGTCGACCAGGACAAGTGCCGCGGCTGGCGCATGTGCATCTCCGGTTGCCCGTACAAAAAGATTTACTACAACTGGCAGTCGGGCAAGGCGGAGAAATGTACATTCTGCTATCCGCGCATCGAAGCTGGTCAGCCCACCGTGTGCTCGGAAACCTGTGTAGGGCGCATCCGTTATCTGGGCGTGCTGCTGTACGACGCCGACCGCATCAAAGCGGCGGCGAGCGTCGAACATGACCGCGACCTGTACCAGGCGCAGCTCGATGTATTCCTCGACCCGCACGACCCCAAGGTGATCGCACAGGCGCGCGCTGACGGCATACCCGAAGCGTGGTTGGAAGGCGCGCGCAACAGTCCGGTATACAAAATGGCCGTGGAGTGGAAAGTGGCGCTACCGCTGCACCCCGAATATCGCACCATGCCCATGGTCTGGTACGTGCCGCCACTGTCGCCGATCACCGCTGCCGCGAATGCCGGGCAGGTGGGCATCAACGGCGAAATTCCGGACGTAAATCAGCTGCGCATCCCGGTCAAATATCTGGCCAACCTGCTGACCGCGGGCGACACCGCGCCGGTGGTACGCGCGCTGGAACGCATGCTGGCGATGCGCGCCTACCAGCGTGAAAAACATGTGGACGGGCGCGTCAACCTGGCGGTGCTCGAACAGGTCGGTCTGACTCAGGCCGAGGTGGAAGAGATGTACCACGTGATGGCGAT
>Ga0315268_10002359_pt1 | contig 21362 bp, 28 predicted proteins | sample C1_top_MG_FD_204535 | JGI IMG/M metagenome (GOLD analysis project Ga0315268, IMG submission 204535) | Sediment microbial communities from Yellowstone Lake, YNP, Wyoming, USA - C1_top | ecosystem: Environmental > Aquatic > Freshwater > Lake > Sediment | place: USA: Wyoming | collected 2017-08-01 | reverse complement strand
AGCTGCGCATCATGGCCGAAGGCGAGGACCAGCAGCTCATCGACCAGGTGACCCGGGAGCTGGCCCAAACCCTGGAAATGCAGTTGAACTAAAAAGAACCTTCCAGATTATAGGGCGGCCTGTGGCCGCCGGAATTCGGCGGGTACCGCCCGCCCTATGGTGGCTATCGGCTCACTCAAGAAAGGGGACCTTCATGCTGGTGGTGATGGATGTGGGCAATACCAACACGGTCATCGGGGTCTATGACAATGATCACCTCCTGAGCGACTGGCGCATCCGAACCGAGAAAGAGACCACCATCGACGAGCTGGGCATCCTGATGCGCAACCTCTTCCAGGCCCAGGGATTGGCTCTCGCCCCCGGCACCGAACTCATCGTGTCCAGCGTGGTGCCGCCCATGAACAACACTCTGGAGGGCTTCGCCCAGCGTTATCTGAAGGTGCGGCCCCTGTGGGTGGGTCCCGGGATCAAGACCGGCATGCCCATCCATTACGACAACCCCCGGGAGGTGGGGGCCGACCGTATCGTCAACGCGGTGGCCGCCTACGAGCAGGTTCACGCCGCGGTCGTCGTGGTGGACTTCGGCACCGCCACCACCTTCGACGTGGTGTCCCGCCAGGGCGAGTACCTGGGCGGGGTCATCGCCCCGGGGGTGATGATTTCCTGCGAGGCCTTGTTTCTCAAGGCTTCGAAGCTGCCCCGGGTGGAGATTTTCGCCAAGCCCAAGAGCGTCATCGCCAAAGATACCATCAGCAGCATGAACGCCGGGATCATTTACGGTTACGCCGGGTTGGTGGACGGCATCGTGACCCGGATCCGGGACGCCCTGGGGAAGGACCCGGCCCGGGTCATTGCCACGGGGGGGCTGGCCTGCCTCATCGCCTCGGAGACGAAAAGCATTGACATCGTGGACGATTACCTGACCCTGAAGGGTTTGAAGATCATCTATGATCGCAACCGCCCCCGGGAGGTGCGGGGCCGGGGGGTGGCATGAGCCGACTGGAAGCCGGCATCGGCGGCCGCTACCTGGCGGAGACCCGCTACCGGCGTAGCGAAATGGGACTGCCGAGCCTCAGGTATCCCCGGGCCCCGGTATATAAGGAGTATCCTCAGACCGCAAAGAAGCTCAGCCTGAAGCCTCGGGCTGAGGCCCGGGGGGCGGACCTGTGGCAGAGCCTGGCCCGGCGGCGCTCGGAGCGGCGTTACGGGAAGCGGCCCCTGGCCAGAGAAGAGCTGGCGGCGCTGCTGTGGGCCACCCAGGGCATAACCGCCAAAGCCGGCAGTTTTCTGTTGCGGGCGGCGCCCTCCGCCGGTGCCCTTTACCCGGTGGAGACCTATCTGGCGGTGCACCGGGTGGAAGAGGTGGATCCAGGCATCTGGCACTATCAGGTTCCAGGGGCGGAGCTGGAGCTTATAGCCGCCGGGGACTGCCGCCGGGAGCTGGTGGCCGCCGGCCTGGGCCAGGATTTCCTGGGGACCGCGGCCGCGGTGTTCATCTGGACCGGGGTGCTCAACCGGGCCCGGTGGAAGTACCGGGAGCGGGCCATCCGGTACCTGTTCCTGGACGCGGGACATATCTGCCAGAACCTGATGCTGGCCGCCACCGCCCTGGGATTGGGGGTTTGTCCGGTGGGAGCCTTCTTCGATGAGGAGGTGGAAGCCCTGGTGCAGGTGGATGGGGTGGAGGAAGTGGCCTTGTACCTGGCGTCGGTGGGGCCCCTGGATTGAGGGCAGGAACTAACTTCTTGAAGGAGAATAGCATGGCTCGATGGGCATTTGCAATTATCTTGGCAGTTTCCCTGGCCTTGGGGAGCGGGAGCTCCCTGTTGGCCACCAATGCCTCGGAAAAAGTCAAGGCAGCCACGGAGCGGGCCGCCCAGGACTATCTGAAAGAAGGTCTCCTCCAGGCCGGCGAGGGCCGGAATGCCGAGGCCGCCGCAGCTTTCCGCAAGGCCATCGCGGCCAAACCCGATTGGGCCGAGGCCCACAGCCTCCTGGGGAGCGCCCTGGGCGAGACCGGGCAATACCCGGAGGCGGAAGCCGAGCTGCGCAAGGCCGTGCAACTGAAACCGGATTACGCCGAGGGCTGGTACTACCTGGGCCGGTTTCTCCAGGCCCGGGGTAAGGAACAGGAGGCCCAGGAGGCTTTCGCCAAGGCCAAGCGGTTGGCGCGCTGAGGGCGATTAAGGGAAACTTCACACAGAGGCCCGGAGGGCACAGAGAAAATCGGATGACGGGGCGGTTTGCGTCGACAAACCGCCCCAGCCACTTCGTAGGGGCCCACTTGCGGGTTTGTCCTGAATTCCGGGTGCGACACGGCTCCGCCTCTGCGAGAAAACCGGCGTTGTTTGTGACTCGGTATTGAATTCTTTGCTGAAAGCTGAACCCTGACAGCTAAGAAATGAACACCACCAGGCGGTTCTTGCGGTCCGAGGTGCGATAATAGACGATGCTCTCGGCCACCTTGAGTACGCCGTTGAGATAGGGGCAGTTACCCGAGGGGTCGTGGGCCCCCGGGGCCGGTGGGAGGTTAAGGCTGGCAGCAGTGCGGCTGGCCGCATCGTCCTCAAAAGTCAAACGCAGCCGGGGTCCTTTATCTTCCAGCAGGATGGCGATGGAGCCGGGTTGGCCCGGGCGGTAGGCATGGGCCACCAGGTGCTGGAAAATCTCGCTGGCCGCCAATTCCAGATTGCTGCGCCGGGACGACGACAATCTCTGGTCTCTGGCCCACTTGCGGAGAAACTCCAGCAGCAGGCTCAGGTTTTCCGGGCGGTTGCTTAAAGTCAAACGGGAAATCATGTCATGATTATACTCCCTTGGTGCCGTTTGGGATAGCGAATGTTCGGGGGGAAGTCGGCTTCTGGAATTTTGCCGAAGAACTTTTTAACCGGGCCGCGGAGGGTTCAGGGGGTTGAACGGCGGCCCGGAACACCGGTTTGGGTTTGGGTCAAACCGGGCCCTTTACTCTGCCGGGAGTTCAGAAACCGGTCCCGTTCGCTGAAGATGCAGCCGCAGTATTGCTGCTTGTAAAGACCCAGTTTCTTGGCCTGGGCCGCACCCTTGCTCCAACCCCGGCGGAAATCTTCGTAATAAAAAGGCACTCCCACTTCACGGACCACCAGTTGGGCGAGCTCCCGGATCAGGTCGTGGTTCTGGAATTTGCTGTACAAGAGGGTGGTGGTGAAGGCGTCAAATTTGCCTCCCCGGGCCACCCGGGCGGCGGCCGAGATGCGCAGATAATAGCAGAAGCGGCAGCGCTCGGATTCCCGGAAGGCGACACCGCGCAGAAATTCTTCCAGATTGTAATTTTGGTCCCAGATTACGGGCAGCTTTACCCGGGAGGCGTATTCCTGCAACGTGGCGGCCCGGCGGGCGAATTCCTGGTAAGGGTGGATGTTGGGGTTGAAGAAAAAGCCGCGCACCCGGTGACCCCCCGCCGAGAGGGCTTCCAGGGGGTAGATGGCGCAAGGGGCGCAGCAGATGTGTAGCAGGATCTTCAATACAGTTTTCGGTTTTCAGTTTTCGGTTTTCGGTTCTGGGTGAAAGAAGAAAATGTTTTCATGCACGGAAGGTGACTCCAGGTTTAATTTTATCATCTGCCGACTTCTTCCAACCGAAAACTCGAAAACCGAATCAAACCGCACTTAAACCCGGTGGCCCATCACCCGTTTTGCCGTGGCCCCCAGTTCCCCGATGTTGGTGACCACGGCCACCCCCGCCTTGGAGAGGGCCGCGATCTTGTCCGAAGCCTTGCCGCTGCCTCCGGAGATGATGGCCCCGGCGTGGCCCATGCGTTTGCCCGGCGGCGCGGTCTGGCCGGCGATGAAGCCGATGACCGGCTTGCTGACATGCTTGGAGATGAAGTCCGCGGCTTCTTCCTCCGCGGTGCCGCCGATCTCGCCGATGAGCACGATGCCCTCCGTCTGGGGGTCCCCCTGGAATAATTGTAACATATCGATGAAGTTGGTGCCGATGATGGGATCGCCGCCGATGCCCACGCAGGTGCTCTGGCCGATGCCCAGCAGGGTGAGCTGGTGCACCGCCTCATAGGTCAGGGTGCCGCTCCGGGAAACCAACCCCATGGGGCCGGGCTTGTGGATGTGACCCGGCATGATGCCCACCTTGGCCTGGCCCGGGGAGATGATGCCCGGGCAGTTGGGGCCGATGAGGCGGCAGGGAGAATCCTCCAGGACCGCCATCACCTTCACCATCTCCAGGGTGGGGATGCCCTCGGTGATGCAGACCGCCAGGGCCACCCCCGCGGCCGCGGCTTCCAGGATCGCGTCCGCGGCAAAGGCCGGGGGCACGAAAATCAGCGAGACGTTGGCCCCGGTGGCGTTCACCGCCTGGGCCACGGTGTTGAAGACCGGGATGCCGTCCACCTGCTGGCCGCCCTTGCCCGGAGTCACCCCGGCCACCACCTTGGTGCCGTACTCGGCGCAGGCCCGGGCATGGAAGGATCCTTCCTTGCCGGTGATTCCCTGCACCACCACCCGCGTGTCGTTATTTACCAAAACGCTCATTTTCCATCCTTCAGGTTATTTATAAGTTTCAGAAACAGTGAGATGCCCTTTCAGCACCCTTGAATCTCGATATTCGGGTTCAGAGACTTCACGGTGCAGATGAGTTCGTAAAGCCCCGTTATCTGGTTGATCAGCCGGATCTTGCCTCCCTTGTGCCGGATGTTGATGAACCCCAGGCTCAAAGGCACCGCCTTGATGGAGAGGAGGTCCCCGGGCGCCACCAGGGTGCGTTTCAGGAAGCTCCTGAACTCCAGCACCTGATCATCCCTCAGGGTGATGGCATAAGGGATTCTCAGATAAGAATACCAAATCCAGGCCAGGAGTCCGAGCCAGATGAAAACCACCCCCTGCGGCAGGGCCGGGGACGCGGTCCACCCCAGGACCCGGACCACCAGGAAGGCCCCCACCGCCGCCAAAACGGTGAGAAACACCCACATCATCACCACAATGGAGCGGGCCAGCTTATAGACTTTCATGGAACTGGCTCCCAAAGTCCCCCTTTGAATAAGGGGGATTTAGGGGGATTTTCCAGTATCCTAATAAAGTCTGCACCAGACCCACCTCAAAGAACGAGGGTAAAAAGCCCTACCGTGCCACCGGCCCCCGGGCCCAGTCCGCCTCCCGGCAGCTCAATTCCGGGCGGGTGGCGCAGCCCAGGTCAACTTCGGTCAATAAGATCCTGTCCTCGTGGCCGGTCACCTGGGAGCGGTATCCGCCCCGGCCCGGGCCCCCCCGGCCCGGGCCACCCCGCTCCCCCACCTCCGGGGTCACGAGAAAGGGGAAGTAAATCAACAGCAGGCTCACCAGCAGGAAGGCCAGGGCCACCCGCTGGCGCATTTTGGGGGCGGGGAGGAGCCGGGCCAGCAATCCCAAAATCATGCTCCAGTGGAGAATCAGGTGAATTGTCAAGAGAGCCAGGAGCGTGAAGGCCAGATAGAGATGAATAACGCCCCAGTCGTGCCGGTCCCAGCCCAGCCAGGTCAATTCCACATTCCGGCCGTATTTGGCCCAAACCTCCCGGCCCGGGGGCAGGGTGTATTTCATCAGGAACCCCAGGCCGGCCATGGCCATGAGGCAGAGAAACATCAGGGCGTCGATGACGAAGTTGAGCTTTGGCTTTTCCATGGGCCCACCTCTTGACCAAGGGTTGTTCGGGGCGGCAGCAGGGATTCGGGTCAGTCCTGGAAACCGCCGGCCGAACTACCTGATTCCGGCTCCACCCCAGAGGGGCCGCCCCTCCTGGTCCCGGAGCTTCATTATTTGGTCGCCTTTCTTGATCTCCGAGGCGACGAAGTAGCCCGGTTCGCCCTTGACCTCCACCTTAAAGCCGGTGACCTCAATCCGGTCCAGGGGGGTGATTTTCAAGGGTTGCTGGTCCACATAGCGGCGGGGGCCCAGCAGCACCCTGACTTTTTCCTGCGCGGTTTTCAGGGTGAGATAGACCGGCGCCGGCAATCCTTCCTCCGCAGCTCCGTGGCTGACGGAGAGCACCAGCCCGCGCAGGGTTTCTGTAGAACTCCTCTGCGCGGTCACTCCGGCCCGGTCCCCCGTTTGGGCCTGGGCGAGTCCCGCGGCCGGAAGGCTGGAAAAGATCATTAAAAATAGAAGGATTGCTGGTGTGCGCATCGCGGCCCCACAGAAATCATTTGACTTTTTAAGCCACCAGGGCGGCGACCTTTCTGGCCGCGTCCTGCATGTCCGCGGCCACCGTGAAGGTCAGGCCGGAGTTTTGCAGGATCTCCCGGCCTTGCTCCACGTTGGTGCCCTCCAGGCGCACGATGATGGGCACCTTGACCTGCACCTCCTTCACCGCCTCCACCACGCCGTTGGCCAGGACGTCGCAGCGCAGGATGCCGCCGAAGATGTTGATGAGGACGCCCTTGACGTTGGGATCGGCCAGGATGATGCGAAAGCCGTTGGTGACCATTTCTTTGGAGGCGCCGCCGCCCACGTCCAGGAAGTTGGCGGGCTCCGCGCCCGCGGCCTTGATGAGGTCCATGGTGGCCATGGCGAGGCCGGCGCCGTTGACCATGGCGCCGATGTTGCCGCTCAAACGGATGTAATTGAGATGGTGCTTGCGGGCCTCGTGCTCCAGGGGATCCATCTCCTCGGGGTCTTCCAGGGCCGCCAGGTCGTGGTGCCGGAACAGGGCGTTGTCGTCCAGGTTGATTTTGGCGTCCAGGGCCAGCATCTCTCCCGTCTTGGTCACCACCAGGGGGTTGATTTCAGCCAGGGAGCAGTCCAGAGCCACGAACATGCGGTAGAGGTTTTCGATGAAGCTCACCGCCGGGCGGATCAGGGCCGCATCCAGCCCCACCCCGAAGGCCAGGTTCCGGGCCTGGTAGGACATGCAGCCCGCGGTGGGGTTCACCGTCTCCTTGATGATGAGCTCCGGGGTCCGGGCTGCCACCTCTTCGATTTCCATGCCGCCGGCGGCGCTCATCATGATGACCGGGCGGCACGAAGTACGGTCCACCACGATGCCCAGGTAGAGCTCCCGCTCGATCTCCTGGGCCTGCTCCACCAATACCGTGTTCACCAGCCGCCCTTCCGGGCCGGTCTGGGGGGTGACGAGGGTCATGCCCAGGATCTGGCCGGCCACCTCCTCCACTTCCTCGGGGGTGGCAGCAGCTTTGATGCCGCCGCCTTTGCCGCGGCCGCCGGCATGGATCTGGGCCTTCACCACGAAGGGGCCTTCCGCCAGCCCCTCGGCCACCTGCCGGGCCTCCTGGGCGGTGGCGGCCACGTCGCCGGCGGGCACCGGCACCCGGAATTTCTTGAGCAAATCTTTGCCTTGATATTCGTGAATCTTCATGGGAGAGCCTTCCGATGGTTTGATGATAGAAAAAGATTAAACCAGAGAAGGAGGAGAATCAAAGGAAAATCGGAAAGGCGAAGAAAATCAGAAAAATTATGACGAGGTTATCGAATAAATTGTTACCCTTCGGCTCAGTCAGGGGGTGGCAGCAATTCGTCTTGCCGCTCCCAACCATTAAAAGGTAGCTACTTGAGCCTGCGCCGCCGCGGTTAGAGATTCAAGACCAGGGTGTAAACCTCGCCGGTGTCCTTGTCTTTGAGTTGCAGCCTGAGGGCTTGGGGTTGGCCCGCCTCCCGGGGGAAGAGGATAAGCCCGTAAGCCAGTTCCCCGGGTTTGATGGGGGTGTTTTTCAAATTCCGCCGGGACAGGTCCTCGGTAATGGCCCGGGGCACCTGGGTCTCGGTGGCGCCTTGGGCGCCGCCCAGGAAAGCTCCGGTGGCCGCGCCCATGGTCAGGCCCCGCAGGGCGTATTCACCGGCGGAATGGCCCGCTACCACCCCCACCGCGGCGCCGATGAGGGCCCCGGTGGCCCCGCCCAGCAAACCTCCCTGGGCTATCCCCTTCACCGTCTCCGGCAGGGCCACGCCCCGGCTCACCCGGTCATAGGCCTCGGTGTCGGAAAGCACCGGGAACAACTCCTGCTTACGGTTGATAAGAAAGGTCTGGGAAGGCACGATGACCAGGGTCTGGTTGCCCCGGTTGTCAAAGCTCAACTGCACCGGCAGCAGCCCCGCCCGGATGATGTTGAAGCCGAAGGCCTGCCGGGCCTCCTCTTCCTGGTCCCAGGCCCGGGCCGCCACGTAAGCGCCCCCCACCCGTTGGACGTTGGCGTAGGCTTCCGGCAGCTTGAAGGGCGTCGCCTTGGGCTCGTAGGTGGCGCAGCCCCACCCTGTTAACATGAGACTCACGGACACCAGGATCTGGATGAAACGCATGGCCCCTCCCGCGGGAGAAGATTTTTCAGTAAACCATCGGTAGATGGGCGTCCCCGCCCACCACCCTCACTGAGGAAGCGCAGGTTGGGAGCCGGCGCGGCGGATTTTTAAGCCTTCACCGGCAGATGCACCCGGATGATTTCCTGGCCGCGGCCCTCAGGATCGATTCTCAACACCACCCCCTGGAGCTGGATGTTCTGGGTGGCGACCTTGAAGGGCTGGGGGCGTTGGCTCAGAAAGCGCTCCAGGATGATCTCCTTTTTCATGCCGATGACCGAGTCCACCGGACCCGTCATGCCGGCGTCGCTGATGTAAGCGGTCCCCCCGGGCAGGACCCGCTCGTCCGCGGTCTGGACGTGGGTGTGGGTGCCCACCACGGCGCTGACCCGGCCGTCCAGAAACCAGCCCATGGCCTGCTTCTCGCTGGTGGCTTCGGCGTGCATGTCCACCAGGATGACCTTGACTTCTGCGGGTAGGCCGGCCAGGACCTGCTCCACGATGCGAAAAGGGCACTCCAGGGGGCTCATGAAGACCCGGCCCTCCAGGTTGATGACGGCCACCGCCTCCCCCACGGCGGTTTCGACAATGGCATAGCCCCGGCCCGGGGTGTCCGGAGGGTAGTTGGCCGGCCGCAGCAGACGGTCGGTTTCGTCCAGATAAGGCAGGATTTCCTTGTGTTTCCAGATGTGGTTGCCGCTGGTGAGGAGGTCGATGCCCTGAGCGAGTAGTTGCTCCGCCACCTGGGGGGTGATGCCGAGGCCGCCGGAGGCGTTTTCGCCATTGGCCACCACCAGGTCCACCAGATAGCGGTCCACCACCCGGGGCAACAGCTCTTCCACGGCCCGCCGCCCCGGCGCGCCCACGATGTCGCCGATGAAGAAGATATTCATGCGCTGCCAGGCCTTACCGGGCGTATTCCACCGCCCGGGTCTCCCGGATGACGGTGACCTTGATCTGGCCCGGGTAGGTGAGATCCTGCTCAATCTTCTTGGCCACCTCCCGGCTCAGCAGCGCCGCCTCTTCGTCGCTGACCCGCTCGGACTCCACGATGAGGCGAATCTCCCGGCCCGCCTGGATGGCGTAGGATTTGCTGATGCCGCCGAAAGACATGGCCACCTTCTCCAGCTCCTCCAGGCGCTTGACATAGGTTTCCAGCATCTCGCGCCGGGCCCCGGGACGGGCGCCGGAAAGGGTGTCCGCGGCCTGGACCAGGACCGCCAGGATGTTCTCCGGCGGGATGTCTTCGTGGTGGGCGGCCACGGCGTGCACCACCTTGGGGGATTCGCCGTAACGCTTGGCGAGGTCCGCGCCGATGAGGGCGTGAACCCCTTCCGCCTCCTGGTCCACCGCCTTGCCGATGTCATGGAGGAGTCCGGCCCGTTTGGCGTGCTTCACGTTGAGGCCCAGCTCCGCGGCCATGATGCCGCAGAGATAACAGACCTCCACGGAATGCTGCAAGACATTTTGGGCATAGCTGGTGCGGAACTTCAATTTTCCCAGGAGCTTGATGAGTTCCGGGTGCAGGCCGTGAACCCCGGCGTCAAAGGCGGCGTCCTCGCCGGCTTCCCGGATGTTCACCTCCAGTTCCTGGCTGACTTTTTCCACGATCTCTTCAATGCGCCCGGGGTGGATGCGGCCGTCGGAGATGAGCCGGTCCAGGCTGCGGCGGGCCACTTCCCGGCGCACCGGGTTAAAGGCGCTGAGGATGACGGCCTCCGGGGTGTCGTCAATAATGATGTCCACCCCGGTGGCGGCCTCCAGGGCCCGGATGTTGCGGCCCTCCCGCCCGATGATGCGGCCTTTCATCTCCTCGTTGGGCAACGGCACCACCGAGACCGTCTGCTCCGCCACGTAGTCCGAGGCGTAGCGCTTGATGGCCAGGGAGATGATCTCCTTGGCCTTGCGGTCGGCATGTTCCCGGGCCTCGGTTTCGATGAGTTTCACCATCCGGGCGGCGTCACCCCGGATCTCGCGCTCCATGGACCGCAGGAGAAACTCCTTGGCCTCGGCCGCGCTCATCCCCGCCAGTTGCTCCAGCCGGGCATTTTGCTCTGCCAGCAACTTCTGGTAGCGCTCGACCTGGCCTTTCAGCTCTTCCTCCTGCTGAACCACCAACTTGTGCTTCTTGATGAGCTCGGTGTCCCGTTCATCCAGCAAAGTCGCCTTTTTCTCCAGGAGATCCTCCCGCTGCAGCAACTTTCGCTCCAGTTGGTTGATCTCCTGGCGACGCTCGTGGGTCTCCTTTTCGAAGTCCGCTTTCATTTGCAAGAGCAAGTCCTTGGACTGCAGCTTGCTCTCACTTTTGATGGCCTCCGCTTCCCTGCGGGCGTCATCGAGAATCTTCTTCCCCAGAGCCTCCAGGGACTGCTGATTCCGCTCCATCACATACTTGCGGTAGAAGAAGCCGGCTAAGAATCCGATGGCAACGGACATGCTGTCCATTAAAATAAAAGAAATTATTTCTCTAATGCCCATTTTGGTTACCTTGACCCCGATATATCGTCAACGTCCGGGAACGCCGGCGCCTGGCGCGGCCGGGCCGGACAGGCAGTGCTGCATGGGGCATGGCGCAAACGTGGAAATCTCAGGGGCGGCGGCATGAGGCCGCCTGGCGGGAACAGCCGGGCGGTAAAGAAAACCTCCGGGCCGGCAACGACCCGGGGAATACTTTGTAAAAAGCTTTTAGGAGGATTACCTCTTCAGGCCCTGTTAGTTGTCGCGGATCCTCCTCGGAGCCAACTATATGTTTCAGATATTCTTAAAGTTTATATTGCCGTGAGGTGATGGGTCAATATTTTGACCGGTACGTTGCTTATCCCGCCCGGAATAACGGGGTTTATCCCCTGGTTCCTCTTACCCCATGCCTTGTCCCTCCCTGGGCCCGACCATGCGCCTCCGGCAGCCTGGAGATTGCCGGTGCGGCTTCAGGGGCCCTGGAGCGGATGTGCATCGTGGGTTTCCAGCATCTCGATGAGAAGTCTGGAACGTTGCTCGATTTCGGCTTGGAGTTGCCGATAGTCCTCCTTGCTCTCCAGGCATTCGTAAGCCAGGTTCAGGGCCGCCAGAATGGCCAGGTCACTCATGGGGCTGGCCGGGAAGGCACGCTGCAGTTCCCGCAATTGCTCGTCCACCAGGCGCACCACCTTTCCCAGGTTTTCCGGAGAGATGCTCCCCCTCAGGGTAAAGGTGCGCCCCAGGATTTCCACGGTCACCGGCGGTTGCTCCTGGTCCGGTTTTATGCCGATTCTCCTGTATCTAAAATTTCCAGCCGGTTCAGGATCTTATCGATCCGTTGGCGAACCATTTCCCGCTCCTGGGAGACTTTGGCCAGCGCGGCTTCGGCCTCTTTCAGAGCCTGCTCCTTTTCGGCCAGGGTTCTTTGCAGGGTGGCGTTGGCCTCCTTCAGGCTCGCCACCTGGCCCAGAACCTTTTCCAGTTTCTGCTCCAAGACGGTGAACAGATCCGTTACCACGTGGCCCCCTCAGTCTTTACCTATGATTGTGCTTTTGCGGCTAGGAAATGTCAAGCATTTTTCCAGATTTAGTCGGGGCCAGGGCCTCTTTCAGGCGCGGGGCCAGATGGGTGTAGCGCCGCACCTGGCGGTCGTTTTTGATGGCCATCCCCAGGGCCCGTTTGCTGCCCAGCAGCACCACCAGCCGCCGCCCCCGGGTGATGGCGGTATAGAGCAGGTTGCGCTGCAGCATCGGATAGTGATGCGTGGTGAGGACCAGAAGAACGGCCGGAAATTCGCTGCCCTGGGCCTTGTGCACCGTCACCGCGTAGGCCAGGGTCAGTTCCTCCCGCTCCCCCGGGTCGTAGGTGGCTATTCTGCCGTCGAAATCCACCTGCAACTGCCCGGTGGCGGGGACCAGGCCACAGACCAGACCGATGTCGCCGTTAAAGACCTCCTTGTAATAATTGTTTCGAAGCTGCATTACCTTGTCCCCCCGCCGGTAGATACGTCCGCCCCAATGCCAGTGGGCGCTTTTGGGGTTCAGGCGGCTCTGCAGTTCGTGGTTCAGGGTCTGGATGCCCACGGGGCCCCGGTGCATCGGGGTGATCACCTGGAGGTCCCGCAAGGGGTCGAAGCCGTAGCGCCGGGGCAGCTCATGGGAGGCCAGGTCCAGGAGCCGGGCCTTGATGGCTTCCGGACTGTCGAACTCCAGAAAGACGAAATCCACCTGGCCGAAGCGTTGCGGAATGACGGGAAACAGACCCTGGTTGACCCGGTGGGCGTTGACCACGATGAGGCTCTCCCGTGCCTGGCGGTAGATCTGGGTGAGACGCACCACCCGGAAGACCCCGGAGTCCATCAGGTCCTTGAGGACGTTCCCCGGCCCCACGGCCGGAAGCTGGTGGGAGTCCCCCACCAGCACCAGCCGGGCCTGGGGCGGCACGGCTTTGAGCAGGTGGTACATCAGGAAGGTGTCCACCATGGAGGTTTCGTCCACCACCACGACGTCGGCCTTCAGGGGGTCGGCGGCATTCTTCCGGAAGCCCCCGGTCTGGGGGGAAAATTCCAGGGCCCGGTGAATGGTGGCGGCCGGCGCCCCGGTGGTTTCGCTCAACCGCTTGGCGGCCCGGCCCGTAGGCGCCATGAGCATCACCCGGGCGCCCAGGCCCTGGTAAAGATCCAGGATGCAACTGACGATGGTGGTCTTGCCGGTTCCCGGCCCGCCGGTGATCACCAGGACTTTTTCCCGGAGGGCCGCGGTCACCGCCTCGGCCTGCTCGGGCGAGAGCTCGATGCGGCGGGCCGCCTGCACCCTGGCGACCAGCTCCTCCAGGTGCAGGGGGGGCGCCTCGCCCCGGACGGTGGCCAGGCGCCCCAGGGCCTGGGCCACCCCGGTTTCCGCCACCCAGGCCGGCTTTCGGTAAACTCCCCGGCCCTCCGCGGTGTCCGAGAGCACCACCCGGGCCTCCCGGGCCAGTTGGTCCAGGGCCCGGGCCAGGTGCTTCTCCGATACCTGGAGCAGTTCCCGGGCCTGCTCCAGCAGGAGCTCCTCGGGGAGAAAGACGTGGCCCTCCCCGGCCATGGTGTCCAGGACATGGAGGAGGCCTGCGGCCAGCCGGGCCGGGGCCAGGGGGTCCAGGTTGAGACGGGAGGCCAGGCGGTCCGCGGTGAGAAACCCCAGGCCATGGATGTCCAGGGCCAGTTGATAGGGATTGGTGGTGATAATGTCCACCGCGGCGTCCCCGTATTTCTGGTAGATCTTGGTGGCGTGGGCCAGCCCGATGCCTAAACCCTGGAGGGCCACCATGACCTCCCGCATCTCTTTCTTGCCCTGCCAGTCCCGGCGAATCTGGTCCACCCTTTTGGGGCCGATGCCCGGCACTTCCAGGAGGCGCTCCGGGTGGTCGTCGATGACTTTCAGGGTCTCGGCCCCGAACCGGTCCACGAGCCGCTGGGCCAACTCCGGGCCGATGCCCTTGATGAGGCCGGAAGCCAGGTATTTCTCGATGCCGGCCACCGTGGCGGGCAGCACCGCGTACCACCAGGTGACCTTGAACTGCTCCCCCCACCGGGGATGGACCTCGTAAGCGCCCTTGAGGTGGAGTTGCTCGCCCTCCTGCACCGAGGCCAGGGGGCCCACCGCGGTGACAGGCTGCCGATGACCCTTCACCTTCAGGCGCACCACGGCGTAATGGCTTTCGGGGTCCGCGAAGGTGACCCGCTCCACCGCGCCCTCCAGGGTTTCCAGGGGAAGGCCGGTGATCTCCGGGGGGGTGGGAGGGGTCAAGTTAGCCACGATAGGGATAGTTTACCAAAGGCAGGTAGAGTTGGAATGAAAATCCCCCGTCGGTAACAAACCCTATAAGGGTTGGGAGGGGTAAGGGAGGGAAGGGCCACTTAAGAAAAGACCTGGCCGTCCCTCAAAAAATCACTTTTCCGCCGGCTCGGTGAGGATTTTCTGGCTGATACCCCGGCCCAGTGCCACCCGGCCGCCGTTTAAGCCCACGATGATGAGGCCGCGGTTGTTTTGCAGGACCTCCACTTCCCGGCCCAGGTTGAGACCCAGGGCCAGCAGGCGGGCCCGCAGCATCCGGCCGCCCCGGTAGCCGGTGATCTTCACTTTTCGCCCCGCCGGGGCCGCGGCCAGCTCCAGGCCGCTTTCACCGGGGTTATATTCTTCGGTTTCTCTGGACACGTTGCTTCCCTATGCCTCCTCGCGACATTTGCCGCAAAAACCATGCACTTCCAGTTGGTGCCCCTTGATCAGATAGCCGTAAGCCTGGGCCAGGTAATCTTCCAGAGGTTTGATGCTGGGTTCCTGAAATTCATGGATTTCCCCGCAGCGCAGGCACCGGAGATGATTGTGGTCGGCATGGCCGTAAATGTGCTCATAATGCCAGTGGCCGTCCCGGAAATCCACCTCCCGGATGAGGCCGCAATCGATGAACAGGGGCAGCGAGCGGTAAATCGAGGCCTTGGACACCTTGACGCCTTTCCGCCTGAGCTGCAGGTAGAGTTCGTCCACATCGAAATGGCCGTGGATGGCGAAAATCTCCCGCAGAATCACTTCCCGCTCTGGCGTGCGCCTGAGGCCCCGGTCCCGGATATAATCCTGAAATACCTTAATCTCCGAACTCATATGCGAATTCATTTATTGAGAATTAATTACGATAATATCCGGTCTGGCTGAAAAGTCAACGTTAAAATGTTTAGACAGTGACGACGTCGGCTTCCCAGCCGGTGCTGGCGCAGGTGGCTTGTAATGGTCCGCGCGGCAAAATGCAGAAAGCGAAATGGAGGAAAGAGGCGGGCGGCTAAAAACGCTTAGCGGTTGATCATGAAGAGGCAGGCTGCCAGAGAAGCCATGGCAGATTGCAAAATGAACCGGGGCTGGAAGGGGCAATGCCGGAGCCAACTCCGGAAATCCTGCATCTTCTCCCCGCTCCAGCGGGCGTCGCGGCCGCGGTCCAGGATGCTGTGGCTGATGTAGTTCTCCACCGCCTGGGGCCGGCGGGCCAGTTCCGGCACCGACTGCGGGTTCGGTAAAGCGGCTTCTTCATAAAGCTTCAGGCAGATGTCCACCACGTCCGGGTCATAGGCGGTTCCCCGCCCGCGCTGCAGCTCTTCAAAGGCCAAGTCCAGGCCCAGGGCCGGCCGATAAGGACGGTGAGAACACATGGCCTCCAGCACGTCGGCCACTCCCAGGATGCGGGCCTCCGGCAGAATTTCCCTGCCCCTCAGGCCCAAAGGGTAACCCGACCCATCCAGCCTTTCGTGGTGTTGTAAGATGATCTGACTGATGATGGCCGGCAGCTTCAAGGGCCTCAAAATATCGTATCCCACCTGGGGATGGGTCTTGACCATGGCGAATTCGATGTCGGTGAGCTTCCCGGGCTTGGAGAGGATTTCCAGGGGGACGGCCACCTTGCCGAGGTCGTGGAGGCTGCCGGCCACCCGCAGATCCCGAAGCTGTTCAAAGGACAGCCCCATCTCCGCGGCGATGGCGCAGGCGATCTGCGTGGCCCGCTGCTGGTGCCCCACGGTGTACGGGTCCCGGGCCCCGATGGTGGATTCCATTACCTGGACGATGGCTTCCATGTTAACCGGTTTCTCGCCAATCTTTTTTGATGATGCAATTTTATAGGTTGCCGGACTACCTACAATTAGGAAAAACCCGATATTTCCGTTCGAAAACCCTTAAATTTGTCCTGAAACCGCATTAGAGATTCATGGTAAAATGACCCGGCAGGAAAAGACCGGGGGAGGAGGTTTACGCTTGGGAAAACAGACGTCGCCCGATCCCCTGGAGCGCGCGCAGCAACTTAACAATCTGGCCCGGAAGCTGGGACACCGGTTCAAGGCTCCGGGCCTGCTGGACCGGGCCTTGCGCCACAGCTCTTACGCCCACGAGAACCCGGAGGCCGGCCCCAGCAACGAGCAGTTGGAGTTCCTGGGGGACGCGGTGTTGGCCCTGACGATAAGTAATCTGCTGCTGGCCGCCTTTCCCGGGAGCTCCGAGGGAGAACTTTCCCGGGGCCGGGCCGCCCTGGTGAACGCCCGGCAACTGTCGGCCCTGGCCCGCAAGCTGGAGCTGGGGGCCCACCTCCTCCTGGGCCGGGGAGAAGAGCAGCAGGCCGGCCGTGAGAAGCCGTCGCTCCTGGCGGACGCCCTGGAGGCGGTCCTGGCCGCGGTCTTTCTGGACGGGGGCCTGAAAGCCGCGGAGCGCCTCACCCGGCGGCTGTTTACCCCGTGCCTGGAATCCCTGGCCGAATCGTCCCGGCAGGACTTCAAAACCGCGCTGCAAGAATACAGCCAGGCCCGCTACAAGACCTCGCCCATTTACCTGTTGCTTTCCGAATCCGGCCCCGGCCACGCCCGGCATTTCCAGGTGGAGGTGGCGCTCCTGGGGCAGCCCCTGGCCCGGGGCGAGGGCCGCAGTAAAAAACAGGCGGAGCAAAACGCCGCCCGGGCGGCCCTGGAATTGCTGCGCGGCGGCGGGAGCTCGGATTAGGGTTGTGGAGGGGGAGGGCAGGGAGCCTCGCTCCTTGGCCCTCCTCCCAAATATCATCTTACTTCCGCGCTTTAGACAGGGCGATGTGAAAGGTCTCTACTTCGGTGAGGGCGGCAAAGACCTCTTTGACTCGCTCTTCCACCGCTTCGGCGGCCGACTGGCTGTAGAAGGCCACGGCCCGCTGTTCCCTTTCGTGGGCGGCCCCGAAGTTGGCCTTGGGGTCCTTCAGGCAGGCTTTCTCATCCGGTTTGATTTCCGGCTTGGTTACCTTCAGGATCTTGCAGATCAGGGAGGCGTGCTCCGATTCGGTGCGGGCCAGGGCCTTGAACATGGCCTGGGACAGCGGGTCCGGGGCGCAGTTGGAGGCGCAGAAATAAAAAGCCGCGTTGTTCACTTCCAACTGCAAGGCCTTTTCCAGGTTCTCCCGGGAACGGCCGCTCAGGTTGGGGACGTTATTGCGATCCACATAGTCCTCGGCCGGCACCAGGTATCTCTCCGGCGCCCCGCAAAACGGGCAGAAACCGGGCGGCGCACTCCCCAAATAGGGGTCGCCGCAAATGCGGCAGCGGAACAGTTTCAATTGCATTTTCAGCTCCTTTCAGTTTTGGGAAAAAAAGGGGGAGTACCGGTCAAGACCGGACCTCCCATGGGGCTGCGGCTTAGGCGATGGACTTGAACAGCTTTTTGACGGCGTTACACACCGGGCATTTGTCCGGGGCCTCCCCTTCCACGGTGTAGCCGCAGACGCTGCAGACGAAGATCTCCACCAGTTCCTTTTTTTCCATGTTGTCCAGAGCCTTCTGGAAAAGCTGGGCGTGGATCTTTTCCACTTCGTTGGCGAAGTTGAAGGTGCGTTCGGCCTCTTTATGGCCTTCGGCTTGGGCATCGGCGATCATGCGGGGGTACATTTTTTGGAATTCCGCCACTTCGCCGGCGATGGCCTCTTTCAGGTTCTCCATGGTTGACTGGATGGCTTTCAAGGCCCTGAGGTGGTTGTGGGCGTGGATGGTTTCGGCCTCGGCTGCGGCCCGGAAGAGCCGGGCCACCTGGGGATAGCCCTCACGGTCGGCCTTTTCCGCGAAGGCCAGGTATTTGCGGTTCGCTTGCGATTCTCCGGCAAAGGCCTCTTTCAGATCCTGCACGCTTTTTTCCATGTAGTTAACCTCCGCTTATTTTTCGCCCGATTCGAGTTTCATGGGGACGCCGCAGCAAACCAGGACGCCGCCGCCGGCTTCCACCACCTTGACTTTGTTACCGCAGATTTTGCAGCGGTAAATTTGTCCTGCTTCCGTTGCCATGCTTATTTCTCCTTTGACTCCAGCAGCTGACAGTTGGGGCAAAGCCCCCACAGGGTAAGCGACTGCTGCTCCACCCTGAAACCTTGCAGGTTCCCGGCAGAAACCGGAATGGCCTCCCCGGGCTCCCAAGGCAAATCAACGATGTGGTGACACCGCCGACAGATGAGGTGGGCATGGTGAAAAGTCTGGCCGTCATAACGGGCCACTTCGTGGAGGGGATTGACCTTGATCACCAGCCCCTTCTCGTAGAAGACTTCCAGAGTCTTGTAGACGGTGTTAAAAGAGATGGCGGGAATCTGACTCCGCACTTCCTGGAAAATATTTTCCGCGGTGGGGTGGTCCCGGCGATGTTCCAGGATGCCCAGCACCGCCAGCCTTTGCGGGGTCACGGCAATGCGATGACTTCTCAATTTTTGGATGAGGGCTTTCATATTAGTGATTATTAAATAATAATTATTACTAAATTGTCAAGACCAGGGAAAATAAAATTTTTTGGCCAAAGGTATAGGAGAAGATGGGTCGTTAATCTTTGGCCAGCCCTGCCCCAAGGACATGACATTCCTCAGGCCTGCTGACCGCGGAAGGCGTATCGGGGCTGATATGTGCGAGTTGGCACTTTAAGATGCCAGGTGGTCGCGTTCCTCGCTGGCGACGGCGCGGCAGTAAGCCAGCTTCTCCTGGTTTCTCTCAGTGGCCATGGTGAGAAGGGCGATGCAAAGCCAGCCCAGAAAGAAGCCCATAACCAAACCGCCGAAAAAGATTAGAACGCCCATTTTGTGCTCCCTTCCCGCTTTGTTCGGTCGAGAATGAACTCTGACCTGCATATCTCTTAGAATGCCTGGCTCAAAATCACAACCGGCAAAAATGCCTATTTGGCAGTAGGCAAAACTACCTAATTTTGACTCTCGTATTTGTTAAAGCGAACGGGGCAGGTGCAATAAAGAGGGCTAGTTCAGTAATAATAAGCCAGGCCGGCCTGGAAGAAGTTGACGTTGAAGGCCGGGTTTTCCTTGTAGAGACCGGCGTTGGAGGAGTGGCGGAAGCGGTAGGCCACGGATAAAGCCAGTTGCTTGGTAAGGGCGATGTCGAAACCGGCCCCCACCTGGGGGGTAAAATTGAAGGCATGGGCCAGGGCCGGGGAGTCGATGCTTTCGGTAATGAGACCCGCGCCCCCTTCGATATAGGCCAGGATTCCGGGGAACAAGAGACAGCTGAGCTTCAACATGGGGGTGGCCCCCAGTTCAAAACCGGTCTGCTCGGCACCGGCGATGCTGATGATGCCCTCCACCACGAAAGAGGCCCCAAAGGGGCCCAATTGCTTGCCGGGTTTCAGGAAGAAGAAGCCCCAGCGAGGCAACAGGCTGTACAGACGGACATCGGCTCCTTTGGTGTTTTTCCCGTAGGCGAAGCGCAACCCCACTTCCCGGTTCAATTTGTCCAGGTCGAATTCCAGGGCCGCCGCGGCCGGTCCAGGAAGTCCCAGGAGAATCGCCAGCACCAAGGCCGTCGCCAAACCTCTGCTTGCCAGACGCGCCACCGTAACCTCCCCCTTTCCGTTGCCGGCTTGGTTGCTCCAGGCTGTCGGCCAGGATAGCACCGGGCACCGGGTTTGTCAAAAAATAAAGCAGTGAACATACTTCACCGCGGAAGGGGTTTTTCCCTGCGCCCCGAGGGGCCCCCAGCATGCCTTTAGGGCTCAGGCTGACAGCTAATCCCCAAACGGCATCTTGCTGAAGGCTGATCCCTATCTTGTTACCCGGCCCAGTAAGGGTCTTGCCGGAAGCGGGCCGCAGGCCCCAGTTCCGCTTCGATGAGCAGCAGCCGGTTGTATTTGGCGATGCGCTCCGAGCGGGACACCGACCCGGTCTTGATCTGCCCCACCCCCGTGGCCACCGCCAGGTCGGCGATGAAGGTGTCCTCCGTTTCGCCGGAGCGGTGGGAAATGACGGCACGGTAGCCGTGGCGGCGGGCCAGGCTGATGGCCTCCAGGGTTTCGCTCACCGTGCCGATCTGGTTCAGCTTGATGAGGATGGCGTTGGCCGCGCCCATTTCGATCCCCTTTTTCAAGTATTGGATATTGGTGACGAAAATATCGTCGCCCACCAATTGCAGCCTGCCCCCCAGTTCCGTGGTGAGATGAACCCAGCCGTCCCAGTCGTTTTCCGCCAGGCCGTCCTCGATGGAGACGATGGGATAGCGGCCGGCCAGATGGCGGTAGTATTCGGTCATCTCGGCATACGTGCGCCGGGACCCGTCTCCCTTTTTGAAGACGTAATCTCCCTGGGCCTGGTCGAAGAACTCCGAGGCCGCGGGGTCCAGCGCCAGCACCACGTCCCGGCCCGGTACGTATCCGGCCTTCTCGATGGCTTCCACGATGAGGTCCAGGGCCGCCTCGTGGGAGGGGAGGTCCGGAGCGAAGCCACCTTCGTCGCCCACCCCGGTGGCCAGTTTCTTGGAGCTCAGGACTTTTTTCAAGGTCTGAAAGACCTCCGCCGCGATCCTCAGGGCCTCGGCAAAGGTGGGGCCGCCCACGGGCATGATCATGAATTCCTGGATGTCCAGGTTGTTGCCGGCGTGGGCCCCGCCGTTGATGATATTCAGCATGGGCATGGGGAGCCCGGTGGCCGCGGCCCCACCCAGGTAGCGGTAAAGGGGCAGTCCCGAGATGGCGGCCCCGGCCCGGGCCGCCGCCATGGACACGGCCAGGATGGCGTTGGCCCCCAGCCGGCTTTTGTTCGGAGTGCCGTCGAGCTCGCACATCAGGCGGTCCAGGCCTGCCTGGTCCAGGGGATTGAGCCCCTTAAGCTGGGGGGCGATGACCTCACGCACGTTTTGAACCGCTTTCAGGACTCCCTTACCCAGGTACCGGGCGCCGCCGTCCCGCAATTCCAGGGCCTCGTTTTCTCCGGTGGAAGCCCCGGAAGGCACCATGGCCTGCGTTCTAAAGCCAGTATCCAAAAGCAGTTCGGCCAACACGGTGGGTTGGCCCCGGGAATCTAAGATTTCAAAGGCGCATATTTCCTGGATGGCAGGCATGTACGTCCCTTTCTGATAATGATTATTTGATTTTGACGGGAATCCATTATACCAGCGTGCCGCTCGGTCCTCAATGGCGAACAAAAGAAACCCCGGGCTTCCGCCCCGAAGTGGGAAAGCCCGGGGTCCGCGGCAGTTTAGGCAGACCCGCCGCTGCTAACGCTGCTGCTGCTCTTGCTGCTTTTTCTTTTGCTGCTCTTGCTGCTTCTGTTGCTGTTGCTGCTGTTGTTGCCGCTGCTGTTGGATCCGTTGTTGCTGTTGTTGCTGTTGTTGCTGGAGGCGCTGTT
>Ga0315268_10002358_pt1 | contig 21366 bp, 17 predicted proteins | sample C1_top_MG_FD_204535 | JGI IMG/M metagenome (GOLD analysis project Ga0315268, IMG submission 204535) | Sediment microbial communities from Yellowstone Lake, YNP, Wyoming, USA - C1_top | ecosystem: Environmental > Aquatic > Freshwater > Lake > Sediment | place: USA: Wyoming | collected 2017-08-01 | reverse complement strand
CCTATTGTTCATTCTGAACGTTGTCTTGATAACTGAATATTTTGTGCAGCTTTCTGTTCATCTGGAGTAAATTGAGTAGTCCACTTGAATAGTGGTCTTACAACCCCTCCCATTGGTCCTGCCCAATCACCACGAGAAGACTGGCCATCTAAACTATCTACTACTTGAAAGGCCACAACATCATGTTCGTGAAATTGTTTTATTGTTGGATCTAAAGTGGTAATACCTGATGAAACAAACACTGTCCCTTCGGACAGGAGATTACCAGGAATCCAGACAGTGCTCATATATCGTCCTTTTAATCGAGGACGCCTTTGCCACTCAGGATCACTACAATGGGCATGAAAAATATGCACGCCTTCTTCATTTAGAAAATGATGATATGGTAGCAACAGATAACCTGATTTAAGCACTTCATACTCCATCTCGATACTAACGGGTTTTCGAATATCTACCATATCTGTAATCTGCCCTTGTTCTGTTTTCACGCGCACAGCACATAATCGAGCTATCTTACCCCCTGGTGCTTTCGCTGAATCAGGCCACTCACGTGCTACCATCGTCCCAAAACCAGAGTTTAAATATTTTGCAACAACCTGATAAGAAGGGCCATCCTGTAGTAATCTTCCCTCATCAAGTAAAATTGTCCTCCCGCATAGCCGAGTGATAGAAGGCATGCTGTGTGACACAAAAAGCACTGTACGACCTTCCTGTCCCACATCCTGCATCTTGTTTAAACATTTCTTCTGAAAACGGGAATCTCCCACTGTCAGTACCTCATCTACAAGCAAAATTTCAGGCTCTAAATGTGCTGCAACTGCAAATGCAAGTCGGAGATACATACCACTTGAGTAGTGCTTTACAGGGGTATCAACGAATTTCTCTACTTCTGCAAAGGCTAAGATTTCGTCAAACTTTCTATTAATCTCTCGCCTACTCATCCCAAGTATCGCTCCATTAAGGTATATATTTTCCCGCCCTGTCAGTTCGGGATGAAACCCGGTACCTACTTCTAATAATGAGCCTATTCTTCCGTGAATCTCAGCAAATCCCTTGGTTGGTTCGGTGATGCGTGAAAGAATTTTAAGTAATGTGCTCTTACCTGCTCCGTTGCGCCCAATAATACCTACCACTTCTCCTTGTTTAATTTCAAAGGATATATCCTCAAGTGCCCAGATAATTTCATCCAGTTCAGCAGCACTTGTTACTTGTCCGCGTAAAATCTTTATCCCTTTCCTGAAAGGAGATACAAATGCATCGACTAAGGTATCACGAAGAGTTTTATACCTCTCCCGTTTTTTCCCAATGTGATACTTTTTACTTAGACCCTCTGCACGAATTATGATATCACTCATACGTTCCCCTTACACCACATCCGCAAAAGTTCTTTCCATTCGGCAGAAATAAATTACACCTCCTACCAGTAACAATATGGCTGCCAAAGAAGAAACAATAATAATTGGCCCAGGAGCTGTTTCTGTACCGAGCAAGGCCCACCGAAAACCCTCTACTACACCGACCATCGGGTTGACTCCATACAGGGTACGCCATGGTTCTGAAAGCAAGCTGCTCGGATAGGCAATAGGTGTTGCGAAAAGCCAGAGTTGGGTTAGAAAAGGTATAACATAACGCACGTCACGGAATTGAACATTCATGGTAGAAAGCCATAGGGACACACCAAGAGAGCTAATCAAAGCAAGTAGCAACAAGAAAGGTAACCAAAGTATATTAGTAGTAGGCCTCATGCCATAATAAATCATCATAACTGTTAACATAATAAAAGCAAGGACAAAATCTATGATCCCTGATAATACTGTTGAAACGGGTATTGCAAGACGCGGGAAATATACTTTCCTGATAAGATTAGCACTGTCCACTAGACTGTTTGATGCTTGACTAAAACCATTAGCAAAAAAGGTCCATGGCACCAATGCTGCATAACTAAATATAGGATAAGGAATCCCGTCAGAAGGAATCTTAGCCAGACGTCCAAAAAAAAGACTGAAGATTACCATAGTAAAAAAGGGCTGGATTATAGCCCACAGAGCACCTATTACCGTCTGCTTATAACGAACCTTGATGTCACGCCAGATTAAAAAATAAAGTAGCTCCCGATATTTCAGCAATTCTTTTAACTTGAACGAGACCCATCCTTTTGAGGGTTCAATACGAATCAGCTGTATATTATTTGGGATACTTCTCTTCATAAAATGCTATGATACCATTAACCCCAAAAATGCATTTACATAATGCAGATGTTGTGAAAAAATTTATTTTTCGATACCTTAGTATACTTTGAACTGATGATTTTGCGAACATTTTTATGCATAAAACGAAATGGGATATTTTAATAATCTCATCGAGTTAAATAAATTTTTGAGCAATGTCTGCATTATTTGGGTTAACTTGTTGGAAACAATAATCTTTAAAAGTTTTAATGAATCAGCAAATATGCCAACTCAAAACGAATAAATTCAAGATAACCTACTCTAAAGAATTATTTAGAAGATAGAACCTTTTTAGGGTTATCTTCGATTATATAAAATACGCCGCCAGGCAAGGATACTGCTACCATTATCGCTCGAAATAACAAGGCAACTGTTAAAGCCTCATGCGTTGATACCCCTACCCGTGAAAAGAAATACACAAAGGCTCCTTCTTGAACACCTATCCCACCTATAGATACAGGTAGCATGATAAGAAGGTTAATGAGGGGAACGAATATAAAGAAATAGATTAAAGAGATTTTTAGACTTATTGAGCATGAAAGTACATAAACTACCAAGATTGATAAGACTTGAATAACAAAAGATACAAACAAGGCTCTCATAATGGCTCTATTGTTGTTTTTATACTCATTACATGAAATATAGAATTTTTCTAAACTCTTCCATACGACACCGCCATTAGAGACCGGCAAGAAGCGGTTTAATTTTCTAAAGGGTATTTTTTTTAGCACTCTTTCTGAAAAGATTAAAAAAGTAATAAGAAAAAATATTGCTAAAATAACCCAAAGACTCTTTAGATTTATCTCTCCTTTATCAAAAAAAATAAATAGAAGTGAAAACAAGGCTATTATCGAGAGTGAAAAAAGACCTATAACTCTATCCACTAAAACTGATGACAATATGTCAGAGATTTTGGAATTATATTTTGAAGCGAAATATGCTCTCACTGCATCGGGTGCTATACTTGAGGGCAAAAAATTACCGGAAAAAGTACCTAAGAAATATATTTTTATTATCTGGGAAAAAGGTATTTTTATTTGCTTTGCCGTTAAAAGGATATCCCATCTGTAGGACATTAACACCCTATCTAAAAGTAACCAAAAAATTCCTATCAGAAGAAAATGAAGCTTTACTGAAAATAGAAGATCAATCGTCTCGTCAAGATTGACCTTATTTACAATCCATGCGACAAGAAAAGCACTAAGTAATAATTTTAGGAAAAAATATGCTTTCCTTTTATTGCCCATTTTCTTTTCTCAATAAAAATTGGATGGTCTGGTTGAAGTAATCTTTTTATTAGCCCCTTATAGTTTAATAAAAACTTCTCCTTAATTATTTTAAGGAGGGGCTTTCTTCCCTCACCTGGAAGCCTGAAAATATATTCATCTGAGAGCAAACGACCGATCTTGTATGGGTCATCTCCCGTTCTATTCTTTGTTCGTCTTTCTTCAACAATACCCCAGAAGTTTGTTAGGTAGCCGGCTTTTTTTGATATTTCTACTGAAAGATTACTGCCAACCCACCAGGGATAACAGAGATGACTCACAACTTTCCCGCCTAATTTATTCTCAATTATACATTTTGATTCTTTAAGGTCTTTGTAAAAACTCTCTCCCTGTTCCTCTTCACTCTCAAAGTGCCCAGCTTCACCATACTTCTTTCTATAATCTTCAACGATATCTATAAGCTTCTTTCGCCAATTGAGTTTTTTAAAAAAACCAACTCCGCCATTATCCTTTACGTATTCAATACACCTCTTCCTTAATTTCTCATCATCAAAATATCTTTTTTTACTGGAAAATCTGGGTTCATTAGTATAAATCGGCATACCCAATTCAGTCTCTCTCGAGATATTTTCAGTTCCGTTATTTCTAAAAATAGGCACATTATAATTCTTTAGATAAAAATCAAAGGAGGGATGAATAAAATCCTCTATAGCAGGTGAAGTAAATATTAAGCAGTGATACATAGTATGGGATTGAAAATCAATTACTCCGCTCTCGTGCATTTTTTGAATCTCCTGCCAAGTACAAAGAGGTTCAGGACTCAGTTCTCTACTTGTTATTTCTTCAAGAGTTTCCCTTCCATTCCAAAAATCATCGAGGTTCGGGTAATAGCTATTAACCTCACTTATTAATCCTGGAATTAGAAAACTGACTGCACGGAAGCCATATTTTTTAAGTAGTGGATATGCAACCCCCCATAGACTTCCCCAGCCATCATCGAATGTCAGAACAATTGCTCTTTCGGGTACATGTTTATCTCCAATAATACATTCATAAAAATGATCCGCAGTCAAGGTTTGATAACGATTTTTAGCTAAAAATCTCAATTGTTCTTCAAACCTATTTGGCTCTACTGAATGAAAGGTAAATACCGGAATTTCATCTTTTCTGGTTTTAGGACTGGGCTCAAATACAAACTCTGGATATAGTTTATATCTAAATGCAAGAAACTCTGGCAGATTCTTCAAGTAACTCTTTTTTAACTTTCTGTAAGCGGTGCTAATATTAAACATAACCTATAATGAGTTTTTTTTAGGTCAATCAGCTTTTTTCTTCTGCTCTGATTTCCCCAAAATTACTTTTTCTGCATTTTTGTAATATATTTTCTTTAAAACTTCATCTGGTAGATTTATTCCGTAAATGTGCCATCTTCCCTGTTTATTAATGCCCCATAGTGGATACTCGAAGTATTCGTTACTTGTTTCCAAAAACTCAATATAGGTTCTAAAATATCTCTCTGCAGACCAATCATTTGTACCTAAAGCATACCCACCATCAGTGCCAAAAAGTATTCTATCTTGATATCTTATGAAAAATTCCCTTGCAGTATATGGCTGTCTACCGAGCTCATGTAAAACAGATGATATATCAACGTAGTAATTAGGATAGTGGTCCAAGAGATAGCCTACATAGTGTAAGTTCTCAGCATTCATACCCATATGTGCTCCAATAAAAATTGTTTTGGGATGTTTTTTTAGTAGATTTTCACGTTGTGTAAGGAGGGTTTCTTTAGTTGGGAAATGAGGCTTGTAATAACTCCACCCGGGAAATTCCTTAAGCTCTTCATACCTCTCGTTAAATTTATCAACGGGTTGAAAAAAAGCTGTAGGATCAGCTATGTGTATAAGTACCGGAATCCCTAATTCACCAGCCTTTGACCATATAGGGTCCAAACGAGGATCATCAACAGGTACTAACTTGCCTGAATTATTCTTTATTCCTAACCCCAAATCTTTTGTAACCTTCAATCCCTGTGCTCCCATCTTCACTGCTTTTTCTAATAAGGTTATTTGATTTTTTGCGAAATCAGGTTGCCTGTCTACTTTATCCAACCTTAGTATTACAAACATTAAAAATCTGCTGGGATATTTATTTTTAAAATCTCTTGTATATCTTTCGAAATCACCAGAGGCACCGTCTAAATTAACCACTTTATCTATCCCACAGGCATCCATAGCTCTTATTAATTCCTCAGCACTCAGATTTTCCATGGACTTAAGATGGAAATGTACATCAATGGCAGGATACCTTGCTCTTAGCACCTGACGATTTTCTACAACAAGTAATGATTTTGGCTGATAATCAGTCAAGATAAGATTTTCGCCGAGCAAAACAGGCCATAATTTGGTAAGCTTAGATGGCTTTAAAAAAATATTATCTGGATATACTTTGTTCACATATATCCCATGTACCAACAGAAGATAAATAAGAAAGAAAGGAAGAATAGCAATTTTTGCATATTTTCTATTCAATAACAAAACCGATATAAAAAACACCAAACAGCCTACTGTTAATGTATACAACTGATAAGAAAGAACCTTAGTTACACCGGCTGGATCTGATAATATATCTTTTATTACATACTTATCAACGAAAGACGGATTAAAAATAATTCCCGATATAATTAGCAATAGTCCTACTAAAAGTAGCAATAATGGAGAAAATTTTTTCATTATTCCCAATACAGCTAACAACAGTCCTGTTAAAAGTACCAGCAGCACAAAATATTCTTTCATTATACTTCCTCCTCTATTTATTTTATTCTTCTATTAGAAAATTCTTTAACCAGGTGGAAATGACCTTTTGCATATACAAAAAAGAGAGTATTACTTGCGTTATTCAAGGGATCTTTCAACTCGACTTCCAATTTTGCTTTATTATAGTCCTTGTTTACATCTAATACAGTAATAATAGCGTCCTTGGTTTCTATAGTTTCTTTCTCATGTGGAAGTGCTTGTAGCATAGGATAGGGGGGAAGGTGTTTATAAATTCCTTTTATTTGCTGTTCCATGGAAGACAATTCCTTTGGTATCAAAAAATGGTTGATATGGCTTATGTTGTCAATTAAAAATATTCTTTCATTTAGCCAATTTATATTAACCTCATTACTTTCTTCACCTCCTATAAATAAAAGGTGAGCATAGTTATATTTTTCCCAGTGTTTATTTTTATTAAAAGCAAAATTCAAAACATCATTCATAAATGCTGATATCCATACATTATTCCTATTATCTATAGGAGACAGAGGAAATGTTATAAAATACAAATTAGTCGTATCAGAAATTTTCGATTGATATCTTTTAATGTCTGACACAAACTCCTGCATTATATCTCCACTTTTTACTATTTTCTCATTATGTTTGATTATTAATATAGAATTCAGACTTACTATAAATAAGACAAAAGCTGGGATAACAACTTTAGCTAAATGAGAAGAAGTATTTTTAGCTTGAGTCAATTTATAGAGGAGAATAGAAATGAACATACAAAAACCAACTGAAGCTAGATACAGGTATCTCGAATGGTATACCCAACTTGTTATGACTATATTGTGGACAGGTATCAATGTGATGAATATCCACAAGTAGCAGAAAGTAAGCTCCTTTGATTGAGTAATAAGTTTTAAAAGTATCAGAGCTAAGATTATTACTATGGAAATAGATATTGCAAAGAAAATAAATTGATGATCTATTTGTAATTTAAAAATATCAATATAATAAGCATCCCCTGCAGAAATGACTAACCCTAATAGAGAAAAGATATCTCGCATAAAAGTATCTACTCCCACCTGTGAGATAAGAGTTTTTTTGTCTGCCGCTTTGTATGCTCCGCCAATCCCGCTTAACACTAAGAATCGGACGATGAAATAAGAAAACAAAATTACAAAGTATGGTATAGATAACAATAACTTAGACGCCTTTTTTGATAACTTCAAAAATACAGCTGCTAAGATCAGTATGAAACCACTAATAATTGTACTAAATTGGAGAAAATGAATTTTTTTGATACTGGACTGTTCAAGTACCCCGTCAGAACTTATATAATTTGTTATAAAATTTGGATTAAAAATGATTCCGAAAATAATCAATAAAATCCCTCCCAATAATATAGTCCACCATATTAGACTGGAAGCTTTTCCCCTTTCTTGGGGAGAAGGAAAGAGCAACATGTAGAGCAGGATTACAAAAGGTAATGTAATTGCCATCTCTTTCGACATCAAGGCTAAAATAAAGGTAGCGAATGAGATTAGATAGCTTGAGTAGGATTTTTTTATCAAAAATATTATAAATAATAAAAAGGTGAGTAAATAAAAAAAGGAGACTAATATGTCGGTTCTTCCTGAAATCCATGCTACTGGCGGCAATGGTTGGCTATGAATAGGATGGACAGCAAAAAGCAATCCAGCAACTAATCCTATTACCTTTTTTTGAGTCAGATAAAAGGCAATTATATATACAATAATTACATTAAATATATGGACAATAAGATTTGTCAAGTTTCGACTAGGTATATAGTTTTCCCCATAGAGATAAGTATCAAACATATGGGATAATACTTCGATTGGCCTATAGTTCCCGCCCGTACTTGATCCATATGTATTCGTTATGAAAATATTTGAAATATCTCTTATCCTATGACCAGCATAGTAGAAGTCATCAACTAAAAAATAACCATTTAAGCTATTGTAAAATGCACATATAGACACAGTAATTAGTAAGAAAATATTTATAGCATCTCGGTGCTTTTTGTATGAATTAATCAAATTATAACTAAATTGATTATACTCTCTCACTTGTTCACTTTCTCCTTTTTTTCTCTTCCAATCCCTACGCAGATACTACAGGGTTCTTCTTCTTGATTTCTAATTGCCCATTAAATCCAAAAGCTTTTTACTATATGCTATATAAATTATGTGGGGCTTTCGGGGATGTAAATACATGGGGTAAGGTTTGCCTTATAACGAAGCCTACCTACTGCTTCGATGATATTAATGCAAAATAATGTTCTTCAAGCTTTCTTGTGTGGAAATGAATATCGTATTTCTCACTTTCTTCCTTAGCCCTTACCCCCAGCTTTATGGCTTCATTTTTGTTCTTCAGTAAGTAAAGTATTTTTTCTGCCAATGCTTCAGGATCTTTTGCCGGGACGAGTAATCCGGTTTCTCCATCTTTTAAAATTTCCTTTATCCCGCCAACATTCGTTGCAACAATAGGTTTTCCCATTGCCATTGCCTCTACTAACACGAGACCAAAACCTTCAGTTACAGAAGGTAACACCTTAATATCAAAAATTGATAAAATTTTAGGTATATCGTCATGAAACCCTGTAAAGATAACATTTTGGTCGATTTTCAATTGCCTTGAGGAAGTTTCCAGTTCTCTTCTAAGTGGCCCTTCACCAACGATAACGAAAATGGTATCGGGTAACTCAGACAACACCTTAGGTACCGACTCTAAGAGATACTTTATCCCCTTTTCTTCTCTTAGTTTTGCTATTGTTCCAACAACCTGAAAGTTCAGATCTATCCCCAGACGTCTTTTTTCTTTTTGTATTTCTTCTAATGTCGGTATTTTAAATCCTTTGAGTGGAATTGCATTATACAACGTAAATACATGATCTCCGGGTATCTTTCTCTTCTCAATACAAGATTTCCTTACAGATTCCGATACTGCGATCGCCCTGTCTGTAAAACTGCTAAAGAAAAAATCAATAAGCCCCTGATACCAGGGATAATAGCTGTCTTCATCATGGGCATGAATGATGGTCGGAATTTTTTGAAGAATTCCTGCTAATCTTCCGAAATTTGCAGACCCATAGCCATGGGCGTGTATTAAATTGATTCCCTCCTTTTTGACTAATTGAATAAGATCAAAAAGAGTCATCGGGTCAAACTTGCCTCTCTCGAGATGATAGATTTTAATCCCTTGATCTTCAAAGTATTTCGTTAGATTATCCTTGCCTCTTAATATGCATAGGGTAATATTGAATTTCCCCTTGTCGAAGACAGGTATCGTATTTAGATAATACTTCCCTGCCCCATGCATAGCACCATCGTAGCCAAGGTGATCTACCAGCCAGAGAACATTTATTTTTTTGAGGTAAGTAGCCAATATTTTTTTCTTTATGGCTTGTTTAGCTACTATTTTCAAGCCTATTTTTGATAACCTTCGCTGGAGCTCCTACAGCAATGCTGTATTCGGGTATATCCTTGGTGACAACTGAGCCTGTGCCAATAATGGAATCCCTTTTTATCGTCGTTCCATCTAAAACCTTAACTCCTGCTCCGAACCATACATTGTCTTCAACATTTATCCCTTTTGCACTTCTACCCTGCTCAGAAATAGGTATATCAACTCTATCAAAATCGTGGTCCCCACAAATAAGATATGTATAGGCAGCAAAAAGAACATTTTTCCCGACTCTGACTTCGTTTGCAGATACGATTTCACAGTTAAATCCCATATTTACATTGTCATCAAGAAAAATATCTCCATTTTTACAACTAAGTATAGTGTTCCTTCCAATAAAAACACCATCTCCAATTATAATACCCTTGTTATCTGTTCCCTTTGCATCAAGAAGACAATTGTCATCAATTACAACATTATTTCCTATAAAAATCTTATGAGGATGGCGAAGCACAACATTTGAACCAAAGCTTACATTTCTTCCCACTCTACCAATCAAAAAAGGGTAAAGCTTTGACCGAAGGAAAAGACCAAGTGCTCCAGGGACCCAACTTGAAAAAAGTGTTATCAATTCATATCTTATTAGGTGCCAAAGGTTCCTTTTACCAATTATTAAATCCTGATACTTTGTGATCTTAGATCTTTTATCATGAAATAACTCCTTTTGAATCTCTATTGTTTCTGTCTTTACATTATTGCGATTATTTGCCATAAAAACTTATCTTTTATTAAAAGTATTCCCTATATCTTTTAAAATCACCTTAGATGAGCCCCTGTTCAACATACCACTGTGCAGTCCTCTTTAACCCCTCCTCAAGAGAAATGAAAGGTTCATAATGTAAAAGGCGTTTTGCTTTAGATATGTCGAAGGCTCTGTCTTTTAAATAGAAATCCAGACGTCTTCTATAAATTGGTGGCTTAATTTTGAAAAGGGGACAAATAATTTCACATAAAATAGCCATAATCCAAACTGGGGCTACTGGAATACTATAAATTTTTATAGATTTGTTAAGAATTTTTGCAATGGTAATACCTAATTCTTTTACAGTGGTGTATTTCTCTCCAGCGAGCGTAAAAATCTCACCATTTATACCATCGACTTCACCACATAAAATTATGCCGTTTATAAGATCATCAATATAAGTTAAATGGTATAGGTTTGTACCTTTTCCAATCAGAATTAATTTGCCCTTGGCAATTGGACGAAAAAACTTAAGGAATCGTGTATCTCCAGGCCCATAAATCCCCGCTGGCCTGAAGATAACAACATACAACCCTTTTTTAACATAGCTTAAAGCCAACTTTTCTCCTTCAACTTTACTTTCTTGATAATGGTCACCTGGATTATAAGGTGTTTCTTCAGTAGCAGGTATATTTTTGATTTCTCCCTGAACACCTACTGTACTACAATGGATGAATCTTTTTACACCAAATTTAAGGGATGCGTCTAAAAGTTTTCTTGTCCCTTCTACATTCACATCCCAAAAATACTTGTGCGGCACTCCCTCAATCCGAAATGCAGCACCTATATGATACACTTTTCCAACCCCGTATACAGCGCTATCTATACCTTCTCCTGTTGCTAAGTCACCAAAAAATATCTTGCAACCTATTTTTTCAAGTTCTCTATAACGACTCCCCCGTCTAACAAATACTCTAACATCATGTCCTTCCTCATGCAATTTCTGGCATATATGGCTACCTGTAAACCCAGTGGCTCCTGTAACAAGAACTTTCTGAGCCGTCATAAAAAACTATTAATTCGCTGTGGGCATGAACTTATCTTTCCAGAGCTGAAAGAGTATCAGTCCCCACAGTTTATGGCTATGATTATTTTTATTTTCAAGATGTTCTTTCATTAATTTCTTGATATAATGAGGATTAAAAATACCTTGTTTTTCTATGCGATCATAAGAAAGCATATCGGTCATCAAATTCTTAACAGGTCCCTTAAGCCAACTCTTCATTGGGATACTGAATCCCTGTTTCGGTTTATTGACAATGTTCTCAGCGAGAATTCTTTTTGCCATTTTTTTAAAGATGTACTTTGTTTTAAAATTTTTTATTTTTAAATCTTGGGGTATCGATACGGCAAACTCTACTATTCTATAGTCAAGAAAGGGCACCCTTGCTTCCAGTGATGTCGCCATACTCATTCTATCAACTTTCACGAGAATGTTATCAACAAGGTAACTTTTGATATCTAAATACATTGATTTATTGAGTCCGCTAAGCTTATTGCTATCAAGATAGTGAGAGATAAATGCGAATATGCTATCACTATTTACCGTATGAGAAATATCACTGTGGAAGATATTATTTTTTTCATCAGGTTTTATGAATATCATCCAGCGGAAATGATTATATTTTTCCGGGAAGAATGTCCCTTCCACAAAATGTTTTGCTTTGTTGATAAGTCCCTTTTTCTTTTCCGTTGGTGGAAGCATGTTTATTAATGGAAATATAAAATATTTCCTCATAAAATATGGCATAAATGCATAATATCGATATATTTTTTGTGCAATATATGTATCGTATCCTCCAAAAAGTTCATCCCCTCCATCACCCGACAGTATAACTTTCACTTTTTCCCGTGCTAACCTGGACACTAAATATGTGGGGAATATTGAAAAGTCACCAATGGGATCATCCATGTAATAAATAAGTTTTTCAATGAGTTCAATGGCTGAAGGTCTTATGATATGTTCTGTATGATCCGTTTTGAATAATCGTGCAACCTGGCCGGCATAATCCAGCTCATTGTAACTCTTATTATCAAAACCTATTGAGAAGGTCCTTGCTTTATCATCAAGAAGTCCGCTCATGAGGGCAACGATAGAACTTGAATCAATACCTCCGCTCAAGAATGCACCGAAGGGGACATCCGATCTGAGACGTAACCTTACTGAATCCTTAAGTAACGAGTGCAACTCTTCAATGGTTTCCTCTTCTGTTCTACTCTTCTCTTCTACCTTTTCTAAAAACCAGTATTGCTGGATCTTCACTCCGTTACTATTCGCAATCAAAAAATACCCTGGAGGCAGTTTTTTAATTGTTCGTATCAATGTCCTTGGAAAAGGTATAAACTCAAATGCTAAATATTGAGAAAGAGCTTCAAAATCTAATTCCAATTTTAGCTCTTTTTCCTCCAATATTGCTTTCAGCTCAGATCCAAACATAAATCTGTTTTTATCAAAATAGTAATAAAATGGTTTAACGCCCAATCTATCACGCGCGCAAAAAAGCTCTTTTCTCTTATCATCCCAAATAGCAAAAGCGAACATTCCGTTTAAATATTGCATGCATCCATCATGATGCTCCTCATAGAGATGCAGTATTACCTCGGTATCAGAATCAGTACGAAAAATATGCCCCCTGTTCAATAAATCACTTCTCAGTTCTTTATAGTTATATATCTCTCCGTTAAATACTATCTGAAGAGTACCATCTTCATTTTCTATTGGCTGTTTACCTGTTTTCAGATCAATAATACTTAACCGCCTCATCCCTATTCCTATATTGTCTTTCACGAAACTTCCCTCGTCATCAGGTCCTCTGTGCACAACAGTTTTGCACATTTTTTCTATCAGACCTTTATTCACAGGTTTGCCATCAAATCTAAAATAACCTACAATTCCACACATTGTTTAATGTAATGATCCTTTTCAGTTATGTTATCTTTTTATCTTACTAGTTTGAAAGTAGTTTGAGGGAAGTTAATCAACTTCCAAGAAAATAATTTGCGATATTTGATCCCAACTATCAAATGTTAGTATGAGGTGGAATAAATAGTTTTAATGTCCTGAATTTCTTTATTTATTTTTACTTCATCCCAATGTAATTCAGTAGCCATTATTTCAGCAACTTCTCTAAGACAACTATCTCCAGGAAATCCCTTGGAACCAAGGTCTGTTCTTCGCAAAACCACATCAGATAATTTTAACGCCATTTCTTTTTGGACACTGTGAATAATTTCTGCTTTGAGTATCTCTTCTGAACCTGCTACAGTTTTCATCTTGGCAGAATCCTTCTTGCCATGGCTCAAAATATCTGTGTGCCGAGAACCATAGTTCCGTACAAGGTGATTCATTACTTTTTCATTTAATCCGGATTTATTGTTTGCATCCTTCAGATAATCTTCAAATTGTGCAATTTCCCCACCATATACAGGGGTCTTGTCTGTCATGCACCTGGGGGGGGCCATCCCTAATTTTCTAAAGACTAAATCAATTGTTTTACTTGCAACGTCCCGATGGGTTGTATATTTAACTCCAACCACGGTAATTAACCCGTCTATATCTTCCTCTCTTAGATGATCATATATCCCATATTTTCTTAATAATCTCACCTCCCCTGTATGCGGTGTTGTTCCGACCATTGGTAGGAGTCCGCCATGAAAAAAGGAGATATCCTGTCGTCTGATATTAGCTGCGGGATGGGCTTGATTGACAGTGTTAAGAAATTGTTGTATCTCAGCTTCTTTAATTCTATATCCATTTGGATCACCGTTATAAGGAAGATGATTTGTCCCTATAATAGTACAATCCCTCCAGGGCACAAAGAAAACAATTCGATTCCCTTTGTAAATTGTCCCGTCTGCCCGTTTAAACTGATAAGGGCATGACAAGCCTACAGCATGAGTATTGAAGAGCTTTTTGTTTACGATAATATTCATTGCTGATGAGTGGATAAATCTCTTTTTCAATTGCCTGCCATTAAAATTTTTCAGAATAGTATCTACCCACGGACCTCCCATGTTTACGACAATTTTAGACCTTATATCAAAAACATCACCTGTAAAACAGTCTTTTGCCTTTACTCCCGATACCCTATATCCATCACCCAAAAACCCAATACACTCGACATAGTTGGCAATATCTGCTCCTGCGTCATGAGCAGTCAATACATAAGATAGAGCTAATCTCTCCGTATTGTAACACTGGCAATCATACCACAATGCACCGCCAGTCACATTGCTGTTTTCATAATTAGGGATATATTCCTTAATCTTCTCCTTAGAAATTAAACGCCCCCTTGGTATATACTTGTGCTGGTCATTTAACCTGTTTCTATCAAGGCCTATTAAATCATTCACCAACAGGGCAGCGAGCATAGCTCCTCTGCTTTTCATTTTATAATTATATGTGGGCATTACAACAGGTAAGGGATACACTAAATGGGGGGCGATTTTCATTAACACCATCCGTTCATAAATGGACTCTCTCATACGCTTTACATCTAAATGCTGAAGATACCTCAAACCGCCATGTATAATTTTTAAACTATTCGATGAGGTTGCATTTACAAAATCACCTTTATCAATCAGCGCCACTCTTAATCCACGAAGGGCTGCATCCCATGCTGCATTTACACCATAAATGCCTGCTCCAACAATAATTACATCATATTCTGTATCAGAAAGTTTTTCCAGGTCTCTTTGCATACCTTGTGGAAGTTTTATGGTGTTATTAAATCAATACTAAGGAATAGCTCAATAATGTATACGTTCGATTATTCTCTTAAGTTTTTCTTTATAGATAGCCTCGCCATATTTATTATTATAGGCTACCAGAGCATTCCTCGCTCGCCTTGTTGCCTCTTCTTTATTATCCAGACATTCGAGTATTCCCTTTGCAAAATCAATTGGTTCTGGTCGTCTCAAAAAAGCACATGTATCATCAAGTTCTTGCGTATGAGTTTTCAGATTGGTAGCTACTATAGGTATTCCGCTTGCTATATATTCATATATCTTAAGTGGTGTATTTGTTCCTTTTAATCTGGGTGATACGAGTACGTCAGCTTCTTTGATAAATTGTTTAACAAGATTAACATCAAGCATTCCAGTAAATAAGGTGTATTCTGCGATTCGAAGTTCTTCAGCTTTATTCCTCATTCTAAGCACTTGCTTCTGGTCCCCTCCATTAAAAATAAAGAAAACATCTTTCCTTTTACTTAACACAAACGCAATACTCTCCAAATACATATCTATTCCTTGATAGGGCTCAAATGTACCTGCATATAGTACAATTTTTTTACCATCAGTATTTATGATATTTTTGAGCTGAACATTATACCAATCGTCAACGAAGGTTATTGGGGAAAATAATGTATTTTGAATTAATTCATTTTTCCCAGACTGCCCATAACTCGCGACATGTTCTTCTAACTCTTTGCATATGGTTATTATTGCTGATGCTTTTTCTATTGCCTTATTTTCTAAGAATTTAAAGATTTTTATAATAAGTTTATTTTTTGTGAAATTAAAATTCTCAAGCTGTTGAGGAAGACTAGAGTGCATATCATAAATATACCGGAATTTCAGAAAAGACTTTAAAACCCAACAGAAGAATACCGCCTCTTCATGAGCATGGAGGACATCATATTTACGTTTTAATATTAAGAGAGTTGCTTTTAGAAAAAGAGGAATATCGAGAAGGAGCTTTGCAAAAGAGGGCCCAATTTTTATATCATACAGGAAAGGAAGCCCTTTACTTCTTATTATGTGCACGTTCTCAATCTTTACATCTTGTCCAATAGGGTAGGTTAAAAGATCAATTTCATGCCCCAAATCGGAGAGCATCTTTGCTCGATAATACACACTAAGAGGAGTACCCCTCGGAGTAAAAAAGGGCTGAGGTGCAATCATAAGAATCTTCATTTTTACTCACGAATTTCTTTTACATTAAAGCGCTTTGCCCTTTTCCCGTGGGTATAAATTATTATCTCTCCTATAAGACCGATAGCAAATACCTGAATCCCAATTACCATAAGAAGAGAGGCTAAATACAATGACGGTTTGTTACTTAAAGCAAATGCCTCCGAAAAGAGTCGATGATAAATCAGGTAAAGAATGATTATTAAACTTGCCAGCATTAATAAAGAGCCAAATAGGCCAAAAAACCTTAGTGGTTTATATGTAAACCTCACAAGAAAGAATATGGTTATAATATCAATTAACCTGTCAATGTATTCCCTGAATTTATGAATTCTTAATTTTGTATCTTCTTTTTGCTGTTGTACATCTAATTGTTTAACATTCAAACCCTGGTGCTCAGCTATTATGGGGATAAAAAGATGTAGGTTCCCATATAAGTCGAAAGACTGTATCACTTCTCTTTTCATCGCTTTCAAACCGCATGATATATCCTTGAAATTTGTTCCTGTAAATAATTTCAGAAGCACGTGGAAAAGAGAGGATTGCATTCTATTAAAGAGAGAATCGTGTTTGCGTATGCGTCTTCCAACAACAATATCACCCTCCTCATTCAGGAGACTATCATAAAGCTTTTTAATCTCTTCGGGTTGGACTTGAAAATAAGATGCTAAAGTAAAAATATATTTACCTCGGGCCTTCTCGAAGCCTGCAGAAAGAGCCATAGACTCTCCAAGAGGTTTTAAAAATCTTATAATTCTTATTCCAGGATATTTATGAGAAAATTTTTTAATCTCTGCATATGCTTTTTTCATGTTACCATCAATAACAAAAATAAACTCGAATCTTTCTGTCAATTTTTTAAATTCCTCTGCATATGAGATATAAAGATTTTCAATATCATCGTATTTTTCGACTACAGGTATAATGACAGAAATGTCTAAAATCTCATCTTTAGCACCTTGAGAGTAAAGACCTGTCGACAATTTCAATTCTTCTTTATTTATCATGCATAACCTCTTTGTTTAAATCACCAGTTTTTACAATAAGCTCTGAAAGAAAACCAAACATATTAATACTCATCGAAAGGAAAATATATAGTATGCAAATACCTGGAATAACAATAGAATTTTGATGTTGGGAAGAGAAAATATCATACAAATAAATACCAAATAAATAGCTCCCGATAATCCAAAAAGGAATTGAAAGCAGACCAAAAAACCAAAAAGGCCTTGAAGAAAAATCTACAAGAATTTTTACCAATATGATATCAGATAATAATTTAAAACCTTGTAATATATTAAATCCTTTGTGGTTACCAACTTTTTTCTTATAAGCCACCTCTACTTCTCCAACATTTGCACCCTTTGAAGCAGCAATTAGGGGGAGGAACCTGTATATATCAGAATATGCTCTAATCACATAAAGGAGACTGTTCCTGAAGCCTTTGAATGGACAATCTATATCATGAAATTTTATATGAGTCATGGATGATATTATTGCATTTGCGATTTTGGAGAACAAACTACTTAAAAATAAACCTGTTTTTTTCGCTTTTCTCCATCCACAAACCACGTCGAAACCAGATTGAATCATTATAATGAAGCGTATTATGTCTGCAGGGTCATAGTCCATATTACCATCCATAGTGACAATATATTCTCCAGAAGCAAGATTCAATCCATGTATAGCAGCCTCAATATTACTTACATTTTTACTTAATACTACTAATTTTATGTTAGGATTAGAAGATTTAAGCATTTTAATCTTTTCTTCTGTTCCATCTTTTGAACTATTATCAATAAAGATAATCTCATAAGTTAAGGACAACTTCTTAAGTTCTAAACTTATTTTTTCGTAGAGTAACTCAATAGTTCTAATCTGATTATGTAAAGTAACAATAAGTGATAGGTCCATATGATTATTATTTATAAAATTCTATTTTACAGTTTTTATTTTAATCTTTGCTAAGCCATCATAATCTTATATTGCCGCTTACAGAAAGTAAACACATTGTTTCTTTTACCAAAAAAAGAAATATTTACTTGAGCCTGTTTTAACAATAATTGCAGCGATTTTGCTGGATAATTAATATCAAAATCTCCGGTTAAATAAAATCCATATGAACCTATATATTTTTCTTCACTGTTGAAGGGAAGTGGGTCAGAACCTGCTATTATTTTAAATCCGCGTTTTTGTGCAGCTATCATCAATTTGGGCATTGGCCATAAGGTATTACGCAATGATGTATCACAGATAACTAAATTTTCAGGAGCGTATTCTTCTATTACTCGTTTTATTACTTTACCACGAGAAAAAAACCATTTTCCAGGAGCCCAATTCAAGGCAGCAATACCACCAGAATTAACTATACTATTAATAACTTCACCAATTGATTTTTCTTTATCTTTTTGATAATAAGTAGACGCAAGTGATAAAATTTCCAATCCCTCTTTAGTTACGATCTGCCTTCCAGCTAAAATGTAAAGCATGGGTTTCCCTTCTATTTCAACCAGAATAGCTTCGTTTTCATCACCAGGTAAAAATTTGATATTATCATTTCCAAATTTATGTGGAGCATCAATAACTTGTTTGAAAAAATTGCAATCGGAACGCTCAGTAAGTAGCCATATCAGGATATATCCGTTATCTCTTTCTCTATAAGAAAGCCCTGCTGATTTTTTAAAAGCTAATTGCAAATTGTTTATCCCATTTTTTATTGCCCGAGAGACATTATAGTAGGGATAGATGTGGACATGACCATCGATTAACAGTATTTTACTATAAGACATTTATCAGTAAATAGGAATGCAAACTTTTTTGGTGATACTTAATTAGCCTAAATAATTGCACTTTTTGGATTAAACAATCAAATTATTTTTTGGATGCTATACTCTTTCTTTTGACGACCATGCGTGAAGGCAAAAATTTCCCCCAGAAGACCCACGCTTGCAGATTGAATACCAATTACCATTAAGAATATGGCCAGTATTAGGGAAGGACGGTTACCAATAAGATATCCCTTAAGGTATCTTTCTGCAAATATATAACAAATCATAACCATACCGATGAGAAAAAAAATCAATCCTATCGAACTAAAAAATCTTAATGGTTTCCGGGAGAAACGTGTGCTGAAATAAAGAGAAAATATATCAATAACCCTGCCAGTATATTCTTTTATACTGTAGAAACCTGTTTTGCCTTTTGCTTGATAATTTTCACATTTAACTTCTTTACTCTTAAAGCCCTTACGAACAGCAAGGATAGGAAGAAATCTATACATATCACCATATAATTCTGTCTCCCCAAGCACTTTACGTCGAAATATCCTTACAGTACAACTAAGGTCATGTATATTGGTTCTCGTTATTTTTCTTACCAAAGCATTAAATACGAGAGATTGAAATTGATTAAAGATCGGATCTAACCTATTTTGTCTCCTGGGGTTTATTATGTCAGTTTCATTATCCATAGAATTAAGTAATTGAATAAAGGAGTCTTGGGTTATTTGTTGATAAGAACCGAGAACAACAATTATTTCACCATTACACTCATTCAATATACTTTTAAGACATACTGCCTGAGAGGTTTTTTTACTTAATTCAAAAGCCTTCACTACACAGTTAAAATTTGAAAACATTGTCTTGATGTTTTTCAAAAAACTACCTGTCCCATTAGCTATTATTAATATTTCAAAAGGATCTGATCTTGAAAAAAATAGTTCGTAAATTCTCTCAACATAATGAGGAAAATCTTCGTGTGCTTCTTCAAGTAGGAATATAACTGAGTATTTCATGGAAATGATACTTTTAATCAAGCTTATTCATAAATTTGATTTGTAACAATTTTTATGAATAATCTGGGCTAATAGGTTACTCTTTTTGATAATCTTTTAATCGATTATAGTTATATAAGTAGCAGATGTGTGGTCTTTATTATGTTCCTTATCGTTAATAGAAAAAATGGTTTTTTTTGTAATTTCAGGAAGTTGTGTATGTGTTAAATCACTCATACTCACAATTAGTTCTCCAAGTATACCTAATATAATAAGATGAATTAATGCCATCAGGTTAAGGAATGCAGCAATCATAAAAAGATTTGCTTTTCCTTGGGTCCAATCATATATTATTGCCACGCTACTTAATATCCCGAATAAAATGAAAAATAATAAAAAAGGAAGAGCGAGAAGAGCAAAGCCTTTCAACGCTGATGAAGAAAATCGAATAATGAGATTCATGGCAAATATATCACTGAATACCTTGAAAATACGATTAAGACCATATTTGGATTTGCCATAAGTACGTGGATGGTGCATTACGGGTATTTCTGTTATTCTGGCTCCGGTCATACTTGCCAATGCTGGGAAAAATCTGTGCATCTCGCCATATGCATTTAATGTTTTAATGCACTCTGCACGATATGCTTTAAGAGAACACCCATAATCATGTAGTTTAACTCCTGTAGTTATAGATATTATGTTATTGGCAATCTTAGATAGAAAAACCCTGAGGAAATTATCTTTTCGGTTTTTACGCCAACCGCTTACAATATCATATCCTTCTTTAATCTTCTCCAAAAGTAAGGGTATATCAGAGGGATCATTCTGAAGGTCTCCATCCATTGTAACTATTATTTCACCAGAGGCATGATCAAATCCGGCAACCATTGCAGCAGTCTGGCCGCAGTTTTGTCGTAATTTGATAGCCTTTAGCTCTGGGGTTGCCTCTTTCAAGCGCTCAATGAGTTCCCAAGTGTTATCTGTTGAACCATCATCAATAAGGATTATTTCATATTCAAAATCAAAATTTACTCCTGCTTTAAGAATATTCGACAGTAAAATTTCTATTGAATCCTCTTCATTATATAAGGGAACCACAATGCTCAAATATACAGACATATTATGTAACCTTGTTATTTGCCATTTTTCTTTATCTTAGGAATAGGCACTATATCATAGATAACGTACTAAATGTTTGTACACATTGCGAGCATAAAGGGCGTGGCAATCCCCA
>Ga0315268_10002357_pt1 | contig 21368 bp, 21 predicted proteins | sample C1_top_MG_FD_204535 | JGI IMG/M metagenome (GOLD analysis project Ga0315268, IMG submission 204535) | Sediment microbial communities from Yellowstone Lake, YNP, Wyoming, USA - C1_top | ecosystem: Environmental > Aquatic > Freshwater > Lake > Sediment | place: USA: Wyoming | collected 2017-08-01 | reverse complement strand
CGTGTGAGATGCGGAGGCAGCTGGAATGATGCTGTGTGCTTATGCGCTGGAGCTTGTGGTCGTGTTTACAGGTCTGATTGGGGTCTGAGCCTTTTCCCTTGCGCGGCGGCGTCGCTTTTCAGTTTGCGGAGTATTATTGATGCTTCGTTGGCTGTTTTGGCCGCAGCCAGCTTCTTGGCCTTCTCCAGAACGATTGTGTGGCCGCAGTGGGGGCAGGTTCTCGTTTTCTGTTCTGCTTTGGCGAGCAACAGTCCGCCGCATCTGCCGCAAACGACTATCAGTGTGCGTGCCATGTTCTGCACCAATCGAAAGCCTTTTCCACACTCTGGTAATTAACGCTTAGTGTTTAGGGGGAAGAGCGTTTGGGTGAGGAGCCTGGGACTAAGCCAAAATACTCGTCCGGTTTGGTCCAGGCGGCGATTCGGTATTTCAAGAAGGAAGGTTACAAGGTCGAGCAGAGCGTGACGACGCTTGAGGGGTTCAGTGGGGTTCAGAGAGAGTTTGATCTGATCGTTCAGAAGGGGCGGGTGGAGCAGGGTGTTTGGATTAGGGACTGGGATCGCACGATAGGTGTGAACGTGATAATAAACGTTGATAAGGCTTCTGAGGACGTGGGTTTGTCGAGTCCGATAATAGTTGGTGAGAAGTTTAGTGACCATGCGAAGTCTTATGCAAACAGGAGAAAGATCACGTTGTTGACGAAGCGGCAGATGACCGTCAGCCTTAGGTAGGCTGATTAGGTTTTCAGGTACTCGTCCAGTAGTCCCTCGCTTTCCAGTTTGCCCAGCCAGTCAACGATTCCCACGCAGCACTTGCGCGGGTCTTTTATGGCGTCCAGTATTTCCTTGACGGTTTTCTTAGCCTCTTTGCCGGTGGCGTTCAATTCGCAGATTCTTCCTTGTCCGCGGAGGTTCAGGGCGTCGACCAAGCAGACGTCTAGGATTTCGGCGGCGAGGTTCTCCGTGAGTTTTTGTTCTGAGAAGCCGCATTGTTGCATGAGTTTTCGCAGTTCAACGGGGTCGCGTCGTAGGACGAATACGTGGGTGACGAGCTTGTTGGGAACCACGTTGACGGCGTAGTGTCCGTCGACGACTATTCGGTTTTTGTCGCTTTTTTCGATGATTTGGCTGATTCTTTTTCTCATTCGGTTTTCGTTGATGATGATGGAGTTTCGGCGTTCGTCTTTGCCCTGGATCAGGTTTTCTCGTGTGGCCAGTTCGGTCAGGTTGATGTATAGGGCTTCCAGCTTTGCGGTGAGGAGGCGGGCGATTGTTGTTTTTCCCACGCAGGGGGTTCCGGTGATGAGGATGACGGTTTTGGGCATGGTTCTGTTTTCCTTCGCATTGATTGTTGCGCGTGGGGCAAGATAAGGCTTCCAAAATTCTTATTGCGTAGCTCTGTGAGTTCTATTGTGGCTGGCGAGTTGGTGTGTGGCTTTCGAGCCTCACGCTTGTGAGGCTTGAGGAAACTCCGCCCACGTGTAGAATTGCAACGCCTGCAAGGGCGTAAGGCGAGAGCCTTGGCTACGGAGCAGAAACGAAACGTCCGCTTGGCGTGTGACGATGAGGCATGTTGAGTTGTTGAGGATGCCTGGTGTGAAACGGTGAAACGGCCGTCCTGCAAGTGTAAAGGGCAAACAGACGCTGATGAAGTATCTACCTTAGGCGCGGGTAGCCCGATTAGCCGAATGCCACTTAGAACAAAAGGCGGGTTACTGCCAACACGCCAGCCGATTATTGCTGTGGTTCTTGTGCTTTCTTTTGTTCGAGTTCTTCGATGAGGTTTTCGAGTTTGTTTAGGTCTTCGTCTGTTTTGATTTCTTCGTAGGTTTTGCCTATTCCGTTTATGACTTGGCCGAGGTATGCGGCGAGGCGGATCCAGTTTTGTTTGGTTTCTTCTTTCGCGGGGTGGGTGTCTATGGCTTTTTGTTGTGCCATTTCGGCGAGGGCTTTGAGTTCGAGGATGAGTTGGAACCTGACGTTTTGCATGTCGAGGCTGTATCTGTCGGCGATGGCGGTGAGTCTTCTCTGTATGAGTGTGAAGGTGGGATGGCGGTGGGTACCCCTCCTAGGTTTCAATGTATCATGAATATTTGGATCCAAATATGAACGGCCTCTCAGACTGGTCTTGCTACAGAAGCGCTCGTTCTCGGCATTTATTGGCTTTTTCGGTACGGTGCAAAGGCCCGAAATCTCTTAGTGTGCAGCCGGAGTACCTGCGCGCGCTCATGTCGAAATAATGGGTGGAAGGCAAATTTTAAGAGTGGTTTTCAACTACAGATTGATTCATGAACTATAAGGAAAGACAGGAAATAATCGCTGAATCGCCGATTTCCTTTCCGTATCTGAAGCGTTTCAATGCCGCTGCCGGTGTTCTACATCTTGTGCAAGGAATCTTGATGCTGGCTCTGGGCTTCTTGTTGAACTGGCCCTTGAAACTGTACACGTTCTATCTGAAAGTCGGCCCTCTTCCTTGGTCGCCGAGCGTTCAGTCCCTCTTCTCATTCAACAATCTAGGAATCATCTTGGCATCTTTCCCGCTGATCTCTGCCGTGGCGCATTTCACGATTGCCTATCCAAAGAATGAGGATTACAACGAGGACCTGAGGAAAGGCATGAACCCGTACCGTTGGTACGAGTACGCCTTCTCAAGCTCGATAATGATGGTTTTGATATCTACGTTCGTTGGCATTCTGGATTTCTGGTCGCTCACGATGATTTTCGTATTGAACGCGATGATGATAATGTTCGGCTACCAGATGGAGCTGTTGAATCAGAAGACCGAGAAGACGAACTGGTCGCCCTTCATACTTGGCTGCATTTCTGGAGGTCTCCCCTGGGTCGTCCTCTACGCCTACTTCATAGGTGCCCTCAGTTCCTCAAGTGTTGCTCCGCCAACCTTCGTGTACTTCACAATCTTCATCTACTTCGTCCTATTCATGGTCTTCGCAGTCAACATGGTTCTACAGTACAAAGGCGTGGGGCGCTGGAAAGACTACTTGTACGGTGAAAGAACGTACATAGTCCTAAGTTTCGTGGCGAAAACACTTCTGGCTTGGCTAGTGTTCTCCGGGGTATTCATGCCCCACTAAACACACACAAAACGACTCCCCTTTTCTTTGTGCGCGCGCTAGTGAGAAATCGACCGAGAAGAAAAAGATGGGGAGGCTCAGGGAACGCAGTGCGGTCTTGCATTCAAGTTCTGATCGGCAGGGTGAAGGTTTGCTCACTTTTTTGGTTTGGGCATGAGACCGAGTTGCTGCATTAAGCCTAGAGTGTCACTTCTTTCCCAGCCTTCCACGAACTTGCCGCGGGCAATGCGGTCAATCTGAATCGACCACATTGTCCCCTTCTTATTGGTAGCAGGGACACCCATGAATTCACCCTTGTGTGTGCCAGTCACCGTGAAACGTACGGCTACTTTGTCTCCTTCGGCAACCAGGTCATCAATCGTCATATGAATGTCGGGAAATGCGCTGAAAATCTCGGCCATGTATTTTTTAGTGGCTTTGAGGCCATGCATGTCCTCGCCCGTGGCGCTGTGAAGGACGAAGTCATTGGAGTATAACTCGTCTGTGGCAGCCATGACGGCATCCTTTCCCTTGTCGAAAGCCTTAAACCAACGGCGTTCTAATGCCTTGTTTTCGTTTGTTGACATTACAGATCGCCTCACTGGTTCCCTTAACTTGTGCCTGATATATATGATTTCGAGCTATGGACAATTTGGTCTACGAGTTCGCGACGTACTCTGCAACGCTTAACCACGCGTGCGCTAAGACAGATGCGTAACCCAAAACTGTAGGCTAATTATGAAACCGCGCGCGCTATGAATAATACTCATTCAAGATTCATACAGATTAAATATGATGGAGAGGAAGTTTAACTTGCGAGGTTATGTTGCGCTGTCGAAGTCATTGAGGTGAGGTGACTACCGATTTTAAATCATGAATGGTCAGAAAGGCAGAAGGAAGCAGAGGAAGAACGTCGACAGTCAGAGGAAAAGCTTAGGCAATTGGTAGAATACGCCCCTGAAGGTATATTTTTGTACGATTCCTTGGGCAGTTTTATCGATGTAAATAAAGAAGCAGAATCAATGACTGGCTACAAGAAAGAGGAACTTATTGGAAAGAATTTTCTGACCGTTGGGCTTCTTCCCAGGCAATACCTAGAGAGGTTCATGGAATTGCTTGCAGAGAATCGTTCGGGACAGAGAACTGGGCCTTTCGACTTCGAGTTGACAAGAAAAGACGGGAGTACGATCACCGTTGAAATATCAACTTTTCCAGTGAAAAGCCAAGGAAAGGTTGAGGTCGTAAGCATTACAAGAGATATCACAGCAAGAAAACAGATTGAAGAGAAACTTAAGGAATCTGAGGAAAGGCATAGGAACTTGTATGAAAGTGTACCGGATGCCTTAGCCGTTTACGTTGGGTCAGAAGGGTATCTCCTAGACTACAACCCAGCATTCAAGAAATTATTCGGATACAGGGATGAAGAACTGAAAGATAAGGCTTACTTAGATTTTGTTCACCCTGACGACCGTGCCTTGGTTTCGGAAAAATATCACGCAAAATACTCGGAAGAGGAGCTTCCCCTCATATACGAGATAAAAGGGCTGAAAAGAAATGGGGAAATCATCCCAACAGAAATCAGCGTGGGTACGTATAAGAAGAAAGGCAGAATCATCGGCATAAACGTGATGCACAGAGACATAACAGAAAGAAAGGATATGGAAAAGAAACTGCAAGAATATTCGGGACACCTAGAGGAGATGGTGGAATTGAGAACCAAGGAATTGAAGGGGTCACAAGAAATGCTTGTCAAGTCCGAGAGGATGGCTGCCATTGGGCAGTTGGCGGCCATGGTGGGTCACGACTTGCGCAACCCATTAACAGGCATCAAAAGCGCTCAATATTACTTGAAAACGAAGTGGGGCTCAAAAATGGACGGACCCGCAAGAGAAATGCTGGGGGTTATCGAGAAAGACGTAGAATACTCGGATAAAATCATAAGCGAGCTCCTAGAATACTCAAGAGAGATAAAGTTAGATTTGAAAGAAACCACCCCGAAATCAATGTTAAAGGACGCATTAACTTTGATTGAAGTTCCAGAAAGTGTACAGTTTTTAGAGCTAACCGGGAACGAACCGGAAGTAAAGATTGATAATGACAAAATGAAGAGAGTTTTCGTCAACATCATAGGGAACGCACTTGATGCCATGCCTGAAGGCGGGAGACTCACAATAAGAAGTAGGGAAACAAATGGCAACTTGGAAATTGCCTTCAGCGACTCTGGAGTAGGCATGTCAAAGGAAACTATGGGAAAAATTTGGGCACCGCTTTTTACGACGAAAGCCAGAGGAATTGGATTAGGCCTGTCCATCTGCAAACGCATCGTGGAAGCACATGGAGGAAAAATATCGGTGGAAAGCGTAACTGGGGAAGGAACTACATTCACGATAACAATCCCTATCAAGTCCAAATCAGAAAGCGGTGAGGAAATATGAATGGATATGCCAAAATCGTTGTTTTCAACGACGACGAAAGCGCAAGGAAGGCTCTAGCGAAGAAGCGGCTGAAGAAAAAACACTAGATCAGATTGAATACACGCGTGCGACTGATGAGGATTATGAGTGGTGTTCTCCGCGCGCTTTGTCACGACGAGCCTTGATTCTGATTTCGGGAATTGTTGGTTCCGACAGTAAGAAATAAGAGTTACATCCACCATTCGTTTGTTGAGGAGCATGGACCTTTGAGAAGGTACAGGGGTAAGTTTTTGAGTGAATTTTACCCCTCATAGTACTAACTCACTATCCTATCCTTCCTTATCCTATTCCAGTAATATCCATAGATGTATCCTGAATTAGGTATAGTTTCTTAGCCATCCATTGGAAGCCTCTAATTGGCTTTCCATTAACCGTCGTCCGTCGTGGTCGTCGTTGTGGTCGTCGTCGTTCGTGGTCGTCGTCGTGGTTTGTTGGGGTAAAGTTTTATCCAACCAACCAAATCTCATTCTGAACACCGCAATCTGGCTATCTCATCTTTGAACTGCTTCACAAACCAATCGTCAAGATATGGAAGATATTTCTTCTGGAGTGTCTTTGGAAGTTTGAAGAAGTTGCCTTGATAAACGAGCCTGCAGTTCTCGCTTCCACAGCGACACTTGAAAGTTCCCTCGTTATGCCCATTAATCGAATAGTCTCCCAGGATTTCTTCCCCCTTCTGGAGGTCTCTCATCGCAAAGACTTTACGGATATCATTAACAGTCTTCACGTAACTGTTTGGGTCGCATGAATGATTCATGTACCTCTCAGGAGCCTGCATAACCACAATCTTGCCATCTGCTAAATAATCCAGCTCAAACTCATGCTGCTCTTTCGTCAACTTAGACGGGTCGGTCACAACATGGGAGTCATCAATCTCCAAAATCACCTCACCCTCCCTGAAGCTCCTACTTGAAAAAACCCCCTTCCCACTTATCCTTGATTCTTTCACTACTACGTTTTTCATGTTTCGCACTTGCTCAAATCTACCTAATCACCACGCTTATTCTTTATGGGGTAAAGTTTTATCCCAAACCCAAACCCACTTCTACGCTCTCAACCGACCACTCTTACTCTCACACTCACTCACACACTCAACGCGCGCACACACACGCTAGCCTTATAGGATTATAAGGCTCCTTTATCGTTTGAAGAAGAATGAAAACAACTTCACGACCATGGTGGTGGAGCCCTCTCTGGGCATTTTGCGTGATATCGATAATCGCGTATGCACTCATCTCGTATTTCTACTTGCAACGCCCTTTGGAACAAGTGTTTGAAGTTGCAGCCCTGACCTTCGCTCTTTTGGGCTTTGCGTATTACATACGAGTTAGACCCAGCGTCAGAGTCAACAGGATTTTATACATACTCTTGGGAATTAGTCCCATAGGACTCGGTCTGAGCGCACTCTTCGCGTTCACCATCGGTGGATATGCAAGACAGTATCTCGGGCCTGGGCCCTATCTTATCATACTTTTGACCGTGCCCACCACTATAGGAGCGTTCATAGGCAACTGGATAGGCAAAAAGACAGACTATCGACTTCCCTTGTATCCATAAAAATCGTGGTCGGGAGCGCGCGTTAGTTCAGAAGTTCAGCAACCCTTGGTTTCCATGTTGGTCTTTAGCGCGCGTTACTGATTGTTACCATCTGCAAGAGACTCTGAATTGGACGCAACAAATCGCGCGCGCGACCTAAGGCTGTTAAGTCGTATTTGTAGTATGTGCCTTCACCTTGACGCGCGCGCTTTTATCTCTAGAGAAAAGTTTCATAAGTTATTAATATTGGAGCACTTCAACATGATACTGAGAAAGCACTGGTATTTGTGCTGATCTTGTCTCCTTGTGCGTGTCAACCTAGAGGAGGTGAAAAAGAAATGAGAAGAATGACTCCGGCTTTCTCGCTTGTTGTTATTCTAGTCGTTCAAGTAATCATGATAATATCGCAATCAGGATGTGTGTATGCCCAAACATTTGAATGGCAAAGAATACTGAATCACGAAGGGTCCTATGCATCGCTACCAAAGCAGAATGCTACTGATTTCAGTTTCGATGTTGCGGCAGGCTCTGACGGTGTTTACATAGTTGGTCGTTCTCATTTTAATGATGGTTATTACTGGTCAGAATCTGCGGATTCCTTTCTGGCAAAATACGATTTTAGCGGAAACCTTGTTTTCGACTACATTATGCCTGTGCCTTGGTATTCCGGACCGTCCGAGTATGATGGAGCCAATAACGTCGTTGTTGATGGCAAGAACGTCTTCATAACAGGACTGATAGGTAGTGACAATCCGAGCTATGGTACCAGTTATCTGATAGTCTTCAACGAAAGCACCTCTGAGTATACAGCGGACCCATTAACATGGGGAGGCAGCGAATATGACTGGGAGGGGATTAATTCCATCACTACATATGGTCACGAACTCTATGTGGTCATAACATCTGAGCACCTAAGGAGGAACCCGGCTCCCTGGCCGTCTGATTATATAACCGACTGGTGGAATGAACTCCGCATCGTAAAGTTCGCCAGTAACCTGACGAAAATCTGGGAAAAGAATGTGGCTTTTGCTCCACACACACAAAACGGAGGGGCCATTGCAGTGGATAGCAGTGGCATCTATCTCGTTGGGGAGTTTGAGTCCCCCTTTGGAGAACAGAGTGGCAGTGGAAATTACAGCTTGGTGAAGTTAGATTTCAATGGTGACTTTTTATGGGAAGCCAAGTACAAGAACAAAATCAATTTCACTGAAATAAGTGGAATGGCCTTAAGCAATGGACACATATACATAACAGGCGTAACAGGGTTGCCTCCATATCCCGGGGGGTGGCCTGATACTTACGATTTCTTCATTGCTGAATATGACACCTCTGGAAATCTGTTGTGGGATAAGGTATTCAAAACGAGCGACGGTTCACTGCCCGCTTTCTACAGTCCAGATATTGCCATAGGAACCGACGGCATTTACCTTGCTGGAGGCATAACGAAATCAATTACTGGAGGTGGAAACGATGATGTTCTTATTGTTAAACTTGACTTCAACGGGGATCTCCTCTGGCCGGAAGCTGAGTGGGGTGGAACAAAGAATGACTATATTGAAGGCATGACAGCAGTTGGTGATGATGCATACCTGACCGGATTCACTAGGTCTTATGCCGATGATTTGGGTAATTACAATGTATTCTTGCTAAAATATGGCGCGGCTGATACCACGGCTCCTGTTGCTAGTGCTGGGTCAGATCAGATAGTCAATGAAGATACGTTAGTGACCTTTGATGGCAGTGGCTCCTATGACGATATTGGAATAGCAAGCTATGTCTGGACGTTTGTAGACGGCGGTCCCAAAGTCTTAACGGGCGTTACCTCTGTCTACACGTTTGCAAACCCGGGGGTCTATACAGTCACCCTGAACGTGACAGACGCCGCTGGAAATTGGGCAACCGACACGACCACAATTACTGTTCTCGCCCTAACTCCAGAAGACCTTACACAAAGACTAGTCGGGATGATTGGAACATCAACCATCCCAGCTGGAACCAAAAAGAGCTTGACGTCAAAACTTGAGGATGTCCTTCACCTTCTTGAAATCGGAAATGAGCGGGGGGCAATAGGAAAACTAATGGACTTCATACATCAAGTGGAAGCTCTGCGAGGAAAGAAGCTTACGGACGAACAAGCGAATAGCTTTATCCGCGAAGCGCAAGAAATCATGAGTCGAATTCAAGAGTAGCGCGCGTTATTGGAGGCATCACCAAGCTACCTTCCTAGCGCACGCTCGAATCATAGTTCGTATAGAAAAGCATCAACCAAAGTCATTTTTCTACCCGCGCGCGCTAGGAAATAGTCCATTCTATTTCAGGAAAAGAAGCTCATTTCTTCGAGAACAGGTTTCAGTGACAGAAGTTCAAAAGAAGGGTCAAAAGTATGTTGTGTAGACCATTGTTTTCAGAAACAGAGGAAAAAAGTGGATTGTGACCGATTGTTACTTGTTTTTTGTTACCTTTTCCCATAGTTTTCCGTTGTTTCTAGTAATGCGCGCGCGAGTTTGAGGTATTTTCTTTTCTAGCCTAACTATGTAACCGATTGCTCCCAACACCCCGACAGCAAAACCCAAAAAGAAGAACCCCATAGTAAAAAAAGCTTGCGCGCTAAGAAATGGGTTACTTGCAGAAGGAATATTGCTGCTCCTTGACAAGCCAATCAAGACGATACCAATCAGGAAAAGAACACCCGCTACGACAAGAACCTGATGTGAATCCTTCATAGATTCAACCCACAGTTATAGGGTTTAACCATCTTATATTATTTCACCTCTCAAGAAGTCTTTAATCTGCACAGGATCCTCAGAGAAGAATGGACAGAGCCAAAGCTTATCTGACAAAAAGAAAAGTAGTCAGCGGTGTACGCGCGCGTTTGATAAGTTTTTTAGTCAAGCAGCTTTAAATCGAATTTCAGCCATTCGGGTCAATTGAGCAAGGCGCTGAAACGGTTGAGAGTAAATTTTGAGTCACTGAGCGACGCTTTAAAGAATCCGACAAGACGAAAGATTATCCTGATCCTGTCTGAGAAAACATGTGTCTCATACGTTGATCTGATGAACCTTGTGGGCATCACGAATACTGGAAAACTCAATTATCATCTCAAGATACTGGGCAATCTAATCCAGAAGGACGACAGCAAAAAGTACAGTCTGTCCGACAAAGGCAAGTTAGCAGTGCAATTCCTTGAGAAGTCTGTCGGAAAGGAAACTGAGCAAGGATTTCATCTGAACGTCAGAACCTTCACGACAAGAGCCTTCAACCTCGCTCATGGACTGATTTGGATCATGTTCACCATTGCTTTCGTTACGATCTTGTTTCAATGGTACCTCTACTTTTTCGATGCAAGCTACTATCTTGGCAATCCTACGATCCCCTTGATGATAATGACATTACCCGCAGGTGCAGGGTTCATACTTTTCGGCATGGCCACTTTTCCAAAGATCGAAATAGATCGCGACAGTGCCGTGGTTAAATACGCGTTTGTTCGTCTCTTCTTTGGTCTGGACGAGATAGGGATCGACCCAAAGGCACACCTCTTGAGGCTGGGCAAGTTTCCGATGACAAATTGGTTTGTTCCATTCAAAGAAAGAGAATGTATGGACTTCCTAGACAAGCAAATAGGAGGATACAAGGCAATACCTCTTTTCCTCATCTACCTGCTTCCATTTCCTATACTTGACCTCTTCTTCAATCTGGGAAGAAACATGTACGGAACACTGGCGCCAATGTACTGGGCTATTACATGGGGAACCGTGACTGCTCTTTCCATGACGTTTTTCACCTATGCTGCTCCAGTTACCCTCCGAATAGGAAATCTACGTCGAGGCACGTCAGCCATAGCTTTTGGAACTTCAATCGGAATCGTGATATTTCTCCTAATGTTTCTCAGTCTACAAATCCGCTAAACGCTTTTGCGCAAAACCGAAAACTGGCTCAAAAAGGACTGATAGAAGACTGTTCTGGTCAGAAGCCGAGGGATGATAATCGACTTTGAACCGTTTGACCATACGAAGTTGTTTGATATAGTTCTCTTAAACCGTTGAAATTAGAGTCAACGTGATTAGTCATCTCAGCAACCTCGTCAAGCAATGCTTTCTCCTCTTCGGTCACTTCATTTTCGGGCTTATTGATTAGAGAGTGCCATGCATCAAAGCCTACAAGTTCATTCTTGTTGAGATAATCGAAATCTTGAAGCAATGCATATCGTATGGGAGGCATTCCTAAGTCGTCTGGACTGTCTCCGAACTCCTTGGGGTTTACTTTCCCTACTCGACACTTTTGCCACGCTTCTCCCGCCAATACAAACTGCGACTTGCCGTCAACATTGAGCGGGTCGATTTTGAACCTCAAACGTTCAAGTATGGGCTCTTCAGTCATTGCGTCGACAAGCACCCAGCGATTCAGTTCTCTATCCCAGTATTCTGCAATTCGATGGTCCCAATACCTTGGGGTCTCAGCACGATAATAGCCAGCGAAACCAACTCGCACACGTGTTGGAACACCCTGATGACGCAACATTGAAACAAGCAAAACAGCGAAGTCTCGGCAGAGGCTGACCTTGCGTTTCTCAGGCTGGCGTTTCATTTCGAGTGGTGACGGGTCCAATTCGAGTATACGCTTCAGCATTTCGGGAACGGTTCTCAGATAGATTTCTCTGTGTCTTTCTCGAGGAGTATCCAAGGCATAAGCATCTTCCCACTGAAGAGAAACGGCTAGCCCTTGAACGGTCTTGACAAGATTCGGCAAATCGGGGGGCAAAGGGTCGAACAGATGAGAATACATGTAGGGGTCTGTAATCGCACTTTGTTGTGCATAATACTGAAGAATGAGACGACTATCGTTCTTAGACAAATAGCGACTTACCTCTCTCCCTAATTGAAATTATTGCTATCGTGTCGAAACCTCAATCGGTCTCGCCTTAACGAAATAACTATAAAAGATTTTGGGACACATAATCGCGCGCGCTAGCAAAGAACAAGTATGCCGACCGATCACTATGGCTGAACTTTCTTCATGAAGTCTTTCAGTGCTTTGGAAACTCTGGCGAGTGTAGGACAACCAAGCGTGAAAAGTATGCCTGAGAAAAATCCAGCCCACCCCACTCCCCAAACCATTTCGTTAAAGAGATCCTGATTCCAAACGTGACTATTGAAAATAGAGTCTTGAAAACTCGAGTATCTAAGCCATGCCAGAGCAACACCAGCGACTATGAACATCATGAGGAATAGGAAGGATGCAATCCCCTTTGCCCATTTATTCATAAGATCGTTCCCCATTCACTTATTCATACGTAGTGTTTAAGAATCTTTAATCCCGCTTCAAAGTGGCGAGTCTGATCGATTGACCGCGAAAACGTGTGTGTTGGGTTTGGGGGTAAAGTTTTATCCAACCAACCGACCCCGATGGCCAGCCAAATCAAAGGTTGGGTTACCGTAATATGACGGCAGAATATTTATCTCGCTGGCTACCTTCATTCAACACGTGACGCCGTCAAACAAGGAGGCAATAGGATGATTTCTGAGATGATTGCTTATTGTGGACTTGACTGTAATGAATGCAAAGCTTTCAAAGCGACTCAAACGAAAGACGTTGAGTGGAAAAAACGGATAGCCAAGCACTGGTCCGACCAAGGCGAGATTAAATTCAAACCAGAAGACGTTGACTGTCACGGATGTAAGTCTGATGTGATTTCTGGCTTTTGCCGAAGACTCTGCGAGATAAGACCGTGCGCCGAAGGAAAGAGGGTCAAGACCTGTGCTCATTGCGGCGATTATCCTTGCGAAAAACTGAGAGAGTACTTGTCAACAGACCCTGTAGCCACAAATAACCTTGAAGAAATTCGCAGAGCACTTTAAGTCTAATAGGAAGTGCCGAATTAATCTGATTCTTGAAAGAGTTGGATGGTTTGGATAAGCGGGCGCATCTGGTTTAGGGCTTGGTCACTTCGGCCTTTTCGGTGTTGATTCCATGCCACACTACTTTGTATCCCAGGTTTTCTAGGACGCTGGTCGCGTCGTGCACGCCGTCAGTCTCGATGATCTTTGCGGCTTCGGAGAAAAGTAGTCGGCCGGCTTGTTTTATCTGGTCTCCGATTCTTCTGTCAATCTGTTCAACTACGTCTTTCCTGACGAGGCTGTTGGGGAGGGCTAGGTAGTCTTGCGGTGGGTTTTCGGTTAATGCTGTTTTCGCGGCTTCGGCGGAGACCCCGATTCTGGTGGCGAGCTCTTCGAAGTTGACAACGGGCTCCGTGAATACGATGTGGAGGTCCTTGACGAATCCTGCTTGCTTTGTTTGAACTCCTCGAAACGCTTCTTCCAGGTAGCGGAGGATTGGAGGCAACGGAATTCTGTCTCGATAGTATATGACTTTCAGTTGTGAATGCTTCTTCAGGTCTGCAAGTTTTTCGCAGGCTAAGGTTTCGTTCACTGCTACGAGCATTTTCGCGTTTACTTGCTTCAGTTTCCCGATTTTCCTGAGCAGATAATCCATCGTCCAGAATCCCACGATTTCTAGGTACACCTTGTTACCGTCTCTTTCAAGCGAGAAGTCGGGTATGATCACGTGTTTGCCAGCCAAGACTGGTTCAGGTTCTCTCTTCAGGTGCCACCCGGATTTTGAGGCTTGAAAGCGTGTTGCGAAGTCTTCTTCGACCGTGCTGTCGTATGAGATGGTTGGCAGTTGAGGTTGCTTCAAGATGGCGCGGTGCTTCCAGCTTTCGATTTTGAAGTTGCATATTTCGTTGGTGTACTTCCACAGTATCTTGGCTTCAACGGTCCATTCAGGGTTGGCAAGTATTAGCGGCAGAAGCTTGGCCGTGGCCGTTCCGTACCTCTTGTTCAGCTTGAAGAGGCTGGCTGGTCCATCGACCTTTACCCAGAGGCGACCGTTCTTGGAAGCATCGTATATCAACCCCAATCTTTTGATTGCGTAGAAGATTCCTTGCCAGTTGCCTGAAGCCGTGAAATTCAGTTCCGTGCAGTCGAAGAGAAGCGTCTGGGTCAGGCTGAGGTTGTATTGTTCCAGCAACTCCATCGGTGCGAGTGGATCAAACTTTTCAAGAATCAACTCGCTGTCCAAGTCGGCGTAGAAGGATTCCTCAACTGCGTCTGGGGTCAGCTTCAGTTCTGCGGCAATCGAGTTGATTATTCGACCTCTGAGTTCCTGCGTTGTCGGCAGGCCGAACTTTTCGGTTGCCTGGTAAATCTTTCTCCTGAGATCGACAGGGCCGACTCTGTCATTGCACTTGAACACGCTTCTCTTGTCGAGCAGAAAGGACAAGCCTCTGACGAAACGGTATTCACAGCCTCTGTCCTCAAGCTCGCCGGCAAACGCTTTCAGGACGCTTTTCTTCTCTCCTACACGGCTCCCGTAGGTCTCAATAATCGCTCTGGCCAGCTCCAGGTTGTCGTCCGACGGCTTGGCGTACCGAGGAAAGATCACGCCTCGCCTCTTCCAGACAACCAAGAGCTCACTCGGAAGCATCATTCGTGCCTCGTCGATTCTTTTCACGTCGTCTGCGGCTGATTCGCACTTCGACAGTCTCTTTCGACACGATTTCCACGAGTCTGGCTTTCTTGCCCTCAACCTTCCTGAGCAATCTTCCAAGCCTCTGTATGTACTCTCTCGTGCTTCCGGTTCCACTCAGTATGAAGCCCACCGAAGCCTCAGGAACATCCACGCCCTCATCGAGAACTTGAGACGTGGCTATGGTCTTGTACTCGCCTTTTCGAAAGTTGTCCAGAATCTCTCGGCGTTCGTCTTTAGGCGTCTGGTATGTTATGGCCGGTATCAGAAACCTTCGACTGATAGCATAGACCAAATCATTGTGTAGAGTGAAGATCAGAATCCTCTCGCTTCCATAGGCTTCAAGCTGCTTGGCCAAAAGTGCAAGTTTTGCGTCAGAGTTCAGCGCAACCTTCAACGCGCGGTTCCTGGCCAAGAGCGCTTCTCGAGCGCGGCGGTCCCTGCCGGTGGTCATGATGAATCGTTGAAAGTCTTCGACGCTTTTCAGGACGATTCCCTTCTCTCTAAGATACCCTTTGAAGACCGCCATCTCACGATCGTATAGGCTCTGCTCATCCGGGGTCAATTCAATGTACATCTTCTCGTACGTGTACGGCGAAAGATGTTCTCCGGCCAATTCTTCAACCCCGACGGTGTAGACCATGTCTCCGACGAGACGCGGAAGAAGTTCGTGTCTTTCGTCGATTCTCTCATACGTGGCGGTCAAACCCATGCGGTAGGGTGCGATGTACATCTCGGCTATCTGCATGTAACTGGGCGAAGCCAGATGGTGGACCTCGTCGAAGACGATGAGCATGAACCTGTTGCCCAAGAATTCCGCCTGCAGATAAGCCGAGTCATACGTTGAAACCGTGATCATTCGCACCGTGCTTTCGCCCCCGCCGACGGCTCCAGCCTCCAAGCCGAGAAACTCCACGATTCGTCTTCTCCATTGATCTATGAGGTCCAACGTTGGGACAACGATCAGAGTCTGTGTCTTCAAAAGACTAATCGCCCTCAGCGCTATGTAGGTTTTTCCGGCAGCCGTTGGCAACACCAGGATTCCTCTGTTGCCTGCGCGGCGCCAGTTATTCAGTGCGTCGTTCTGGTACGATCGCAGCTCAACCGCGCTCTTCATGGTCTGAAGGGGAGGGAGCTCCGGGACTTCATCCACGTAAGGAATCTTGCTCTCTTTCAAATATGCCACCGCATCTCTGTAGTGCATGGCTTTGATCCTGAAGCAGCCCACCCGCGGGTCCCACTTTCCGTAGGGAGTCCCGACCTCGCCACTCAGCAGAAGAGTTCCCCTGTCAAACCGCAGACGAAGCACACGTAAACAACTCATCTCTCCTCAGATAGACTTTTCTTTCTGAAGAGTCGACGCTGAGTCGCAAAAGCGCGTGCGCGCGCGAGAAGATGTGCTCAAATCGGATTGATTTGTGATATTCCATTCTTCTTTTCGATTCTCATGACTTGGTGGGCGAAGCTTTCGAGTTCTTTCTCATGTGAAACCATGATTACTTGGGGGCATTTGAGTTCATCAAGTATTTCTCTGATCTTGAATAGTTGTTCTTTGCTAAACCCATCTGTGGGTTCGTCGAGAATGAGAAGATTGGACTTGATTCCTGCTGAAACCTTCTGTACAATGGTGTTTAACGAGAGTCTGTAAGCCAATGCTAGGCTGGTTTTTTCGCCGCCGCTGAGATAGTTATAGTCTTGCTCATACCCGTCTTGTTCAACCAACGGCGTGAATTCCTCATCTATTCTAGACTCTTTGCTCGGATCCTCCACGAGCATGCCCCACCATTTCTGAAAATGTTGATTAAACTCTTGGTTTATATTCATCATCACTTGTGTCTCAATGACCTCAAGAGTCGGCATCAAATACTCCTCAAGCCACATCTGGTATTCTTTCATTCTATCTGTGGCTTTTCTGTCTCTCTCTTTCCTTTGTATCTCTATTTCCAGTTCTTTGGCTTGATTTGTGTGCGCTTCACGGCCTTTTTGGGTTCCGAAGATGTTGACTTCGGTGTTCTTGAGCTCTCGTTCTGCTGTGTTCAGCTCGTTAGATAGTGCTTCGGCTTCTACCGAGATTCTGTTGAATTCCTCTACTCCCTTCTCAGCTCTCTCAAGCTTCTCCTGTGCGTCCTTAACCTGTTCAGTAAGCTTCTGGACCTTTTCACGATTCTGCCTTGTTCGATCATTGTTTCTCTCGATCTGTTTCGAAAGATTTTGCAGATTATCTTGGGCTCTATGATATTCTCTGAGTGATTCTCGCAGATTCTCTGTTTCTCCTATTCTTGTTTCGCAGACAGAGGCTTCATCAGAAGCCCTGCTCTTCTCTTCCTTCTTAAGCTTGATTTTCTCTTCGAATTCCTTTGGATCTGCTGGCCTGTCGCATGTTGGGCACACTTTGTTTTGTTCTACGGATTCATAATCGACTATTTTTGCGTCTATGGCCCCTTGGGCCGATATGATGTCTTGCTGTTTGGCTCTCAATAATCTCAATTCGTCCTTCAGTTCGTAATCAGTCTTCGTTGTAGGCTGCTGCATACTTCCCAGCTTTTCGACTTCAGAGTGCAATTTCACTGTTTCTAGTGCAATTTCTTGAATGTCATTTTCGAGGCTGACTATTTCACCACTCTTGTCCTTGACTTCTTTCTTCAATAGGGGCACTTCACCTACTGCTTTTCCAATGGAGTCCTTGGTTTTCTGCAGGGTTTCGACGGTTTTTCTCAATTCGGTTGTTTTTTTGTCAAAGTAGGTCTTCTTCTCGTTAAGGCGTACTAGTTCTTTTCCGCATTTTTCAATTTCATTTTCTAATGTCTTGTGTTTTTCCCGATAGCTATCAAGGTCTGAGGCATAAGATGCCAGTCTAATCGACTTTTCCCTGATAGACTTGGCCAGTGCTGAGGAGTTGTCTAGTGCGATTCGATAATCCTCAATTCTGAATGCTTTTCGAAGGGTCTGAAGCCTCTGATCTGCTCTCATCCAAATGATTGCCTTCATCTCTTCCTGCGGCGTGAAAATGGCGTATCTGAAGATAACGCTCCCAGCCTTCGGGTCAGGAGGCTCGTTAAAAGCAAGTATGTCTAAAATCTTTTCTTTCATCTCGGAAGCTGAGAGCTGTAGCACCGTGCCTTCTGTCTTGAGGCTACAATCTGACTGCTGAACGCCTTTCGCCTTTCTTTGCAGACTGCGACAAACCTCATACTCCTTCCCATCAACTTCAAAACAAAGTGTCACGAGCCCCTTCTTTGCACCTGCCTTGAGCAAGGCTCCTCCTTTCTCAGATCCTAGGCCGAAGAGCGCAAACTCGATGGCCATGAGAATCGTTGATTTCCCCGAGCCTATGTCGCCCTCAAACAACGTTATGCCCATAGGGAAATCGACTGTTTGCTCAGTGTAGCTTCTGATGTTCTCCAGCCTGAGCGACTTGAGTATCATCAGCCTTCACCAGCCAAGCCCAACGTGTCCCATGCGTGCTTCTGGACTCGTTCCTCGTAGTCCTTTTTTGTCTCGTTGACCTTCTGTCCCTGCCTCAGTATCTTAAGCAAGTCTTCTGCAAGCTTCGCTCCTCTGTCAGCCTTCAACTCTTCAATTGAAACCTTGATTGCGCCTATGTTCTCTCTCAGGAGCCTAGCCTCAATCGCCGAAGAATCTTCACCCGCAACCTTGATGGCAGTGTACTCTTTTGACGTTAACCCATAACGGTTTATGATGACATCTAAGGCACCGTTGTCCTTTAGCAAGTCTCTGATTTCGCTTGAACTGATCTCTGAAGTCTTCCCGCCTGCCAGTTCGCCCTTTATCTTTACGACGACAACCTTGTTCTCGGCCCCTATCTTGCCCAGCTTGTCCAACAGATCCTTTTTGGCCTGCAACACGTTCTTGTCTGACGCATCATACTCAAAGTATTCGAACTCGCAAACAGGCACTTCCATAAACCTTACATCTTTGACTTTATCGTCGAAGCTGACTATGTAGAAGCCTCTTTTCTCTCCTCTAGCGCTGTCCTCTAAATCTCTAGAATACCCAGCAAAAAGTGCTCCAGGAAACATTATTCGTTCGTACCCTGAGAACCCTGATTCAGTTCTTCGATGCACGTGACCGCTGGCGTAATAATCAAAGCCCTTGGGTAGGAGGGATACGGGGATGGATTCCATCTGCGCCAGAAACTCGGGTTTGAGTTCCGAGATTGCGCTGTGAAACGCGAATATCTTAAACCCTGGCTGCTTCTCCAAGTACTCTCTGTCTAGAATCTGATAGTAGTTCTTCTCCAGTCCTGCTTTTCTGCCTGATATTCCGACAAGCTTCGCCTTCGTCTTCGGATCCGTGAACACTTCCAGCCGAAGCTTTCCATCAACATCCTCTCCCTTGACTATCTTCTTGATGAGGCCTGTGCTTTCTAGAATGTCGATTATCGACGTGTCGTTTGGACTGTAATCGTGGCTTCCATAGATGACGTATATGGGTATGCCGGCATCCTTGACTTCCTTCATCTTCTTTATAGCTTCGTTCGCAACGTGCATGTCGGGAAGGTTCGCGTGGAAAAGGTCTCCGCTTATCAGGACAAAATCAACTTTCTCCTGAACGCATGTGTCCATAGTCTTGCTGAACGCTGCCAACTCCAGCTTCTCCAAGGTTGGATCTCTGTTGGCTCCTATGTGACAGTCTGCTATGTGGGCAAACTTGAACATGTCTTTATCCCACAAAAACGGTCTTGTTCTTCTCCTTCGGCTCCTGGTCCTCTTCGATGTACTTTTCAAACAGAGGTATCTGAATCGGCACGGCGAATCTTGTGAAGTTGCTGCTCACGATGGCTTCGCCCTTATCGAGACTCGCAATGGTTCTGTCGTCCGTCGACAGGTCCTGTGCTGCGCTCTCCATGACCGCTTGTCTCTCAGCAACCAATTCGTTTCCGAGGATTATCTTCGTGTTCATGTTCGCAAGTATCGTTCGCGGAATCAAACTGACCAGCTGCGTTATCGCGATTAATCCCACCTTGAATTTTCTTCCTTCCCTTGCAATCGTACTGTAAATGTTGTCCCCACGCGCGGTAAGCACGTCTGCGCCTAACACTCTGGGAGCTTCTTCAATCACAACGCTGACAACGGGCTTTTCTTCCAACGTTCCCTCAGACTTGTACGCTTGATACCGATGGAAGATTCCGCCGGAAATTATGCTTCCGATCAGCAGTTCAGCCTCATCAAGCAGCCTTGATGTATCGATGATAACCTTCTTACCGTCCTCAAGAGCCTTCGTAATCTCCCTGGTAGTGGCCAACCCAGCGGTGTCGCTGAAAACGCCGCTTCTGCATTGGAAGTCGCCGCTGTCGTCTATGTAAACACCCAGCACATTATCGAATCTCCTCTTCAACACCTCAAGCGTCCTGGGGGCAACAGCATCGCCAATATCTGTTCCCCGCACGATATTCTCAATCCATTGGTCTCCAAACCGGTTATAGAACAAAGTTATAGCATCGTGCTGAGCATCAGTGAACTGGACTATTCCTTGAAAATGTGAAGGCAGAATCGATCTGAGATTTATTACAAGAGTATTTGTCCCGGGAACAGGGGTCGTTGAATAGTACAACAAGCTCTTTTTTGCGGCAGGATGATCTTTCAACCCTTTGCCGTGTCTGCCATAGTATTCGTCGTGAGGGTCCAGTAACAATATGCCTAGAGAATCTTGGGTTAGAACGCTCCAAAGCATGACCTTGACCAAGTTGCTTTTTCCTCTTCCAGTGGTAGCAGGAATCAGCACGTGATGTGTCAGCATGTCTTCTCCGTTGACGTACACGTTTACGTCAAGCACTTTCGATCCGCTCCGGACTTTACCAAGATACACAGGGCTTTTTGGCTTAGTGAGAAACCACAGATCCTTCTCAGTGACGTGCCTGATTGTTGAAAAGAATGCAGGAAGAGTCTTGGGTATCTTCGGCTCGCTGTTCTCACTGACTCGCAGGACAGCCTTGATTTGTGCTATGACATAATTCCTCAATTGAGGCTCGAGAAAATCCAAGTTGGCACCTAACCCCTCAAGTTTCATGCCGGCCAAAAGCTCGCGCACCAGCTGCGGAACTTGGCTCCCATACAGAAGCTCGAAAGCCTGAAGAAGCACGTACGCTCCATCCTCTTCGGCTACGAGCAGGTCCCCTATCTCTATCTCTCCACCGGCCTTCTCTCTTGCCAGAATCTGCCCGGTTTTTCCCGCAATTATCTGACCTGAAACTTCCAACGTCATATTCTATCAACCCTTCAACAAGTCTAACAAGCCGTGAGCGTCACCAGAGCAGATATGCCTCGACATCTTCTTCCAATTACCACGCTTGGATATTTCGGACATAAGCGGCACTCTATATGCATCTATCTCGTCACCGCTCACTCTAGCAAAACTGTCGGCATCTATTAGGCCATAAGGATATCCAGGGAAGCTTATGTCTTTCGAATTGCTTGCCAAGGCTGAAGTGACCCTGCAAAAGTCTTCTTCACTCATTCTCCTTGCCTGCTCGCCATAAATCTCATACCTGAAAACATACCTGGCAATCTCATGCAGCTTGACCACGTAAATGAAGGCATTATGCAACACGTTAGCGACCTTGGCTATCGGAAGACACCAAGGACCCTTCGCCGCGTAATCCTCAGCCAACTTTTGCACAGCACCCAACAGTGAAAGACCAGTGGTCGTGAACAGTGTACTCGTCTTCGAAATCCCAGCAAAAATGACCCCTTTATCCATCGCTGCTTCGACTGCTCGCGCAAGGTACTTGTACTCATTAGTAA
>Ga0315268_10002356_pt1 | contig 21379 bp, 13 predicted proteins | sample C1_top_MG_FD_204535 | JGI IMG/M metagenome (GOLD analysis project Ga0315268, IMG submission 204535) | Sediment microbial communities from Yellowstone Lake, YNP, Wyoming, USA - C1_top | ecosystem: Environmental > Aquatic > Freshwater > Lake > Sediment | place: USA: Wyoming | collected 2017-08-01 | reverse complement strand
AGTCCGACCGCGAACTCAAGCGCGCGCAAATGCACCGGTTCAAGGCGAGGTGAGCCATCAACGCCGGTCGCGGGTTCGAAAAATAACCGCGGAAAAGGCCTGTGCGAAAAAAATTCTTGGCGGTTCGTCTTCGTCCTCCTCATTCCGGTTTTCTGATTCGGTTTGAAGGGCTTTCGAGGATAGCGCCAAGAAGCATCGCGACGGCGTAAAAAGATTTGAGCGGAAAATGAAATTACCGCTTGAATTTCTCGCGGGCTTTTGGTGTCAATCTACTGTTGGTTTATCTTTCAGCAAGGTTGTCCGTTATGTTAAGACTAGCATTGACCACGGTAGCGCTGGTTCTGTTGACCAGTTGCCAGCATCCGCAAGCCCCGCGCAAAGCGGACACGGCGACGGCCCCCGTCCGGCCGAAGGTTGAATACAACGCAACTTACGACGCGGAAATCAAGGCGGTCATGGACCTTGCGCGCAGGGATTATTGGGAGGAAGCGCGCGCGAAAGCCGACGCGCTCTTTGAACGCGATCCGCAGAATGAGATGCTGCAGCGGCTTCATACCTGGGTTGTGCAACAGGGCCAGAAACGCCGCGAGCAAAAGCTGGAAGACGACATCCGCAGGGTGGATGCAAAAAACTCGGCCCTCAACCCCACCATCCCGAGTCTGCTCACCGAGCAAAAAGACCGCGGTCTGCCCGCGAGCAAAGACGTGCGCGACACGGTGGACAGCATTGAGAGTTCGCCTTACATCCCGCCGAGTTATGGCAAGACGATCCGCCGGAAAGGCCCGCTGTTCGAACTCGACAGCACTAACGGTCCCATGGCGCAATTGTTGGAGAAACCGGTCAACATCCACCTCGACAACGTTCCGCTCGAAACCATCATCGTCCAGCTCAGCCAGTCGGCGGGCATCAACATCGTCGCCGACAAGGCGCTGCCCGCGCTCAAGCAGGTGCTCAGCGTCAATCTGGACAAAGTGAAGCTCGCCGAGTTCCTGCGTTACTTGGCACGCAACTACGACCTGCAATTCCAGGTTGGCCAGGACCTCATTTGGGTCGTGGACGCTAAGGACCCCAAGCGGCTGATGGAGGAGACGCGGTTCTACCGGTTGCGAAAAGGTTTTGTCCTGCCCGCGCAATTCGGCGCCCCGGAAGTCGCCAAGCAGACCGTCACGGCGGGCGCGGTCGTTACGGTCAACGAAAACCAGAAGTTCAAGAAGTTCGTCAACGACGAAGCCCCGGCGGTGCCTTCGCTCGAAAGAGCCATTACGAACCTCTTCACCGGTTCGAAGTATATGGTTGATTACGAGCGCAACCTGATCGTTGCGCGCGGCACCCCCGAGCAGCTTGAAGTCCTGGAGAACATCATCCGCGAATTCGACCAGCCAATCCAACAGGTCTTGATCGAGGCCCGGTTCGTCACCGTTTCAAAGCCGGCTTTCGAGCAACTGGGTGTGATTTGGCAAGGCGGCGGCACGGTTCCCGGCCCAAACGTGGCCCAGGATTTCACGGGCCTCACCACCGGCCAGAATTTCCCCAGTTCCCTCGCCAACAACAACCCGGCCGTGGGCCTGGGCATCCAGCAAACTTTCACCAAAGTCTTCGGAGCCTCCGATCTTACCGCCACCATCACGGCCTTGGAGCAAAGCGGTGAAAGTCAGACCTTGAGCGTGCCGCGACTGACCGTGATCAACAATCGGCCCGCCACCATCAGCGATGGACAGGTGCAATATTACTATGAGGAATATCAGGTGGCCTCCACTGTGCAGCAGTACTACACTTCTTCGTCCTGGGTGCCGCAGGGCAAGCCAACCAAGATCACTGCCGGTGCCGAGTTGAATGTATTGGCCAGCATCAGCGGGGATGGCAAGAGTATCGTTTTGGCATTGAACCCGAAGGTGAATACGAGTGTGCTACTGGTGAAATACGCCACCCTCAACAATTACGGCGCGGGCACCAACGTCCAGAGCTCTTTCGACATCAAGCTTCCGACCTACCGGACCCAAGAGATTTCCACGCGCGCGTGCGTTAAGTCCGGCGAAACCGTCGTCATGGGCGGCGTGCTGACACGCGAGAAAAGCACGTTCGTGGAATCGGTGCCTGTGCTGGGCAACATTCCCATTATCGGCGCTTTGTTCCGGCGGCGTACCGAAGTGGACAATCCGCGCTATTTGTTGGTTTTCGTCACCGCCACCATCGTCACGGATTCCGGCGAATTTCTGACTTACGACGAAGACAAAGTCACCAAGTAGCTTGACGCCATTGCTCTCCATGCTGAAGCCGGGCCGCTTCGAGCCGCCGCTGCGACGGGTGCTGGCGGTGGACGCGGGCAGTCGCTGTCTCCGCCTGCTGCTGCTCGAAAGTCGCTTCGGCCGGCTGCGCGTGCTCAAACAGGATGCGATGGACCTGCACGAAGAAGGCTTGGTCTCGCCGGAAGAAGTCAAGGCGCACATCCAGGCCATCGTCGAAGACTGGGGCCGGCCGCCCATCGCCCTCGCACTGCCCCAATACGTCACCGTCTCCCAAAGCGTTGACCTCCCGCCCGCGCCGGAAAGCGAATCGCGCAAACTGATCGAAGACGAAACCGTCAAGCTCGGCTGCGTGAGCGAAAGTGCCATCGTTTACGATTTTATCCGTATCCCGGCACCGGATGAAACCCGTCACCGTTTCTGGGTCACGTTTTGCCAAGAAGGCGAAATTCGCAACCGCATCGCCCAACTGGGACTCGACGGCGAGGATTTTCGCGAGGTAACCACCGCGGCCAACGCGCTGCTCACGGCCTGGCGCGTCACCCATCCGCACGGGTCAAACGCCGTTCTGGTTCATGCCGGAGCACAAAACACAACCGTGGTCATCATGCTCAACGGAACCGGCGTATTAGCCACGAGTTTTCCGATGGGGGGCGACTTCTTTACCCGCGCCATCGCGCGTTTGCGCAACTGTCCGGTTGAAACGGCTGAAACCCTGAAGCGCAGTGACAATTTGCTGGAGGGAACGGGCCGACTGGCCGGCATGGCGGAGGTCGTGGACGGCTGGGCCACCGAACTGAAACGCCACTTGAACGAATGGCGCGAACGCCATCCGAATGAGGCGGGCAAACTTTCCGGGCTGGACCTGTTCGCCAGTGGCGGCGTGTTCGATCAACCGGGTTTGCCCGATTACCTGAACGCGCGCACGGGTCTGAAACTCAACCGCTGGCCAACCGACCGCGCGCCCGAGGCCATATTGCCGACGACCGGTTTTGAAATCGCGCTCGGCGCGGCGTTGCAGGCGCTTGGCCAGGGGACTCAGCCGGTTTCGTTGCTCCCCGCGGAGTGGCGCGCTGGGTGGCGGAAACGGCTTGGCCGGCAACGGCTGGAATTTGCCAGTTCCATCTTACTGATAGCCGTGTTGCTCGCGCTGGTGGCTGACGTCTGGCAGAAGCTCTCGCTTATCCGCCACAAAGAGGCGCTGCTCATCAAGGTTAACGCCGGCATTGATTCCGCGCAGGCAAACCGTGCGCTCATGGCTGAGTTGCTCGACGGATTCGACCTGCTCCGACCGTTATTCGAGCGCCAGCAAAACACGGCGGACACGCTGCAAACCCTCGCACGGCTTCAGCAGGTCCACACAAACCGGACATACTGGTACGTGCTGCTGGCTGACCAGCAATCCTATTTCAGCCATCCGCCAACGATGACGCCGACGAACAAAGCCGCGGCCCTCCCGGAAATGGTCCTCCCCCGCACCGCGACCGCGACCAATGCCTCACCCGCCAAGGCTGGTTTCATCGCCGAGCTTTGTATGCCGGAAGATCCCGACGGCGCCCGGCTTGTGTTGAGCTCAGTGGTCAACGATTTGAAAAAGGACACGACTTTCGCGCGGGTGGATTTGCTCTCGGAAGATTTACGCCGAAGTTTGGCCGACCCGAAGGTCATTTTGCCGGAACGTCACTTCGCGCTCGCGTTGGATTTCGCCACGACGGAATTCCAACCACCCGCTCAACCAAGAAAGCCGCGACCGCTGGCGGGAGCCCGCATGCCATTGCGGCCGGCTCCGCCAACCGACGTGGGCAACCCCAACGCCGAACCCTAGCACCATGATGAAGAGGCTCTGCACATTGCCAATGTCGCCCGTCACGGTGGACGTTCTGAACGTTGTCCCGGTGGGGCGCGTCACTCCCCATTTTCAGATCCGCCGGAGGTAACGAAATTTCCCTGTTGCCATTAACATGATTCGATTTGCTCCAGAAAACCAGCGACGCAGCATCATTCCGCTCCTCGGAGCGGGATTGGCGGCCGGTTATCTGTTTGTTTTTGCCCCGTTGAACCGCGAGGCGGCAAGCAAGGATCAGCCGCTGGAGCAGGCCTGGCGCAAGCTCGCCGGCATACTGGGCCAGACTAACGCCATCCGGCTCGACTTTGCTGCCATCACCAATCAGCTCGTCGAAACCCGCCACGCGATTGCCACGTTGGAAACGGCGCGGAGACAAGCGCAAGCCCGCGTTGAGTTGAGCGACCAGGTCCGCGCGCGCATGAATGAGACCTTTCAACTCGTGGATTACGACAATGAAGTTGGCCGACGCGTGAGCGAACTCGTCCGGCTCGCAAAAGAACGGAAAGTCATCGTCGAGTCGGCCGTATTCACCGGCTTTCCCCAGCAGACGGCGGAAGTCAAGGAGCCCGCGCTGTTGTGGGCGGAACTGGCGCTCATAGACTGCCTGCTGACCAGCGCCATCAACTGCCAGATCGCCACCATCCATTCACTGACCACGCCGCTGCTGCTCACCAACCGGCCCCCGGCCGACAGTGGCCGAACACTCGCCGAATTGCCCGTGCAACTTGAATTCACCGGCCCGGCGCCAAACGTCGCCCGTTTTTTGCAATCGCTGCCCCTGCGCGCCGAGGAATTGAAAGCCGCCGGTTTGCCCGAAGCGACGACGAACAAGCCCGCGCTCTTCGTGGACCGGCTTGTTCTGCGCAAGCAATCGCCGGACAAGCCCGATGAAGTTCGCGTCTTGCTGCGCGCCGTGGGATTTGTTTTTCGCGAATGAACCGACAGGCTGTTGTTGCGCGAATTGTGACCTATGTTGAGTGAAACTTTGAGAAGCCACTGGTTTTCGGCCTGCGTACATGCCGGCTTGTGGTTGCTGCTGTTCCTGGCGATTGCCGGTATCGGCGGCAAACGGCCTCAATTCCGGGAAAGGTGGCCTGAGACCTCCGCTGCGACGGTGCCAGTTCCCGTCGCGAAACTGGAAAACCTTTTCACCTCCGCCAATCGGACCAATTCGTTTTCATCCCCTTCTGGGAGCGGTGAGGGGTGGACCGCCGGCCTGAATCCGTTCGTCACTTCCTATTTCATTCCGCCGACCCCGCCGCCGCCCACGACGCGAAAAATCGAACTGACCTACCAGGGCTTTTACCAAACGGGCGACAGCCCGAAACGCGCGATGATCCGTTTGGGCGACGCGCTCGTCAGTGTGCCGGTGGGCAGTACCGTCGTGACCAATCTCTACGTGGCGAACGTGACGGCGTTGACCCTGCTGCTGACCAATTCCGCCGTGGTGGGACAAAGCAATGTTCTGGCGTTGAACACGAAAAAAGAAATCGAAATTCCCATCAAATGAGCGCGGACTCCTGCGAAATCCCAAAAGAAGTGGGCGACCTGCTCGTCGCGCAAGGCAAGCTTTCCGAACCGCAACTGGAACAGGCGCGCCGCCGCCAGCGCCGGTTGAACCTGCCGCAGCATCGCGCCATCGTGGACCTCAACTGCGCTTCCGAGGAGGACACTTGGCGTGCGCTCGCGGAAGTCAATCGCTTCGAGTTCGTGGACCCGAGCGAACTTGATCTCACCAAAGAAACACTCGAACTCGTCCCGCTCAAACTCATCTTCCACTACCACATGCTGCCGATTGCCGGCGATGCGGAATCGGTGACGCTCGCGTTCAGCGAACCGCCCGGCCAGATGGAGGAGGGCAACTTGCGCCTGCTGCTCAACAAGCGATTCAAAATCGTCCTCGCCACGCCCAGCTCGATTCACGCCGTCATCAAAAAACAGTTTGGCCTCGGCGCGGAAACCATTCAGCGGTTGCGCGAAGATCGCGGCGGCGAAGAGCTGGACCGGGAAATTGTCTTCGATGTTCAGGACAAGGAATCGGATTCCGCGCTGGAGGCTACGGTGTCCACGTTCGTGGACCAGATTTTGCAGGAGGCATTGCGGCTCAAGGCCACGGACATTCATCTTGAGCCGTATGCCAATTCTATCCGCCTGCGCTATCGCGTGGACGGCATTTTGGAAACCGTGCCTGTGCCGGCAGACATGCGCCAATTGCACGCCGCCGTTACGTCGCGCCTGAAAATCATGGCCGGATTGAACATCGCCGAAAAGCGATTGCCGCACGATGGCCGTATCGCGATGAAGACCGGCGATGAAGAATACGACTTGCGCGTGTCCGTGATGCCCACGAAGCACGGCGAAGCGATCTGTTTGCGCATCCTCGGGCGGCAAAGCCTTTTCCTCGATTTAGGCCAGCTCGGAATGGAGCCGGAACATGAAGCCGTGTTCGCGCAACTCACGGAGCTGCCACAGGGCATGGTGCTGCTCACCGGGCCGACCGGCAGCGGCAAGACCACCACGCTTTACGCCGCGCTCGCCCAAGCCAACGACGAGGGCCGCAAGATTATCACGTTCGAAGACCCGATTGAATATCAGCTCGACGGCACCGTGCAAATCCAGGTGCGCGAACAAATCGGGCTGACCTTCGCCGCCGGCTTGCGCTCTGTGCTGCGGCACGACCCGGACGTGATACTCATCGGCGAAATCCGCGATTTTGAAACCGCCGAGATCGCCGTGCGCGCCGCGCAAACCGGCCACCTCGTTTTCTCCACCCTGCACACAAACGACAGCATCAGCGCCGTGACGCGCCTGCTGGAAATGAAGATTGAACCTTACCTCGTCGCGTCGTCGCTCGTGTGCAGCATTTCGCAACGGCTGGCCCGGCGCATCTGCCGCCACTGCGCCGAACCCGACCCCGAAATCCCCGCCGCTGTCCGCAAGGAAATGGCAAAGGCTTTGGGCATCACCGCGAGCGAGGTCAAGGCCTGGCGCGGCCGTGGCTGCGTGGAGTGCAATCAGAAGGGCCACCGCGGGCGTGTGGCCATTTACGAATTCTTCCTGCTCAACGAGGCGATTGCTGACTTGATCCAACCCGGCGTCAAGAACAGCCAACTCCGCGAAGCTGCCAGCAAACTGGGTTGGCGTTCGCTGCGGGAGACGGCCTGGATCAAAGTGCAGCGCGGCCTCATTCCAATCTCGGAGCAGGAACGCTGGACGCGGATCGTTGACCCATCCGTGCTGCGGCCAAAGTGAGCCGCCCTGCCTGTGCGCGGCGATTTCAAATGGCCGGTGAAGATCAAAGCAGCCGCGACTGCGCACCCGTCGCGGTTTTCAGTCCAAGTTTCTGGTAACTCAATTCCGTCGCCACGCGGCCTTGCGAGGTGCGCTTGAGGTAGCCTTCCATGATGAGATACGGCTCATAAACTTCTTCGAGCGTGTCCGGTTCTTCGCCCACGGCCACGGCAAGCGAGCCAACGCCGACGGGGCCGCCACCGAATTTTGTGATGATGGCTTCGAGGATGCGCTTGTCCATTTCGTCGAGGCCGTTCTGGTCAATCTCCAGCATGGCCAGCGCTTTATCGGCGACCTCAGCGGTGATGCGGCCGTCGTGCCGGACTTGCGCGTAGTCGCGGACGCGGCGAAGCAGGTTGTTCGCGATGCGCGGCGTGCCGCGACTGCGCCGGGCGATTTCGTGCGCGCCGGCTTCCTCGATTTCGACGTTCAGCAACCGCGCGGAACGGACGATGATGATTTGCAATTGCTCGGCGTGGTAATAGTCCAGCCGTTCGCGCATGGGGAAGCGCGTGAGCAACGGCGCGGTGAGCAGGCCGCTGCGCGTGGTCGCGCCGATGAGTGTGAAGCGCGGCAGATTCAGTCGCACACTGCGGGCGTTCGGGCCTTGATCAATGATGATGTCGAGTTTGAAATCCTCCATCGCGGGGTAGAGATATTCTTCGATGGTTTTCTGGAGACGATGGATTTCATCAATGAACAGCACGTCGCCTGCTTCCAGATTCGTCAGCAGGCCGGCGAGGTCGCCCGCTTTTTCAATGGTCGGGCCGCTCGTGCTCTTGAGATTCGCGCCCATAGCCTTGGCGAGAATGTTTGCGAGCGTGGTTTTGCCGAGGCCGGGCGGGCCGTTGAGCAGGATGTGGTCGAGCGCCTCGCCGCGTTGTTTGGCGGCGGCGACGGCGATTTCGAGGCGTTCCTTGACCCGGGCCTGGCCGGTGAATTCGGAAAAGAGCGAAGGTCGCAGCGTCAGTTCGAGCGCGGCGTCGGGTTTGTTAAGCGTGGAAATGGGCCGTTCAGGCATTGCTAGGGAGCATGGGCAAAGGGCAAATGAGCGGCAAGGGCAAAGCGTCGGGCCGTTGGCGCAAACGCTCTGCGATCCGCCACCGTGGCCGAAAACGCGTCAAACCGGTAAGTCCCCCGGTCTTTTCGTCGGGCGATTCCGGGCCAAGAAATGGCCAAAAAATGGTTGGCAACGGCAGGTCGCTCCTGCATAGTCTCGCCCCTTAAAATTATGGCAACCAAATCAACTCGTTTCTGGGTCGTTCTATTCATTATGACAATCGGGCTGGCGTATGGCGCTTTCGCCAGCGAGGCCGACATTAAAATCCCCGACCTGACGCAGGTCAGGTTTGCCGGATTGGGCGGCATAAGCGGCGAAATGCTGATGTATCTCGGCATCGTCATCTGCGCCATCGGCGCGATCTTCGGTCTGGTGCAGTACAAACAAACCAAGGCTCTCCCAGTGCACGCGTCCATGGCGAACGTGTCCCACATGATCTGGGAAACCTGCAAGACCTACCTGTTCACCCAGGGCAAGTTCCTCGCCATCCTCTGGCTGCTCATCGCGGCGTGCATGATCTATTACTTCAAGGTCCTTCAGGGCAATTCCATCGGCCACGTCATCGTCATCCTACTCGCGTCCGTTCTCGGCATCCTCGGCTCGTACGGCGTGGCATGGTTCGGCATCCGCATCAACACCGTCGCTAACTCCCGAGCCGCGTTTTCCGCGCTCAAAGGCAACCCATTCGCCACGCTCTGCATTCCGCTACGCTCCGGCATGAGCGTTGGCCTGTTGCTGGTCGCGGTGGAGTTGTTCTTCATGATTTGCATTCTCGTTTTCCTGCCGCGCGACCTGGTCGGCCCGTGCTTCATCGGCTTCGCCATCGGCGAATCACTCGGCGCGAGCGTGCTCCGCATCTGCGGCGGCATCTTCACCAAGATCGCCGACATTGGTTCGGACTTGATGAAAATCGTCTTCAAGCTCCCCGAAGACGACCCGAAGAATCCCGGCGTGATCGCGGACTGCACCGGCGACAACGCGGGTGACTCGGTCGGCCCGACGGCGGATGGTTTTGAAACCTACGGCGTGACCGGGGTGGCGTTGATCGCGTTCCTCGCGCTGGCGCTGGCGGCCAGCCCCGGCATTTGCGCCACGCTCATCATCTGGCTGTTCGTGATGCGCGCGTTGATGATCGTGACCTCGCTGGCTTCGTACTTCGGCAACGAAATCCTGAGCAAGGCAAAGTACGGCCACCAGAAAGATTTCGATTTCGAAGCGCCGCTGACGCACCTCGTCTGGATCACCTCGGCCGTTTCCATCATCATCACCTTCATCGCCAGTAAGCTGCTCTTGGGCGACTTCACTGATGCCGCCGGTACCGCCCAGCCCGCGCTGTGGTGGGTATTGTCCGTAATCATCAGTTGCGGCACGGTGGCGGGCGCAGTGATTCCCGAATTCACCAAGGTGTTCGTCAGCACGAACTCTAAGCACGTGCGCGAAGTCACGAATTGCTCTAAGCACGGCGGGGCGTCGCTGAATATTTTGTCCGGCTTCGTCGCCGGCAATTTTTCCGCGTTCTGGATGGGCCTGTGCATCATGGTGCTCATGGCCACCTCGTATTTTTTCTCGCAGAACCCCGCGCTACTCTCGCTCATGCCGCAGAAATTTCTCTTCGCCGCGCCGATCTTCGCATTCGGCCTCGTGGCTTTCGGCTTCCTCGGCATGGGCCCGGTGACGATTGCCGTGGACAGCTACGGCCCGGTCACAGACAACGCCCAATCGGTTTATGAATTGAGCCAGATCGAATCACACAAGGGCATCAAGGAAGAAATCAAGCGGGACTTCGGCTTCGATGCGGATTTTGAAAACGCCAAGTACCAACTCGAAAAAGGCGACGGCGCGGGCAACACCTTCAAGGCCACCGCCAAGCCGGTGCTCATCGGCACGGCGGTCGTCGGCGCCACGACAATGGTGTTCGGCATCATCATGCTGCTTCAGCACATGTATGAACTCCAGGTGACTTCGGGGCTTCCGGGCATGTTCAAACCGGTCATTGACGCTTTGAGCATCGTGCAGCCCGAGATCATCCTCGGTCTTATCATGGGCGGCGCGGTGATTTACTGGTTCACGGGCGCCTCTTGTCAGGCGGTTGTGACCGGCGCATATCGCGCCGTCGTTTACATCAAGGAACACATGAAGCTCGATGCCAAGACCGCGTCGGAGAAGGACAGCAAGGAAGTCGTCCGCATCTGCACCGTCTATGCGCAGAAAGGCATGTGGAACATTTTTATCGTCGTGTTTTGCTTTGCGCTCGCGCTGCCGTTCTTCAATCCCTACTTTTTCATCGGCTACCTGATCGGCATCGCGTTCTTCGGCTTGTTCCAGGCCATCTTCATGGCCAACGCCGGTGGCGCGTGGGACAACGCCAAGAAAATTGTCGAAGTGGATCTTCGCCAGAAAGGCACCGAGCTGCACGCCGCCACCGTCGTCGGTGATACGGTGGGCGATCCATTCAAGGACACCTCGTCCGTGGCGATGAACCCCGTGATCAAATTCACTACACTCTTCGGTTTGCTCGCCGTGGAAATCGCGGTGACGATGACGAATCAGAGTCTGAAGACCGGCATCGGTGTGTTCTTCTTCCTCGTGGCGCTGATCTTCGTCTATCGCTCGTTCTACGCAATGCGCATCCCGGAAGAGAAGTAAGCGCAACATTAAACTTAGTTCCCGGCGAGGGCAATGCAGGGCGAAAGCCGGCATGGCCCTCGTTGTTTGTCGGGTTCACCTCACGCCACCACCGGTGCGGCCATCGCTGGAGTTGCGCTACGGAGCCGACCCCGACTACGTGCCCGTGCCGGAAGAACTCTAACGGCTGTTTCGGCACTCGGCACTCGTCATTCTCCCGGGTGATTCGCGCGGGGATTCTTTGTGCTTGGTCAGCGGCGGGTGTTGCCTACAATGCCGCTGAAACCACCGATGAACACGACGACGGCGACGATGCAGCCAGCGCAACGCGCCGGGCGGGAATTTTGCCTCGGTGCAGCCCTGCGGTCTGTTCACCGCCCTTCAGGCTGCTGGAATCAAAATTCCTATCCTTGACATGAATAGATCAAGATTCCATGTAATTTCCGCGTCGTTTGCCGCTCTGGTCATCCTGTTGTCTTTGGCTCTCGGCGTGGCCGGATGCAGTCCCAAGGAGAAGACCGTGGAACAGAACCCCCAACCACGAGAAGCGGCCCCGGTCACCATGACTGCCACGGCGCAGGCCGAACAGCCGCAGAAAAAGGAACCAGCCGTTTCACCCAGCGCCCAGACATCCTACACATCTGCCACGCTCCCCGCGCCGCCGGCATTCGGGGTCGGGTACGCTGCAGTCGATGGGGTTCTGAAGTATTCTGACGGAGTTGGCTGGGCGACGGTCCCGCCTGACGCGGCGATGGCGAAAACTCTCAACACCGTAGGTCTTTCTATGATTGCGACCGGCACCGTCGCCACCGCTTCCCCCAACAATGTCGCCGCCAATCCGACTTGGTTTGTCATCGACCACCCCTACCTCTATTCGATCAGCAAAGGTTCGTACAAGGCCGAAAACAAAGACAGGGCCGTGCTGGACATATTTCTGATTGGGAACGCAAGCCTTCAACTGCTCTCATCGACGCAAGTCGGCGTCTCTGGAGTGCAGGTCCGCGGCATAGACTACCTCAATGACACGCTCTATCTTGCCGACTGGAACGCCTCTATCTACGTGTACGATATCGCCAACCGCACGACGCCCTCGCTGGTCACCACATTCGGCAGTGCGTCCGACGGGGGCGTTCAGATGTTGCACGTGATCAACTCCCTCCTCTGCGTACCTCATTGGAACGGCAAGATAGACTTCTATTCTCTCAAAGAGCCGAGGAGTCCGGCAGTGGTCAAGTCGTTCGACAAATCGGCGACAAGCGCCGCCATGGTACAGATGCTGCCGCTGGGCAATTACGTCTGGTGCATCGGCTACGCGTCCAGTGCCGGCCGGCAGAACCTGCATTGTTTCGACCTGAGCAACGCGGCAGACCCGCTCCTGGTATCCTCAAGCATCATCCCTGAACTGACGTTTGCGCGCTACGGCGACATCGATGACGGCATTCTGTACGCCGGAGGCTTTGCCGAAACCAGTCGTGTCTGCGCCATTGACCTGCGAAACCCAAGTTCCCCGGTTCTGCTGAAGATGTTCAGTTTCAATCTGTCGTCCCTGATCAAGGTTGGAAACTGCCTGATCGGTCCTGACGCATCGGGCCACAATGGTACGTACATTGTTGATATTGCCGACTGGAACAATCCGGTGTCGTCCAGTTTCTACGCGTCGGCCCTTTACTATCCCAAGATCCTGGGCAACATCTTCTTTGCGTTCAAGGCCGGAACGCTGCCAAAGCCGCCGGAAGCTGCACCCAATGACAGCGCCAGAGGCGAAGCCCTGCTGATGGCGGCTTTGACCGTTCCGCATCTGGCCAGTGCTCAGATTCACAGCTCACGGGCTCACGGTCCGAAGCGGCCCGAGGCTCGAGCGACGCGCGAACTCCCGCCAGAACTTCCTCGCCAGCATCCTCGGTAGTGCCGGAGCCGAGGACGTTCGCGAGGAGGTTAACGCGGCCGGCTCCCATGGCAAGATGGAGACACCATGAAGCGCATGAAGGATTTGAAGGGCAAACTGCGGGCAGGTCGAACGGGATGGGTCACGCGCCCTTCCGGCTCACGGAACCGGAAGGGCGTCGCGTTTTTACATCTCGTCCGGAAGCTTCACTTCGTTCCAATGCCGGCGCAAAATCCGGCGATTTCTTTTGATTCCCATCCCTTGGAAAGGCAGATTGGGCGGGTTGGCCACCCCGGCAGGGCAACCTCTTATGCCAGAACCATCCGCCATCCGCAAAATCGCATTCCTCGGCGATTATCTGCCGAGGAAATGCGGCATCGCCACGTTCACGACGGACTTGCGCTGTGCAGTGGCGGCTGAGTTTCCGGCGATGCAGTGCCTGGTCGTGCCGGTCAATGACATCGAAGGCGGCTACGATTATCCGACGGAGGTGCGCTTCGAGATCGCGGAGCAGGATTTGCCGTCTTACCTGCGCGCGGCGGACTTTCTGAACATCACGGACGTGGACGTGGTTAGCGTGCAGCATGAATTCGGTATTTATGGCGGGCAAGCGGGCAGCCATCTGCTGGCATTGTTGCGCGTGCTGCGAATGCCCATCGTCACCACATTGCACACCATTTTGCGCGAGCCAAACCTGGAACAACGCCGAGTCATGCGCGAGTTGATCCGGCTTTCGACCCGAATCGTAGTGATGAGCGAACGGGGGCGGGAATTTCTGCGCGAAGTTTATCAGGCGCCGGCGAACAAGACTGATCTCATCCCGCATGGGATTCCCGACATGCCGTTCGCTGATCCAAACTTTTTCAAAGACGAGTTCGCCGTGGCCGGCAAACAGGTGTTGCTGACGTTCGGTTTGCTGTCACCGAACAAGGGTATTGAGTATGCGTTGCGCGCATTGCCGGATATCATCCGGGAATTTCCAAACGTCGTTTACATCGTGGTGGGTCAGACGCACCCGAATCTGCTGCGGGAACAGGGTGAAGCCCACCGATTGAGTCTGGTGCGGCTGGCCAAGGACCTTGGCGTGCAGAAGCATGTGGTTTTCTTTAATCGCTTCGTCGAGTTGGAGGAATTGATGCGGTTCATCGGCGCGGCGGACATTTATCTCACACCCTATCTGACGCAGGCCCAAATCACTTCGGGCACGCTGGCGTATGCGTTTGGCAATGGCAACGCGGTCGTGTCCACGCCTTACTGGCACGCGGCGGAGTTGCTGGCCGAGGGGCGCGGCCGGCTGGTGCCGTTCCGCGACGCCAAAGCCATCGCGGGTGCCGTGCTTGAATTGCTGCGCGACGAGCCGTTGCGCCACACGATGCGGAAGAACGCCTTCAAGCTGGGGCGCGAAATGGTGTGGAGCCACGTGGCGCGGCTTTATGCGAAGTCATTCGAGCAGGCGCGACTGGATCACAGTTTCGTAGGACGAAAATCGTCGCCGATCAAGACGCTCGACGAGCAGCCCGGGCAGTTGCCGGACCTGAAACTGGATCATCTATTTCGCATGAGTGATTCGACCGGCATCTTTCAGCACGCGAGTTTCACCGTGCCGAACTTCGCCGAAGGCTATTGCACGGACGACAATGCTCGTGCGCTGTTGCTGACGTTGAAGCTGCAACAACTGGGCCACGAGTCGCCGCCCATCGGCGCATGCGCCGCCACCTACGCGGCCTTTCTCAATCACGCCTTCGACCGGCCGAGCCGGCGCTTCCGCAATTTTATGAGCTTTGACCGGCACTGGCTGGAGGAAGTCGGCTCGGAAGATTGCCACGGTCACGCGCTGTGGGCGTTGGGGCTGGGCGTGGCGCAAGCGGGCCATGGCAGCTTTCAAATGCTGGCGGCGCAATTGTTCGAACAAGCCCTGCCCGCGACCACCGAATTTGCGTCACCGCGCGCCTGGGCGTTCGCGCTCATCGGCATAGACGAGTATCTGCGGCGGTTGAGCGGCGACCGGCTCGTGAACCAGGTTCGCGAATCGCTTACGGCCAAACTCATGCAGCGCTACGCCGACGCCGCCAGCGACGACTGGCATTGGTTTGAAGACACGGTTTCCTACGCGAACGCAAAGTTGCCGCACGCGCTGATTCTCAGCGGACGCAGGATGAACAATGCCGCCATGCTGGAAACCGGACTCAAGGCGTTGCGCTGGCTGGTCACGGTGCAGACTTCCGACGCCGGCTCTTTTCGACCCATCGGCTCAAATGGTTTTTTCCCACGCGGCAAGGAGCGCGCGCAGTTCGACCAGCAACCCATCGAAGCCCAAGCCACCGTCGCCGCGTGCATTGAGGCTTACAACGCCACGAGCGACATGTTCTGGGTGGCGGAAGCGCGCCGCGCATTCGAGTGGTTTCTCGGTCGGAATGATTTGGGCCTGGCCCTATACGATGCCAGTACCGGTGGCTGCCGCGACGGCCTGCACGTGGATCGCGTAAGCCATAATGAAGGGGCGGAGTCCACGCTGGCCTTCCTGCTCGCGCTCGCGGAAATGCAGGCGCTGCAAAACACCCTCACCAGCTTCAAGGAACCGCCGGGTGCGTAGCGCTTGCCGCGACGGTTGCCTATTCTCCCCGAAGCGGCTACCAGATGAATGAAAACTGAGAGCCATTCCGCAGTCATCGAGACGCTGCTTTATCACGAGCAGACCAAGCATCATTTTCATCGCTATGCGAGGTCCGCCGGGTTCCTGGACTGGGCCAATCAGCCCAATCCATTCCGCTGCTATGAAGGAGTGACACCGATAAGACTTCCATTGCTGCAAAAAGACCCGGCGAGCGGGCACCTGGCTCTGTACGAAAGGAGCCGCAACGCCTTCCAGGATTTTACCCGCGAAACGATCGGCGCCTTTCTTGAGTTGTCGCTCGGACTTTCGGCCTGGAAGTCCATTCCGGGAAGCACGTGGGCTTTGCGGATGAATCCGTCCAGCGGCAATCTTCATCCGACCGAAGCTCACCTGATCCTGCCGGCGCTGCCCGGAGTCACCGCGGGCGTCTTCCATTACAACTCATTCCTGCACGGGCTGGAACCCAGAGCACAAGTGCCCGAAACGCTATGGCAGCACATCAAAGAGCATCTTCAAACGGATGGATTCCTCATCGCCTTGACCAGCATCTTTTGGCGCGAAGCCTGGAAATACGGGGAACGAGCTTTTCGCTACTGCCAGCATGACGTTGGACATGCCGTGGCGGCCCTCAGCTTCTCAGCCAATCTGCTCGGCTGGAAAGTCACCTGGCTGAACGCGGTGTCAGATGGGGAGATTGTGCGGTTGTTGGGCTTCGATCAAATCCGGTGGCCGAAGTTCGAGCTGGAGCATCCCGAGCTGCTGTGTTTCGTCCACCGCAGCGGGGAGCCGCGGATTCCGCAAGATGTGACGCGCGAGATTGTATCGGAGTTCTCAGGGCTGGAGTTCCAGGTAACGCCAAATCAATTGAGCAAGGACCATGTGGATTGGGAGATCATTGCGCGCGTGGCGGAGGCGACGGCGAAACCGCAGTCCTGCGAAGGGGCGTTGGCTGTTCCCGGCCGTCCTGGATCACCTGACACAACACGGCCATTTTACGCGCCGCTGGCCCAATCCAGAATCCCGGCCGCACAAATCATTCGCCAGAGAAGAAGCGCGGTGGCCTTCGATGGGACCACCAGCATCACCAGGAACCAGTTCTGCACCATGCTGGACAAAACCCTGCCCCGGGACGCCGGCGCGCCTTTCGATCTCGGACTGATCGTGCCGTGCGTGCATCTGCTCTTGTTCGTCCACCGCGTCACGGGATTGGAACCGGGCTTGTATTTCCTGCTGCGAGCAAAAAGGGATTTGCCCGCCTTGCAGCAAAAATGCCATCGCCATTTCCTCTGGCGTCCCGTGGATGAAGCGCTGCCGTTGTATTTGCTCGAGGCCGGAGATTTCCAGAGCACCGCCACATCGGTAAGCTGCGGGCAGTCCATTGCCGGCGACAGCGCTTTCTCTTTGGGAATGATCGCGCGGTTTCGGGAGGAACTTGAGACCGCGCCCTGCCGCTATCGCCATCTATTTTGGGAAACCGGCATGATCGGGCAGGTCCTCTACCTAGAAGCCGAAGCCCAGGGTATGAGAGCGACCGGCATTGGCTGTTTCTTCGACAATCCCGTGCATGAATTGATGGGCCTCCCGGACGACGCGTTCCAAAGCCTTTACCATTTCACCGTGGGCGGTCCTGTGGAAGACGCACGGCTGGCGACCCGCCCAGCCTACCACCACTTGGAAGCACCGGCCCGTTAGCCCTGAAGAATGTACCATCGCACCTGCTTCGGACGCTCACGGATCGGGCAAATCATCGCGGTGGAAGACGCCTGAGATTATTACAGACAGCAGACTTTTCGCTGATAGAATGCGCGCTCAACTGAGAAAAAGAATCGAGATATTATGCATCACCACAAATTCACACCGCGCGCGGATTACCGTCAGCAGGAAGGCCAGCGCGCCAATGAGTCGGTCAGCCTCTCGGAGAAGTTTCGAGATTTGAAGTCTTTGACGGTGGAATTCGGATACTTTAGCCCCGAAGGTGCCACCCGAAACCGCCAGATCAAATACACGGTCAACCCCGAGCACGCCAAGTCCGTGTTCCGCCTGGATTGTCATAACAGCGAATGTGTGCGCGGCGATTATGATTTAAGTGAGGCGCTCGCCCAAGCGGTGGCCGCGCGTAAAGCCACGGTCACCGGTGAAATGTGCTGCCAGGGCTGGCTCAACAAGGCCACCATAGACCAAATCCATTGCCACAACATCCTGCGCTATAAACTCAGTCTGGCGTATGGCAAACGTGCGTCAAAGGGAATTACCCAATTGCAGGCCGCTTGATTCCGACGGCCTGGCTGCGTTTTAGTTTTAGTTTCTTCTGCGCTGGGCGCGGACTACGATGGGGCGTTACGCAGAAATGAAACCATGACCACAAGCATACGGCCCACCGTCCATGCGAAACGCATCGGGCCAACCCTGGCCCCGGACCGCGCGCGGGTGCTGATGCGCCCGTTTTATCCCAGCACCGACGACATCGCGCGGAGAATCGTCGCCCGTGTCCTAACGCTCTCCGACGAAGATGTCACGCGGCTGATGGGCCAGGTGTTGGGCGAATTTGAGGATCGGCACGAGCGCGTTGAATTTTTTTTTCGCAACCGCTTCGCACAGGTACGTCATTACCTGGGCGAGGCGTGGGAAACTTCGTCGGAACGGCAGGCGCTCATCGGCGCTCACTTCACGCACGAATACTCCCCGGAGTCCACGGCGCTGTTCAATCCTTCCATCGTGCCGCACCCCGACCAGACCGGACTGCCCAAGGGCGCGCTCCGTTTCATTCTGAGCCTGCGGGCCACGGGCGAAGGGCACATTTCCTCCATCACCTTCCGCACGGGCATCGTCAGCACGCAGCAGCGCGTCACGCTCACGCCGCCCGTGCCGTTTGCGACGGAGCCGGAGCGCGTACCCAACCCCGCCTACGACAAGGGGCTTTTTGCCCGCAAACTCGGGGAAGCGGGTGTGCAGAATGACTTTTGCCAGCGCGTGCTGGATCAACTCCCCGAGGCTTTCATCCTAGACGACCTGCACCGCGTCCTGACGGCGGAGCGCCGGCAAACGGACCCGGCCGACGCCACGGCGGACCGTGCCGTGCGCGGCATCCTGCTGTTGGCCGAGTCGAACTACGAGGTGAACTTTGCGCCCGGCAGCAGGGTTTCGCAGCGTGTTCTCTTTCCATCCACGGCCAGCCAGCGCAACGGCATTGAGGACGCGCGTTTCGTCCGCTTTCAGAACGAGGACGGCGGCTTCACCTACTACGCGACCTACACCGCGTACGACGGCAAGATCATACTGCCGCAATTGTTGGAGACACCGGACTTTCTCCATTTCAAATTCAGCACGCTGAACGGTCCTGCCGTGCAGAACAAAGGCATGGCGCTGTTCCCGCGCAAAATCAACGGCCACTACGGCATGATCTCGCGCCAGGACGACGAGAACATCCTCCTCATGTTCTCCGACAACCTCCATTTCTGGCAGACGCCCCAAGTATTGCTGGCGCCCGCCCAGCCATGGGAATTCTTCAAGATCGGCAATTGCGGTTCGCCGATTGAAACGGAAGCCGGCTGGCTGGTGTTGAGCCACGGCGTCGGCGCGATGCGGAAGTATTGCCTCGGCGCGTTTCTGCTCGACTTGAATGACCCCACGCGCGTCCTCGGCCGCCTGCGCGAACCGTTGCTGTCCCCGAACGAAGCGGAGCGCGAAGGCTACGTCCCGAACGTGGTGTACACCTGTGGCGCGTTGCTGCACGGCCGCGAACTCGTCATCCCATACGCGATGAGTGACTACGCCACCAGCTTCGCCACCGTCTCGCTCGACCACCTGCTGGCCGCGATGGAATGAGTCAAAGAGCACCGACGCGAACGTCGCGCTGACCCTGTCGTACAACGTGCATGGCACCACGGACGACATGGCCAAGATGCAATCCCGTTTTTCAATCCCACGCCCTTCCGGCTCAACCGAACCGGAAGGGCATCGCGTTTTTGGATGTCGTCGGAAGCTTTACTTCGTTTCCATGGCGGCGCAAAGTCCGACGTGTTGTGCAAGCGCAACCGCAATCAACCAAAACCAAAGGGAAAGGAGAATCACAATGAACAAACGAATCGTGATCGGAATCGTGGCCGTGTTTGTCGCGTGGCAGGTGCTGGACTTCGTCCTGCATGGACTGATTCTGGCCTCCACGTATCAGGCGACCGCCGAGTTGTGGCGACCGATGGCGGAAATGAAAATGGGTTTGATGCGCGTGGTAGGTTTGGTAGCGGCAGTTTGCTTCGTGTGCCTCTACGCCTGGCTGGTGCGACCCAAGTCCTGGGCGGCGGGTTTGTCCTACGGGCTGATCTTCGGTGCCGGCACCGGCTTCTCGATGGGTTTCGGCACGTATAGCGTCATGCCCTTGCCGCAGTCGCTGGCGGTGGCGTGGTGTATCGGCTCAATCGTGGAGGCCGGTTTCGCCGGCCTGCTCGTGGGTTGGATCGTGAAAGAACCAGCCGTTCAATGATATTCCTGCAACGTCTGCACGCCGTAGCCGCTTTTCTTCAGCGCAGCGATACCGAGTAATGCCGCCTTCGCGCCGCTCATGGTCGTCATGATTGGCGTGTTCGTGTAAACCGCCGTCGTGCGGATTTTCACCTCGTCGGCCCGCGGCGCCTGGCCAGCGGGGGTATTGATGACCAGTTGCAGTTCCTTGTTCTTCATCAGGTCAATCGCGTTGGGCCGCCCTTCCGCCAATTTGTAAATCCGTCGCACCTTCAACCCCGCCTGTTCGAGCACATTCGCCGTGCCACCGGTGGCAACCAGTTCAAAACCCAATCCGGTGAATTCCTTCGCCACCGCCACGGCTTCCTGCTTGTGTGCGTCGCTCACGCTGATGAACACCGAGCCGCTCAACGGCAATGGCGCGTTCGCCGCCATCTGCGATTTTGCGTAAGCGATGCCGAGGTCGGCGTCGAGCCCCATGACTTCGCCCGTCGAACGCATTTCCGGCGAGAGCAAGATGTCCTGCCCGTGAAAGCGGTTGAAGGGGAACACCGATTCCTTCACGGCCCAATACTTCGGCCAGATTTCCTGCGTGAACCCAAGTTCCTTCAACGTCTTTCCGGCCATCACCTTCGCGGCGAGTTTCGCCAGCGGAAAACCAATGGCCTTGCTCACGAACGGCACGGTGCGCGACGCGCGCGGGTTGACTTCCAACACGTAAACTGTGTCGCCCTTCACGGCATACTGCACGTTCATCAGGCCGATCACATTCAGTTCACAGGCCATCGCGCGCGTGTATTCGCGGATCGTCTCGATGACTTTTTTCGACAGCGTGTGCGGCGGCAAAACCATCGCCGCGTCGCCGGAATGAACGCCCGCGAACTCGATGTGCTCAAGCATACCGCCGATGACGATGTGGCCCTCGTCAGACCCGGTAGGGCGCGTCACTCCGTGCGCGCCGTGGTTGCCATTCTGACGAGCGGCGGGCAGAGGACTGCCCGCCGCTATAAAATGGCCTACGTCCGTGATGCAATCCACGTCCACCTCGGTCGCGTCTTCGAGGAATTTATCCACCAGCACCGGTCGCTTGGGCGAAGCCTCGACGGCGAAGCGCATGTAATGCTGCAACTCCGCGTCGGAATAAACGATCTGCATCGCGCGCCCGCCGAGCACGAAGCTCGGTCGCACCAACACGGGATAACCAAGCTGTTTGGACGCCACGAGCGCCTCGGCCTCGTTGGTGGCCAGACCGTTCGGCGGCTGCGGGATGTCCAGCTTGTGCAGCATCGCCGCGAATAACTTCCGGTCCTCGGCGATCTCGATGCTCTGCGGCGACGTGCCAATGATGTTGACGCCG